>Ga0299913_10002179_pt1 | contig 15292 bp, 11 predicted proteins | sample RVTome_9_FD_201360 | JGI IMG/M metagenome (GOLD analysis project Ga0299913, IMG submission 201360) | Soil microbial communities from uranium-contaminated site in the Upper Colorado River Basin, Wyoming, United States - RVT155D38 (version 2) ...
CGCATGCAGGGCGTCTTCGACGGCGTCGGCATGTGCAGCGTGAACGGCTTCAGCGAGGCCGAACTCGGTAATGCGCTGGCGACCGTAGTCCTGAATCGATTCCAGCATGCGATAGCGGGTGGGCTCGGCGGTGGTGTCGGGGATCAGCAGCGAGTGATCGACCAGCTCAGTCACGATGTCCAGTGCGTCCTGCTCGACCTTGGCCGCGGCCAGCAGCTCCGATGCCACGCGAAGGTCGAACCGTTTGGCCGGCACCGCAAGCGCGACCAGACTGCGCTGCAGCGCAGGTGTCAGCAGGTCCCAGCTCCAGTCCAGCGCGGCACGCAACGTCCGATGCCGCGAGGCCACAGTTCGGCCGTGCACGGCGAGGACACGGAAGCGGTCCTCCAGCGCGGACACGACTTCGCGCATGGACATCACCCGCAGACGGGAGGCCGCCAACTCGATCGCCAGCGGGATGCCATCCAGGCGCCGCGTCAGGATCGCTGCGGCCGCCGCGTTGTTCTCGTCGATCGCGAAGTCAGGCGTGTGCTCGCGGGCGCGCTCGACCAGCAGTCGCACAGCCGGAGCGGCGGCGATCTGGTCGGTGGAGGTGTGCTCACTATCGGGATAGCCGAGCCCGGGTACGGACCAGACCACCTCGCCCGTCACCGACAACCGCTCCCGGCTCGTCGCCAGGACCTGAACCTGGGGTGCGGCAGCAAGCAGCTCCTCGACGAAAGGACTGAGGGCATCGAGCAGGTGCTCACAGTTGTCCAGCACCAGCAGGAGCCCTCTCGGGGCCAGGGCACGCACCACGGCGGCTTCGTCGACCGTCGTGCCCAGACCCCCGCCATGCAGACCCAGCGCGTCGGAGACGGCGGCTGCAACTGCCGCGGGGGTGGCCGTGGGGGTGGACATGGGTGCGAGGCTGACCAACCACACGCCGTCCGGCGGCGCGTTGTGTCTGCGGGCCGCTTCGATCGCCAAGGTCGTCTTCCCTGCGCCACCCGGTCCGGTCACCGTCAGCAGCCGAACGCGGCCCAGAAGCTGGGCCACCTGATCGAGCACGTGATCCAGGCCCACGATGCTGCTTCGTGGTGCCGGCAGATTGTCACGCTTCGCCGGGGTGGCCGCCACTGCTGCGGCAGCCAAGCCCTCGTCTTGGGTCAGGATCTGTCGGTGAACCTCTCGCAGCTCTGGACCTGGGTCTACCCCAAGCTCCTCTGCGAGCAGACGTCGAGTTTCGTCGTACACAGCGAGTGCTTCCGCCTGTCGACCCAGCCGGTAGAGCGCCAGCATCAGCTGAGCGCGCAGACGTTCTCGCAGCGGGTGGACGACCGTGAGATCGACCAGATCACCGACAACCCGGTCGTGGGCTCCTTGCGCCAGCAGCGCATCCAACCGGTCCTCCACCACCTTCAAGCGCAACTCGGTGAGTCGAAGCGACTCCCCCATCGCCCATGGCTCGTCGGCAAACCCCTCCAGCGCAGCTCCCCGCCACAAGTCGAGGGCGCGGGTGAAGCTCACCTCGGCACCGCCGTAGTCGCTCTCACTGAGCTGCACCCGGCCAGCGGCCGCCAGGTCCTCGAACCGCCGTACATCCACGAGGGCGTCGTGGACGTTCAACGCATACCCGCCACCGGCCTGCACGAGCACGTCCCCGCGCCCGTCAGGATCAACGACGCCACGCAGCCGGGACATACGCTTGTGCAGGGCGTTAGTGGCTTCAGCCGGCGGTTCGTCCCCCCACACCACGTCTGCCAGACGCTCTGCGGGCACGCATCGCCCAGCGTTCATCGCCAGGGCTGCGAGGACTGCCCCCTGACGTCCGGATACCGACCGCCCGACCGATCCGATACGCACGGCTGGCGGTCCGAGCAGTTCCACTTCAAGAGCAGGGATGTCCACGTCGGCGGTCCTCGTCATCAGCATATCGTCCGGCGCTGACATGCCAAGGTTTCCGCCGACCGTCACGACCGCCGAGCTGCATCGACTGCTCGTCCGTTCCGCACACCTGTGGTTGATCTACGTTCCCGATGTCCTTGAGGTCGCCACCAGTCAGATCCCGGGTTCCCTGACGACCTGTGATGAGCACCTGCTCTCCGCTCTCGCGACGCAGACGCCAATGGTCCTGTACGGCGACAGCAAGCACTCGACACGTGCAGTGACGCTCGCCGGACGGTTGGCCTCGCAGGGGAGAGACGCCCGGTGGTACGTCGGAGGACTCGAAGCGTGGATCGCCGCCGGTCATCCCGTCGAGGGCGCCTAGTCGGCGGCCGGAATGCTTTGACTGACTGTGGGACAGTGCAGCTCAACCAGTAGCCGAAGGTCAGCGGTCCCTGATCGTGCCACGAGTCGGCCGGGGTCCGATGAACGATGGGAACGTCTGCGCATGTCGCTCTTCGCGCGCCAAGGCTCGGATGTAACTGCGGCTTGGTGTTGCATCGCGATCTTCCGCGCCACTCCCCCGCGGCACTCAACACCTGCCAGGGCTGATCGGCACGGTTCGTGAGGTCGTCGCCCGGACCCTGGGGACATGTCGTGCCTTCGGCCATCTCGTCACCGAGGGCCACGTCATCAGGCTGGTCAACGTACATGCGCTGGCGGAACTGCCCTGACGCCTCAACGACCACCCGACACCGCCAGGGGCATCACCACGCCGCCGGGCAGCCGACAGCGATGTGCGGTCTCCGCAGCCGCAGGACCCAACTTCCGCCCGTGGCCGACGCGGAGCGGGCCTCCTACGACACCATCCTGCCGGGCATCGAACCGACGACTCCTGCAGTGCCCCGTTCGAGGTGCCGATGCCGGGATCGTCACCGTTCTGGCCTACCGGGACGCCGGGATCGTCAACGGTCTGGCCTACCGGGACGCCTGTCATCGTCTGCGGCCCCCATCCTGCGGTGTCCCCGATTGTGGTTCCTCCTGCCGGAGGTCACCGAGGTCCCGCTCGAAGTGGAGGCCCGCCTGCCCGCACAGCTGAGCCTCAAAGGCAACAAGGAATCCCGTGCGAACAAGCACGGCGCGTGAGCCGGCGTTGCCGCGTGTCGTCACTGCCCTCAGCGTCGTCAATCTGTACTCGGTGACAGCCAGGGCGCAGGCATGACGTACGGCAGCTGTGGCGAGTCCTCGCCCGGCGGCTCGCTCCGCGATCCGAAAGCCAAGCTCGGCGGACCCGTCTGCCACGTCGACCAGGTTGACCCGTCCCAGGACCTCGCCATGGGTGCCCAGTAGCACGTGGAAGTGGTGGAGTCCGGCGGCCTGCTCTGCGAGCAGGTCCCGGTGCCTTGCATCGAAGTTGCTGAAGTAGTCGTCGCCACGGTCTGGGACCGACTCGGTAGAAGTACGTGCGGTTCTCCTGTTCGAAGGCGAGTAGGGCCGGGGCGTGGTCTGCGTGGAGGCGTTGCAGTCGCAGCGCGGGCACGCTTGGCATCGTAGGCGCCGTGTACGGGCCAGGCGGAGCCGCCAAGGCCGTATGCGCTTCCGTCGCACCGTTGGCCGAGGCTCCCGTCGCCGACGGGAGGTCTTCTGCGCGGTGCTGTTGGTGTCTCATGGTGTCTCCCTTCGGGATCCGGTGGGTAGGTCGCCGACCGTGGCCGTCGCCATGTGGGGCAGGGCGGAACAGCAGGTCCCGGATCAGTCCACGGTGGTTCTGTGCGTGCCGGTCCGAACGGTCACATCGCCGACCTTGGAGTGGGCTTCGATCACTCGTGACGCGTCCGTGGTGGTTGTGACGTCGATGTCAGTGCGACCCAGACTTGTACCGGCGTCGACCCGGTAGGCGGCATCGGGGACGACCAGCTCGACAGGGCCGGTCTCCGTGGCCGCGGTCAGTCGCGTGAGGTCCTCGGCGACGGTGATGGAGATCGGGCCGGCGGCGGTGCTGGCGTCGAGCGTGCCGCGCAGCACGGTGCCGCTGAGGGAGCCGGCCTCGCTTTGCAGACGAATCGTGCCCGCGAGGTCGCGGACGTCGATCGCCCCCGCTGCAGTTCGGAGGTCGGCGCCTGCGGTGAGGTCGGATGCGGTGATGGTGCCTGCCTCGGTGGCTGCGATCAGCGGGGTCCCGGGGGGTACGACCAGGCTCACTGATGTGTTACAGGACCGAAGGAGGGCGAGTCGAGGACAGGAGACGAACACCGAGAGCACTCCGTCGCTCAGATCGCTGGTGGTGACGGAGGCGCCACCCGCGCGTCCTTGGCTTTCCACGTCGACGACGACCTTGTCACCGGACTCGACTTCGATGTCGCCCGCGTCAATGTCGACCTCGATGCGGTCGACCTGTTGGGTGGGGCGGATCGTTGTCGGCTGGCTCGTTTCTGGACCGACTGATCCGTACCAGGCGATGACACCGAGCGCGGTGCCGATTATCAAGAGCGCGGCGATGAACACGGTTCGACGTCCGCCAGTCCGTCTGGCGTGGGGTCTCTGGATCGCAGGGTCGGGGAGGGTGGTCGTGGTGGGCATGGTGGGCTCCGATCGGTTCGGCTGGAATTGGTCGCTGTGCACCGGTGGTGATGTCAGGCGTCACGCTCCGGATCGGCCGGCTCCTCGGTGTGGAGCGCGTCCAGATCTACCGCCAGGACGCCTCGCGAGTACCGGATCCACAGCAGAGCGAGCAGCCCGATCGCCACGAACGCGGCTGCTTCGAGTGCCCCACCGAACGTGAGAAGAGCCAGGGTCGGGTCGACGTCGATGCGCATGAGCACCGAGAGATCATCGAGCGGGGCGTCGGTGCGGGCGAAGAGCACGTTGGCGGTGATGTTGTACGCCGCGTGTGCCCCGATCGGGAGGGCCAGGTTGCCGCTGAGCACGTAGATGATCCCGAAGAGGATTCCGGGCAGGATCCAGGTCAGGATGAGCGCCGGATGCGTGGCCTGGCCGAGGTGGCCGAGGCCGAACACGACGCCACTGAGAACCAGTCCCCCTGCGATGGCGCGTCGGGGCGAGAGCCATCTACGGAGTCCGTCGGCGGCATTGCACAGGAAGACGCCGCGGAGGACTAGTTCCTCCCACAGCCCGGTGAAGAGCATGGCGATGCCGTACAGCAGGATCCCGGGCCACAGGGCGAGTGACCCGCGGTCGAAGACGGCGGCGATCTCGATCCAGCCTGCGCCGATTCCGACCAGGAATGGGATCGAGACGCCCGCGACACCGATGCCGAAGCCGACGGACGCATCGCGTATCCAGCGACGATCGATGGCGAGGCCGTACTCGGCCAGGCCGCGCCGGGCTCCGAGGAATCGCCGGCTCAGAAGGATGATTCCGATTGCCACGCCTGCGGGTGCCATGCTGACCACCAGCTGTGCCAGTGGCAGCGGAAGCCGGTCAGAAACGGCCGCGTCCGCCGCTGTGATGGCCGCCATCGCCCCGAGGAGCGGCAACAGGATCAGCCACGGAGTGAGGGCCCGTCCCTGCTCGTCGCTCCAGAAGATGGCACGCGTCCACCCCGCGGGTGTTCGTTTCGTCCTGGACGCTGCCATGGCGGGGGTCAGCGCGGGCCGAGCGTCTGTTCGCTCGTCGAGAGCGGCGGAGGGTGTCTCTTTGCGGTTCACGGAATGTCCTTCGGTCTTGTCGGCGGGTGACACAGGGCAGGTCTTCCTTCAGGCGCTCTTCGGGTCGAGGAGGGGACAGTCCGCAACGCGGTTGGGGCCGAAATCTGACATTCGTTGGTGGGAGTGCTCGGACTGCGGTCACTCATAGGCGAGCGTGTCGCGGACGGTGAGCCGTGAGGCGACGCGGGCGGGTTGGGTTGCGCCGAGCGCACCGATGGTGAGGGCGATCGGGATCCAGATCCCCACAGCGAGCCAGGAGAAGCTGGCTGGCAGGTCGGCCGAGATCACCGTGGATTCGATCGCCGCGCCGAGCAGCCACGCCACGGGCAGCGACAGCAGCACCCCGATCAGAGCGCCGACCCCTGCGACGGCAAGTCCTTGCAGAAACAGCAGGCGTCGCACCGCCCAGCTCGTCGCGCCAAGGGTTCGCAGGACTCCGATCTCGCGGGTCTGTTCGAACACGCCCAAGGTCATCGTCCCGGCGACTCCGACGATGGCGACGACGGCCAGGATGGCCCCGATGAGGAGCAAGAGCGCGACGACGACGGCGATGATGCCCTCGAGGCTCTCGCGGATCTGCTCGTTGGTCTGGACCTGGCCGAGCGGAAGCCCGCCGTCGCGTGCCAGAGTGCCGAGCCGGTCGGCGGCCTCACCCTGATCGGCTCCTGCCATTAGCTCCAGCGCCAGCACGTTCGCCTGACCGGACGCGCCAATCGCTGCGGCCAGCTGGTCAGCGGGCAGATAGGCGACCGGGCCGACCGTCGTGGTGCTTGAGATGCCGACGATGTGCCACTGCTGAGGCTGACCGTCGATCTCGAGCAGTACCTGGTCGCCGACCTCGAGATCAGGTTCTGCCTCGGCAAGGTCTGTGTTGATCACGACCGGATGCTCGTCGCTGCCGTCGAACCAGCGGCCCTCCAACATGGTCGGGTTGAGCGACGACGAGCCTGCCGGGGCGCCGGTGATGTTGATGTTCTCGGTTTGGGTGCCGTCCGGGTGCAGTCGGAAGGCCTGCTTGTGCCACCAGCCTTCCACCGAGCCCACCGCTGGGTCGTCGTCGAGGATGGCGGTGGCCTCGGTGAGGGAGACGGGTTCGGTGAGGCTGAGCTCCACGTCGTAGTCCGAGTAGCCGGCGACATCGTCAGTGAGGTGACCCAATGCGCTGCCCGTGCTGCTCACCCCGACCAGCACCGCGCCGCACAGCGCGACGGTCAGGACGGTGAGTCCGAGCCGGGGACGGTTGCGGACCGCGTTGCGGTAGGCGAGCAGTGCGGGACGTGAAAACCCGGATCTGCGGTGTTGCGTGCGGGCCGTGCCGCTCAAACCGCGGTCGGTGATGGCGTCGCGCACGGTGGTCCGGCACGCCCGTCGGACGGCGAGGACCACGGCAGCGAGCGGCAGGACAGCCGCCGTCACCACCTGAACGACGATCGCGGTGATCGGCAGCCCTACGGGGTCGAGGTCGATGTTGGCGAGTCCGGCGATGAAGTCGGCGACCACGCGGCCGCCCAGCAGGGAGATCGGCACCGACAAAGCGATCGCGCCTGCAGAGAGCAGACCCACATATCCGAGGTATTGGGTTGTGAGCTGCCCGACGGTGGCGCCTACCGCCTTCATCACGCCGAGCTGTTGGCGCTGCTGTGCGAGCAGCGCCGTGACGGTGTTGACGACCAGCCCCACCGCGATCGCCAGGCCGAACAGGGAGAGCACCTGCATCGCCAGCACGATGAACGACAGCGTCTTGTCGGCGGGGTGTTCGCTCGGGTCCTCGACCAAGTTCGCGCCGATGGCGACGCCGGCGGGTTGAAGGACCTCGTCGCGCACGGCCGCGGTCATCACTGAAGCCGTCTCGCGATCCAGCGGTTGAGTGGCTGCCCGCACGTAGAGGGCATTGAGGTGATCCGAGCCGGTCAGCTCGGCCATGGTGTCCAACGAGACGTAGCCGCGGACCGATCCGCCGAGCATCGGGGCGACTTCAGCGACGTCGAACGCCGTTCCGGTCACCTCGAGCTCGAGCGGCGCCTGGCCGGGGATCTCGACGTCCACGACGTCCCCCAGGTCAGCGCCGAGCTCACCGATCGAGGCGCGCTCGAGGACGATCTCGCCGCGTGCCGGCGGCCACGTGCCGTCGATCGGTTCGATGCGGGCGACGTGGTTGTCGGCGAAGTCGGCCATCGCGACGAGCTCGACGCCCACGTGAGCGCCACCGGGACCGGCGACCTGTGTGCTGTGCGTTCGGCGACCCTCGACCTGCCCCACCCTCGTGTGGGCGAGCACGTCTTCGATCAGCGCAGGGCCGAACGGGTCGGTGATAAGCACCGCCGAAGGCGGATTGGCCTTCTGGAGGCTCGACTCGAACGATGCGTCAAGACTGCCGCCAGCAAGCACCAGGGCGCCCACGGCGCTCGTGCCGACGGCCAGCGAGACGATCGCGAGCCCGGACCGCAGCTTGTTGGTCAGCAGATCGGCGCGGACCTTGCGCCAGCGTGCGTTGCTCATCGTGCACCCACCGTGTGCTCGGTGAGGGCGCCGTCCTGAACCAGGACCGTGCGGCCGGTGCGGGCGGCGAGCTCTCGGTCGTGGGTGACCAGCACGACGGTCCGGCCACTGGCCACCAGCGTGTCGAACAGCGCCATCATCGAGGCTGCCGAGGCGGAATCGAGGTTCCCGGTCGGTTCGTCGCCGACGATGATCGGGGGATCGTTGGCGAGCGCGCGAGCGATCGCGGCCCGCTGCTGCTGGCCGCCGGACACCTGCGAGGGCAGCTTGTCGGCGTGGTCACCCAGACCGACCCGAGCCAGGAGCTCGCGCGCCACGGCTGGGCGTTCCCGGCGGGAATGGACACCGCAGAAGTCCATCGGCAGCATCACGTTGTCCGCGAGGCTCAACGTCGGCAGCAACTGGAAGAACTGGAAGATCACCCCGAGGTTGCGTCCTCGCCAGCGGGCCGCGTCATTCTCGTTCAGGTCGGAGACCTCGACGTCGCCAACCACGACGTGGCCGGCGCTGGGCCGGTCGATCGCGGCGATGAGATTCAGCAGCGTCGACTTCCCCGAGCCCGAAGGGCCGACCACGCCGACGAACTCGCCGGCGCCCACGGTCAGGGTGACGTGATCGAGCGCCGTGAAGCTGACCTCCCCCGTAGTGTAGGTCTTGGAGACGCCGTGCAGCGAGATGAGCGCTGCGCCAGTCTCCGTGGTGTTCCTGGAGCGTGTGCTGTCTCTGCGGAATGGTCCGGAAGCAGTGTGTGAGTCCATGTCGACGACGCTACGAAGCGGCGCCCGCATCCAGAACGGCCGCAGGGACGAACGCTGCTCCTCCTAAAGGACGAACGGCCTCACGGGCGCCGGTCGCGACCACGAACAGCATCTCTGGGCCAGGATGTCGCCCGGCTGCCGTACCCCGCGTGCTGATCTGCCATGGGGGTGTCTAACAAGCCCCGGGGTGGATACGGTCGATCATGACGTGGTGGAAGCAACGGCCAGAGATCTTGCGCGATGCCGTGGGTGCCGTCCCGATCGTCCTGGTCTTCATCGTGGCCCAGCAGATCTACGGCGACGGCGGTCCCATCCTCCGCGCGATCGCGATCGTGCTCGTCATGGGGCTCGCCCTGAGCTTCCGTCGACGGTGGCCCGTCGCCACCTTCATCGCTGCGCTGCTGACCGTTGCGGTGGCAACCACGGGTCTGGAGTTCCTCGCCATCGCCAGCTACACGGTCGTCGCCTACGAACCCCGCGCCCGCCCAGCGGTCGTCGCGGGTGTCTCGGCTCTTGCCATGATCGTCGGCTACCTGCAGTACTGGCCCGCGTTCGTGCTGGAGGACGTGGCTGGCGACCTGATCCTCATCGCCGCGATCTCCGTGCTGCCGGCAGCGCTCGGGCGCATGGTCCGGGCGGCCCGCTTGACTAGGGCCGAGCTGGAGTCCCGCAATGCGGAGCTCGTGGCGCTGCGAGAGAGGGAGGCCGCACATGCCGTGGAGGCAGAGCGGTTCCGGATCGCGCGCGAGCTACACGACGTGGTGGCCCACCACGTCAGCGCGATGACCGTTCGCGCCCGCGCCGGTCATCACGTCGCGTCCCGCGATCCGCAGGCGGCGGCCGACGCCCTCGCCTACATCGCCGAGGCGGGTAGCCAGACGCTGACGGCCATGGGTGCTTTCGTGGGAACGCTGCGTGGTCAGGCGGCCTCCGACCGGGACGGTGTGGCTCCCCAGCCCGACCTGCGCAATATTCCCGAGTTGCTGGAGTCGTTCCGGAGCACCGGGTTGGTCGTGCACCCCGACGTCGATGCCGCCTCGGCGAGGGTGTCCACGGCCCTCGGCCTGAACGCCTACCGGATCGTGGAGGAGGCCCTGACCAACGCGATCCGTCATGGCGGGGCCGAACGGGTGTGGGTCCGCGTTTCAGTCAGTAGAGACAGCGTCGACATCCAAGTCGACGACAATGGCCGCGGACTGCGCAAGGACGGCCGTCCTGCCGGCCACGGACTGGTCGGTGTCGCCGAACGGGCGGCCCTGCACGGCGGCACCTCCGCCATCGGTCCGAGCCCACGGGGAGGGTGTCGGCTGCAAGCGACGCTTGCCCGGGGACACGACCAGAGCGGGGAGCTAGGGGCCGACGACTCCCCCGCGGTCGCACCATGATCCGGGTGTTGCTGGCCGATGACCAGGAGGTCGTCCGCCTCGGCTTCCGGATGATCATCGATGGGGAGCCCGACCTCGAGGTGGTTGGCGAGGCCGCACATGGAGCGGCGGCCGTGACGGCTGCGGTCGAGCTCCGACCGGACGTGGTGCTCATGGATGTGCGCATGCCGCTGATGGATGGCATCGCGGCGACGCAAACCATCGTGGCCAGCTGCCCGGAAGTGCGGGTGCTGGTGGTTACGACTTTCGACCTCGACGCTTATGTAGTGGGTGCGTTGCGCGCAGGTGCCGCCGGGTTCCTGCTCAAAGACGTCGAGCCAGCGGCCCTCATCGAGGCCATCCACACCCTCGTCCGTGGAGATTCCCTGGTCGCCCCCGCGGTGACCAGATCCTTGATCGACTACGCGATGCGTCAGCGCGACGAACCTGCTGGCACCGTGGACCTCCAGGTGCTGGACGCCCTGAGCGAGCGCGAACGGGAGGTCCTGACCTTGCTCGCGCGGGGCCTGTCGAACGCACAAGTGGCGTCCGCGCTGTTCCTCGGCGAGACGACCATCAAGTCCCATGTCAGCAACTTGCTTACGAAGCTGCATCTGCGTAGCCGGGTCCAGGCAGTGGTTCTCGCCTACGAGGCTGGTCTCGTCCAACGCGGTGAAGTGGCCTACGACCAGCTTCGCGACGACGCCTGACGGGTCGCGACCATCTCGGCTTGGGTGTGCTCGGGCGCGGAATCGGTGCAGTCATGGCGTTGGTGTTCCTCGATCAAGGTCACGCCTCGACGGTGGACGCCACCATCGGTACTCGGGCATGGAGGAAGTCGGCGATGTGTCGGCTGTAGGTGATCGGGTGGGTAAAGCGGAACATGTGGCCCGTGCGGGGCAGGACGTGCTCGACGGAGTCTCGGATGCCGCGCCGCAGGATGGCGGCGGCGTCCTCGCCGATCAGCGTGTCGTGCTCGGGGGTGAGGATCAGCGTGGGCACGTCGATCCGCCCGAGTTGGCTTCGGTAGTCGGCGGAGAAGGCTGCCTTGGCTCGGGCGGTGTAAGAGCGCCACGGGGTGTTCTCGCGGAATAAGTCCGCAGTGTTCTGCTGGCTCAGTGGATAGTCGCCCTCGGCGTCGTACGGGCTCGCCAAGGACGTGGCGTGCAGCCGCAGGGTCAGGTGCCGGTAGAGCGGGCCGGGCAGGAACCTCGCCGCACCGATCTTGGCGCGGCCGATCCGGCTGGTGACCGGATTGGCGGCGAACCCTCCGGAGACGACAAGTCCGCGCAGGCCGCGGGGCAGACGGACCGCCACCGCGAGGGCGACGACCGCGCCGAAGCTGTCACCGACCAGGACGTAGTCGTCGAGGTCCGCAACTTGCTCGGCAACGTGGTCGGCGTAGGCCTCGATGCTGTTCACCCCGTCGGGCAGGGCCATCGTTCGCAGCGGCCAGTCGCCGAGCGGGGCGAGCTTTTCCAAATCCCAGGGCGCACCGGAGAAGCAGGGGATGGTGACGATGGTCGGCTTGGTTCCGGTGGTTCCGGTGGCTGCGGAGGCTGTGAAGGTGGTGGTCACGGCGGTCGCTCCTCGAGTTCGGTGCCGCCTCGGTGGCGGCCGTAGCCTCCACACTGGGACGGCTGGCCGCATGGCGCCGTGACTTCGGTCCGCGGCACAGTGACTTTTGTCCCCGGCGCCGTGCTGCGATGCTGCAAACATGCACGTGGATGCGCGAGCAGCGGCTGCCGAGGGGCCCTTGTCCCGGCTCCCGCCTGAGGTGCTGACTCGGCTGCTGGACGGGCACGCGATCATCCGTGCTGCCGCAGGAGGAGTTCTGTACCGACCCGGTGAGGTGGCCGGCTTGCACCTGGTTACCGAAGGACTACTCCGGGTGTCGATGGCCTCTGAGGAGGGCCGGCAGGTCACGGTTCGCTACGCCCGCCGCGGCGACATCTTGGGCGTGCCGGTCACGGTGTCGGGGTCGGCGCCGGTGTTCGTCCAGGCAGTCACCGACGCGGTCGCGGTGTCCACCCGACCGGGAGTGCTGCCGGTGTTGGCCCAGCGAGACCCACAGGTCGGGCTGTGGATGGCGGATGAACTGGCCGCGCGTGTCGACGGCCTGCTGCACGAGTTGGCCCGAAACGCGTTCTGGCCCGTACGCCGCCGCCTCGCCCGACACCTGCTGGACCTAGCCGCGAACGCGCAACAGGATGACGCGCTCGTCGTACGGGCCAGTCACCAGGAATTGGCCGACCATGTCGGCACGGTGCGGGAGGTGGTCGCTCGCACCCTCGGGTCGCTGCGTAATGAGGGGTACATCAGCTCCGAGGGAGGAGCGATCCGGCTGCTCGACGCCCAAGCGTTGGCCGAACTGCACTGAGCGGTCGACCCCACCGTGACCCACACGGCGATCGTTGTTCAGGGGAGTTTGTCGCTCCCCCTCCACGAGCGTAGCCACGCGGCGACCGCGCCCTGGTGAACGACCATCCGTGGATCGACAGGCCCTTCTCGAGGCCGGACCAGACCGCCGACGGTCGGAGGTCCAACTCAAAGTGACCGCGGCGTGATGGGTTCATTCACCGCCTCGACCCACCAGGAGCACCGATGACGCCGACGAACCTCGACCCCTTACCACGCTGCGAGCAGCGACTGGTCAACCTCGTCGTTCGATCCCGCCGCTGGCCTGCCTAGCGCCGGCGCAAGGTCGCCCAGACGCCCAATGACCTCGACGCGGTTCTTCGATACCCGCATCCGCACTAGCACTACCCCACGAACATCCAGGGCCGGCTGCGCCACATCCGCCTGCTCGATGACTATTCAGGGCTCTCCGCGCTCCAGAACGTCACTCCACACTCCTTCCGCCGGACGGTGGCGACCGAGGTCTACGACGTCGAGGCGGCCAAGAAACTAGCTCGGCCACACGTCCAAGACGGTGACCGAGCGGCACTACATCAACCGCAAACTGGTGGTGCCGGATTACCGGGCGGCCACCGAGCGCGTTGCTCCAGGCGGTGGGTCGGAGCAGGCGCCCACGCCCGCCAAGTAGGCCCGCCTACGGCCGCCGCAGGCCTGCTCCCGCTAGAGGCAAACCGCGCCGAACGTCCGCCTACGGGCAATTCTGCAAACTCCAACGCGGGCCGACACCTGATGCACGCCGGTTCCCCAGCGCAGAATCGTGCGTGTTGCGCGCAAAGCGCGCCATAAGCGCGCTTTCGATGACCGACGAGGGGCTCGTTGAACTGCGTTTCCGCAGGTCAGCGGCGCTTCTCCAGCAGAGCGACACTCTCCACATGGCTGGTCATCGGGAAGATGTCGAACGCCCGCAGGGACGACAGGCGGTACCCCTGCTCGGCGAAGAAGGCGACGTCGCGCGCCAGTGCTCCGGGGTCGCACGCCACGTAGGCGACGGCTCGGGGAGCCAGTGCTGCCACGGCCTCCACGACCTGCCGCTTGGCGCCGGTGCGAGGCGGGTCGAGGACCACGAGGTCGCAACGCTCCCCCAGCTTCTGGGAGCGCAGCGCTCGTTCGACGCGGTCCACGACCGGCTCCACCTGGCGCAGGTCGCCGAGGTTGCGCGCCGCGTCACCCACGGCGATCTCGTCCGACTCCACCGCGAGCACGGCGCCGCTCGGTCCGACCCGCTCCGCCAGGGCCGCGGAGAACAGCCCCACCCCTGCGTACAGGTCCGCCGCCCGCTCCCCCGGCCGCGGCGCGAGACCGTCGATCACCGCGGCCACCAACGCGTCCGCTGCTCCCGGGTGCACCTGCCAGAAGCCTGAGCCGGTGACCTCGAAGTCGCGACCGGCGGCGCTCTCGTGCAGCATCCGCGCACCGTCGACGTACACGTCGTCTCCCGCGTGCACGAGCCTCAGCTGCTCTCCGGACCTCGAACGCAGGGCTTCGACCATGTCGGCCCCGGACCACTCCTCGGTGAGTACCGGAGGAAGCCCGGGGTGGGCGATCGGGCAGTGGTCCACCGGCACCACCTCGTGCGAGCGGTGCTTGCGCAGACCTGCCCGTCCCTCGTCGTCGACCGCGAACTGCACGCGGGTGCGCCACCCGAGACCGTCCACGTCCCCCGGCACGGCCTCGACGGTGAGGTCGACGTCGAGTGCGGCGAGACGGCGCAGCTGCTCGCGTACGACGGACGCCTTCAACGCACGCTGCGCGGCAGGGCTCACGTGCTGGAAGTCGCAGCCCCCGCACCGACCCGGACCCGAGAACGGGCACGGCGGCACGACCCGGTCCGGTGACCGCTGGAGCACCTCGACCGCGTCGGCCCGGAGGAACTTCGAGCGCTCGCTGCCCTCGGTCACCTCGACGACCACGTGCTCCCCCGGGAGCGCGTGCCTCACGAACACGACCCGTCCCTCGTGACGCGCCACGAAGTGGCCGCCGTGTGCGACGGGCCCGATCTCGACCGTGTAGCGCTCACCGACGAGCGAAGGCCCCCGGTCTGCGGGGGCTTGGACCTTGCGGCTCATGACGGCGACCCTTCGCCGCCACCGTCGTCCTTGGGCACCCGCCCACGGCGGACGTCACCTGCCCTCGTCGCCGCGTGGAACCGCTCGGCCCGCTCCTCCGCGAGCTCAGACGACCGCAGCTGGTACGGCACGGAGATCACCATGACTCCGGGCGTGAACAGCAACCGGCTCTTCAGACGCAGCGCGGTCTGGTTGTGCAGGATCTGCTCCCACCACCGCCCGACGACGTATTCGGGGATGTAGACCGCGACGACCCCGCGCGGGTTGGCGTTCCGGATGCTCCGCGCGTACTCCACGATCGGCTTCACGATCTCACGGTAGGGCGAGTAGAGAACCTTGAGCGGCACGTCGATGTTGCGGCTGTCCCACTCCTCGAGCAGCTTCCCGGTCGAGACGGCGTCGGCCTCCACGAACACCGCCTCGAGGGTGTTGGGGCGCGACGCCTTCGCGTAGGCGAGTGCGCGCATGGTCGGCTTGTGCAGCTTGGAGACCGCGACGATCGCGTGCACCCGCGTGGGCAGCACCTGGTCGTCCTGCTCCACCGTCAGCTCCTCCGCGACGTCGTCGTAGTGGCGCCGGATGGTCTGCATGAGCATGAAGAACGTGCCCATCGCGAGGACCGCGATCCAGGCGCCCGCCAGGAACTTGGTGAC
>Ga0299913_10002180_pt1 | contig 15289 bp, 15 predicted proteins | sample RVTome_9_FD_201360 | JGI IMG/M metagenome (GOLD analysis project Ga0299913, IMG submission 201360) | Soil microbial communities from uranium-contaminated site in the Upper Colorado River Basin, Wyoming, United States - RVT155D38 (version 2) ...
CCAGGGCGTCGTGCCGCCGCCGGTGCCGCTCGACCAGGCGCTGACGTTTCTCGAGGACGAGGCGCGGCGGATCCTGCCGCGCGGGTTTACGATGGACTATGCGGGCGAGTCGCGGCAGCTCCGGACGGAGGGCAGCCGCTTCCTGACGACGTTCCTGCTCTCGGCGATCCTGATCTACCTGGTGCTGGCGGCGCAGTTCGAGAGCTTCCGCGATCCGTTCATCATCCTCGCCGGCTCGGTGCCGCTGGCGATCTCGGGGGCACTGCTGTTCTCGTTCCTGAACTTCACGACGCTGAACATCTACAGCCAGGTGGGGCTGATCACCCTCGTGGGTCTGGTGTCGAAGAACGGCATTTTGATCGTCGAGTTCGCGAACCAGCTGCAGGCGCAGGGGCGCGACAAGCTGCGGGCGATCACCGAGGCCGCCGGCACGCGCCTGCGTCCCGTCCTGATGACGACGGCGGCCACCGTCGTCGGGCACACGCCGCTGATCCTCGCCACCGGTCCCGGAGCCGGGGCACGGAACAGCATCGGCATCATGCTGGTGAGCGGCATGATCATCGGGACGCTGTTCACGCTGTTCGTCGTGCCGTCGATCTACATGCTGGTGGCGCGGCGGCACGCGGCGGTGGCCGCGGAGGACGCGGTGCCCGCGGAGCTGGAGGCCGTCGGCGCGTGATTCCATCGCCGGGCCGCCTGAAGGCGGCCCCCGCGGGGACCGTCACTCCGCGCGCAGCACGGACATGGGGCTCGCCAGCGACCCGCGCTGCGCCGGCAGCCAGCAGGCGAGCAGCGCGACGAGCGCGATCACGACCACGGTGCCCGCGAGCGCGGCCGGATCGTACCCGCGCACCTGGTACAGCTGGCTCGTGAGCAGCCGTGCCGCGCCGAGCGACACCACCAGGCCGGCGGCCAGGCCAATCGCCGTCAGCCGCATCCCGTCGCGCAGCACGAGCCGGATCACGTCCTGCCGCTCCGCGCCGAGCGCCATCCTGATGCACAGCTCCCGCCGGCGGGTGGCGACCGAGTAGGCCATGAGTCCATAAAGGCCGACGCACGCCAGGGCGAGCGCCGCCACGGCGAAGCCGCCGATCAGTCCAAGCACCACGCGGCGCGCAGACATGGAGTCGCTCATCGACTGATCGAGCGAGCGAGTGTTCGCCATGGCCAGTCCGGGATCGAGCCGCCGCAGTTCGCGCCGCACCGCGCCGGCGAGGCTCAGCGGATCTCCTCCGGCGCGCACGACAATGGCGGATACGGACGGGTCGAGCGCCTGCGGCAGGTAGACGAAGGGCTGGCGATCGGCGTCGAGCGCGAGGTAGACCGTGTCCGCCATGACGCCGATCACGTCGTAGGTCTGCCCCGCCACGACGAGCGGTGCGCCGAGCGGGTCACGATCCGCGAAGAACGTGGCCGCCGTCGTCTCGCTGATGACGGCCACGCGGGCGTCGGGCCGGTTGTCGGCATCCCTGAAGGTGCGGCCGCCGAGCAGTCTGGTGCCCAGCGCTTCGAGATAGCCCTCGGAGACGAAGTCGACCCGTCCGATCACGATGTCGCGGTCCGCCGGCTGGTCGGGACGGCGCACGTACTCGCCGTAGCCGCCACCAGCGAAGGGGATCGCCTGTCCCGCGCCGGCGGCATCCACGCCCGGCAGCGCGCGAATCCGGCCGAGCAGCCCGCGCGAGAACGCCAGCCGCTCGTCCGTGGATGGATACGTCGCGGCGGGCAGCGACAGGTCGAACGCGAGCACGCGGTCCGCGTCGAAGCCGGGATCGACAGCACCCATTCTCGCGAGGCTGCGAAGCAGCAGCCCCGCACTGACCAGCAGCACGACCGTGAGGGCGATCTCCGCCGCGACGAGCAGCGACTGCGTCCGGTGTCGGCCGGCGCCCGTCGCGCTCCTGCCCCCGCGCTTCAGCGCGTCATTGACGTCCGGCCGGCGCGCGCGCAGCGCCGGCAGCACGCCGAACAGCACGCCGGTCACGACGGTGACGAGGACCGAGAAGACGAGCACCCGGCCGTCCAGGCGCGGTGTCAGCGCCTGCGGCAGCATGTCGAGCGTGAGGCGCCGCAGGAGCTCGACACCCCAGTACGCCAGCGCAACGCCCGCCGCGCCGCCGATCGCCGCCAGCACGAGGCTCTCGGTGAGCACCTGCCGGACGATGCGGCCGGCACCGGCGCCGAGCGCGGCACGGAGCGCGATCTCCGGCTGACGGTGCTGCGCGCGGGCCAGCAGCAGGCTGGCGATGTTCGCGCAGGCAATCAGCAGGACGAGCCCGACGCACGCGACGAGCACCAGCACGAGCTGCCGGGGCGTGCCGGCGGCCCGGGTGGGGCCGCTGACCAGCATCTCGTGGAGCGGTCGGACGCCGACGCCCCATCGCTGCTTGTAGGCGGGGTACTCGCCGGCGAGCCGCGCCCTGAGCGCCTTCAGTTCGGCATCAGCCTCACGGGGCGTCACACCGCGCTTCAGTCGCCCGATCACGGTCGCCCAGTGGCTGGATCGGCTCGCGCGCGCGCTGTCGGGCGCCAGCACCGCAGGCACGAAAAACGCGACCTCGCGATGCGGCAGGGCGCCGCGCGGCAGAATGCCGATGACCGTTCTCGGCACCTGGTCGAGCACGATCGTCCTGCCGACGATCGCCGCGTCCCGGCCGAAGTGAGAGTCCCACAGCTCCTCCGTGATGAGCACGACGCCGGTCGGCCCGCCGTATGTCTCCTCGGCTGGAAGAAAGCCGCGCCCGAGCAGCGGCTGGAGGCCGAAGACGCGGAGGAACCGGCTCGTGACCTCGAGCCCTGTCACGCGCTCGAGCGTGTCTGCGCCCTGGAGGTTCGCCGTGATGGGTCCGGTGAGCACCAGGCCGTCGAACGACGTGCTGTGCGCCTCCCAGTCACGGAACACGCCGCCGGAGACGCCGTTGCGGCGGCCCGTGTCGTTCACCTCGAACACCTCCACGAGGCGGTCGGCCTCGGGATACGGCAGCGGCCGCAGCAGCACCGCATCGAGCGCGCTGAAGATGGAGGTGCTGGCGCCGATGCCGAGCGCCAGCACGAGGACGGCGACGAGGGTGAACGCCGGCGTCCTCCGCAGCATGCGCGACGCGTACCGCGCGTCGTGCCAGCACGCCTCTACCAGCGATTCCCACCCGGCGTCGCGGACGTGATCCTTCACGGCCTCGACGCTCCCCATCTCGGCCCTCGCGAGCCGCTGCGCTTCCGCGTCCGGGAGTCCGCCGGACCGCTTCGCGGCCGCAGACGCCTCGAGGTACGCCTGCAGCTCCTCGTCCAGCTCGCGCTCCGCGTCCCGGCGCCGGAGCAGCGCACGGAGTCCGCCGGTGAAGCGGTTCCACGCGGCGCTCACACTTCACCCGGGACGGCGCGCAGGATGCGCGCGATCGCCGCCGCCTGCACCTCCCACGCCCGCGTCTCCTGCCGCAGCATCGCGCGCCCGGCGGGCGTCAGCGCGTAGTACCTGGCGCGGCGGTTGTTCTCGGTCAGCCGCCACTCGCCCCGGATCAGGCCCGTGCGCTCGAGGCGGCGGAGCGCGGGAAACAGGGACCCGGCGTTGACCTGGAACACGCCGCGGCTGATCTGATCGAGCCGGGTGCCGATGCCGTACCCGTGCATGGGCTCGAGCGCCAGGGTCTTCAGGATGAGCATGTCGAGGGTGCCCTGGACGAGACCGCTCGGCTTGTCGGAAGGGGGCATGGGCGCGCGTTCCTCTGGATTGACTAGAGGAGCCGAGCATACGCGCGGCTTCTCTAGACTGTCAAGAGGACGCTGACGGGGTCAGACCCCATGGTGGATTCCCGACGGGGTCAGACCCCGGGGGGAGGCTGACGGGGTCAGACCGGGGTCAGACCCCATGATGGATCCTCGACGGGGTCAGACCCCGGTCTGACCCCTACTGAGCTTCTGCGCTGTGGACCGTCAGTACCGGACACTCCGCCGCGCGCACCACCTGCTGCGTCGTCGATCCGAAGAGCGCGAGCCCCACGGCGCCATGCCCCTGCGACCCCATCACGATCAGATCCGTCCCGCGCTCCGCCGCCGACGCGAGCACCTCGCGGTAGGCGCGGCCGGTCGCAACGACCTCGTCGACGTCGATTGCCGCACGCGCGGCGACCGGCACCAGCGCGCGCAGCCGCTGCTGCGCCTCGTCGGTCAGGTAGCGGCGGAACTCCGGCACGTTGAAGTGCTCGTAGGTGCGCGGCTCCTCGCCCGGCAGCCACTCGATGACGTGCAGCAGCGTGACGCGGCCGCCGCTCTGCCGCCCCAGATCGAGCGCGAAGCCCAGCGCCTGGAGCGACGCGGGCGAGAAGTCCACGGGACAGAGGATCTGTTTCAGCGCGACACGCGGCGCGCGCTCGGGCGCGTGCGGCGGCACCGTCAGGACGGGACACGGCGCGCGGCGCAGCAGCTTCTCGGTCACCGATCCGAGCAGCAGGCGGTCGAAGCCGCTCCGGCCGTGCGTCCCCATCACCAGCAGATCGGCCGGCATCGCGACGGCGCGATCGACGATGGCGTCCACGGCGTCGCCGGCCGCCGCGGCCACGGCGACGCCGTCGCCGGTCAGACCCGCGTCGCCGGCGAGACGCCGCAGCTCGCGGGTCACGTCCTCCTCCGACAGCGGGTAGACGACCCGCATCGGGTCCTCCAGGCGTCCGGGATGCACCGGCATCGGATCGAACGTCGGCACGACGTGCAGGACCGTGATGCGCGCGTCGTACCACCGCGCGAACGCCGCGGCATACGAGAGCTGGTGGGCCGAGATGTCACTGAAATCGATCGGACAGAGAATGTGTTTGAAGGTGATCACGTCGCGCTCCTGCCTTTATCCTAGTGCCCACCAGTGCCGCGGAGGCAGCGCCGTCTCCCGTCGAGCTGGCGGGTGTAGAATCGCCGGATGACGAGCACGGCGGGACGATTCCTGCGGGAGAATGCCTTCCTGGTGGCGGCAATCGTGCTGCCGCTGGCCGTCGTCGGCTTCTTCGTGGTGGCCACCGCGATTCCGCGGATGCAGGTTCCTCCGCCGGCCTACGATCTGGTGCTGCGCGCCGATCGCCCCTACGGACGCGTCCAGACCCGATCCACCATCGAGTTCGACGTGCGCGACGGCGCGGTGTCCGCCGTCGTGCGTCCGATGCCGCTCAATACGTACCTGCCCACCTCGGGGCTCCTGCTGTTCGACCATCGTACTCTGCAGGTCCGTGAGATCCCGCTCGAAGTCCCCGAGGTGCAGGAAGGGGACGCGCCGAGGACCGTTCCCGTCGAGACACTGGCGGGGCGGCGTGTGGTCGCGGAGCCGAAGGCGCCCGACGGCTACGAGTTCGTTTCCCGGACGAGCCGCAGCCCCGGCATCGTCGGCGACCTGTTCGGCATGCGCGGGCCGGAGCGGCGCCCGGCGCTCGTGAAGGACGGCCGCGTCATCCCGCTGGTGCTGCCGCCCGAGTACGAGGGATCGTACGGCGTCTCCCCCGTCGGCTGGATCGTCGAGCCATGACGACCGGCACCGACGCGCGCGCGGACGCCCTGCAGGAGATCGCCGCGATCGCGCGCCGTCACGGATTGAGCGCCGCGGAGGTCGCCGCCGCGCTGGCCCCGGGCGGCCCGGCCGCACCGGATCGCGAGGCACGCCGGCGCGGAGCGCTCGTCCGCGTGCTGGCGTTCCTCGGCGGCACGTTCGTGTTCGCGGGCCTCGGCCTCTTCATGGCGCTCCAGTGGGAGGACATGAACGCCGCCGCGCGCATCGTCGTCACGCTCGGGTCCGGCGTGGCCGCATTCGCGCTCGCCGTGCTCGCGTCGCGGGACGACCGCTTCGCGCGAGCCGCGACGCCGCTCTTTCTGATGGCGGCCGCGCTCGAGCCCGCCGGCATGCTCGTCGCGTTCGCCGAGCTGGGATCCGGAGGCGACTGGCGGTGGGCGAGCCTGATCACCGCCGGGACGATGGCGCTTCAGTTCGCCGCGGCGGTCTGGACGCTCGGGCGCACGACGGCGCTCTTCGCGTGCCTGCTCTTCACCGTGCTGTTCTGGTGGACGGCGTTCGATCTGCTGGAGATCGACGGGGAGGCGGTCGCCCTCGCGATCGGCAGCGGGCTCGTGCTGGCGTCGGTCGGGCTCGACCGCACGCGGCACGCCGACATCACGCCGTTCTGGTATCTCACCGGGGCGATCGCGACGCTGACGGGGCTCTTCTGGCTCGTGGAAGGCACCGTCCTCGAGCTGGTCTTCCTGGCCGCCGCCGCGGGTTGCGTCTACCTGGCGACGCTCGTGCACAGCCGGACGCTGCTGTTCGTCGCAACGCTGGCCATACTCGGCTATACCGGCTGGTTCACCGCGCAGCACTTCGCCGATTCGATCGGCTGGCCGCTCGCGCTGATCGTGTTCGGGATGGTGATGATCGGATTGAGCGCGCTCGCGGTGCGCATCGACCGCACCTACGTGCGCGCGCGGCCCGAGGCCGGACCGCGGCGAGCCGAGCTCGACTGAATCGACCGGCCGAGGCGCGCGGGGCGCCCCAGCCGGATCCGTGACGGCACTTACCAGCGGCGAGCCACGTCGTCGACCTCGCGCTCGGCCTTGTCGCGTTCGTAGCCGTAGCGCTCCTGCAGCTTGCCCACGAGCTGATCGCGCTTGCCGCCGAGCTGATCGAGCTCATCGTCGGTCAGGCGGCCCCACTGCTCCTTCGCCTTGCCCTTGAACTGCTTCCAGTTGCCCTCAATCTGATCCCAGTTCATGTTCAGTCTCCTCCATGAAACGCGTACCTCGTCTGAATGAGCAAACGCGGTGCCGCTGAGCAAGCGCCGCGGCCGGCGCGGCCGTGCGTGGCACCGAGGTTGCGCCGGATACGGCCGGGAGAACTGCCGATGGCTGATGAGCGAAAGGACGTCGACGACGTGGCCCGTCCGTCGGAACCGGAACCGGGCGAGACGCGCGAGGAGGAACGCGAGCGCGTGCGCTCGTCGAACGAGCGCGATCAGGAGCTGGAGCGCGAAGGCATCGCGTCGCGGCACAATCGGGGGTACGACGAGGCGGTGCGGCGTCCGAAGAACGGCTAGGACGCCGCCGCGCGAACCGCGCGTACGTGTGAACGCCCGGGCTCGGGCTGATGCCCGAGCTCCGGGCGTCCGAATCGCGTGACGGATCACGCATCCTGGCAAGAGCCAGGATTCAGGTCGATCGTCTCTCTGCGGCTGCGCGCATCACCGCCTCACACGGTCGATGATGCGCCCGATGCGCCCGGTGGTTCCTCCATGCGAACCTCCTGTTCGAGCCGCGGTCGCTGTCCTACCGATACGCCTCTCGAGGCCTCCTGTCAAGCTGCCTGTCGCCGCCTCCTCCGTATCGGCGGCCGCGCGCTCTCGTCGCGCCAACCCTGCGGCGCGCTCGGTAGGGCCGCTTCGCCGAAGCGGCCGTCGTGCAGCGCGCTCGGTAGGGCCGCTTCGCCGAAGCGGCCGTCCTGCAGCGCGCTCGGTAGGGCCGCTTCGCCGAAGCGGCCGTCCTGCGGCGCGCTCGGCGAGCGCGCCCCACCGGTGCACTCCTGCGACGCGGGCGCGGATGTTGACAGCAGCGTGCCGGCTGGAGTGTCCTGAGCACCGAGGCACGACTCGAGGATGACCACCCCCGACCTGCTCGATCGCGGCCGTGAGGCGTTCACACGCCGGGCATGGACGGAGGCGTACGTGTCGCTTGCCGACGCGGACCGCACGCATCCGCTCGAGCCCGGCGATCTCGAGCGCCTGGCGACGGCCGCGTACCTGACCGGACACGACGCGGAGAGCGCGGACGCGTGGACGCGCGCCTACCAGGTGCGGTCGAGCGCACGCGACTGCCCGGGCGCCGCCCGCTGCGCGTTCTGGCTCGCCTTCGGTCTGCTGCAGCAAGGCGAGCGCGCGCGGGCGGGCGCCTGGCTCGCGCAGGCGCAGCGCGTCCTCGGCGAGGAGCCGGACTGCGTCGAGCGCGGCTTCCTGCTGCTGCCCGCGGGGCTCGAACGGTTCATGGCCGGCGATATCGACGGCGCCTACGAAGCGTTCACGTCGGCCGCAGGTCTCGGCCGACGGTTCGGCGATCCCGACCTGGTCGCGCTGGCGTGCCATGGCCGGGGACGTGCGCGGATTCGCCAGGGCGACATTGCCGGCGGCGTGGCCTTTCTGGACGAGGCGATGGTCGCGGTCGAGGCCGGCGGCGTCTCGCCGCTCGCGGCGGGCGAGGTCTATTGCAGCGTGATCGAAGGCTGCCTCGAGGTCTTCGACGTGCGCCGCGCGCAGGAGTGGACGGCGGCGCTCACCCGCTGGTGCGAGGCGCAGCCCGGACTGGTCCCCTACCGGGGCCAGTGCCTCGTCCGCCGCGCCGAGATCCTGCAGCTTCGGGGTGTGTGGGGTGACGCGGCCGACGAGGCGAGGCGCGCCTGCGAACGCTTCCTCGCGGGTCCCGAACAGCCCGCCACGGGCGCTGCGTTCTACCAGTGCGCCGAGCTGCACCGCCTGCGCGGCGAGTTCGCCGAGGCAGAAGAGGCGTACCGCCGCGCGAGCCGCTACGGGCGGACCCCGCAGCCCGGCCTCGCGCTCCTGAGGCTCGTTCAGGGACAGATCGACGTTGCCGCCGCCGCGATCGGCCGCGCCGTCGCCGACGCGAAGAGCACCGCCGCCCGCAGCCGTCTCCTGCCGGCGCAGACGGAGATCATGCTGGCCGCGGGCGACGCCGCGACCGCGCAGCGCGCGGCCGACGAGCTGGCCTCGATTGCCGACGCGCTCGACGCCACGCTTCTGCGCGCCGCCGCGTCGCAGGCCGGCGGCGCGGTGCGGCTGGCGCAGGGAGACGCGGCCGGGGCGCTGCCCGTCCTGCGCCAGTCCTGGAGCCAGTGGCAGGACGTCGAGGTGCCCTACGAGGCCGCACGCGTCCGCGTGCTCATCGCGCAGGCCTGCGGCGCGCTCGGGGACCGCGACGCCGCGGCGATGGAGCTCGACGCGGCGCGCTGGGTGTTCGAGCAGCTCGGCGCAGCGACCGATCTCGTGCGCATCGAGGCGCTCGGGCGCCCGTCGCCACCGCCGCGGCCGTCGCGACTGAGCGCCCGCGAGCTGCAGGTGCTTCGCCTGCTCGCCGCCGGCAAGAGCAACCGCGCGATCGCCTCGGACCTGCTCATCAGCGAACGAACCGTCGAGCGGCACGTCAGCAACATCTTCGACAAGCTCGACGTGTCCTCGAGGACGGCCGCGGCCGCCTTCGCCTTCGAACATCACCTCATCTGAGCCTGCGTACGCGGGAATGCCTTGACGGGCTCCGAAGGGGGCTTGCGGGCCGCCGGCGCGCGGCCCGAGAATCGGGCGATGCGCCGCGCCGATCGCGAGAAGGCGTTCTGGGAGAAGGTCGCGCCGCACTACGACCGCGCGGTGACCGGCATCTTCGGCCGGCCGATGCCGCGCGTGCTCGAGCTGACCGCCGAGGGCGTCGCCGGCGCCGATCGGGCGCTCGAGGTGGCCGCGGGCACCGGCGTGATCACGGCCGTCGTGGCCCCGCGAGTGGGACGGCTCATCGCGACCGACTATACCGATGGCATGCTCGCGCGGCTGCGAACGCGGGTGGCCGAGACCGGACTGACGAACGTCGAGTGCGCCGCGGCGGATATCTACGCGCTGCCCTATCCTGCCGCGTCGTTCGATCTCGTCGTGGCCGGCAACGTCCTTCACCTCGTCCCGGATCTTCCAGGCGCGCTCGCGGCGCTCCGCCGCGTCCTCCGCCCGGGGGGGACGCTCGTCGCGCCGACGTACTGCCACGCCGAGACGCTGCCGGCGGCGCTCGTCTCCCGCGTGCTCGTGTCCATCGTCGGGCAGCCGGTGCACCACCGGTTCACCGCCCGATCGCTCCGCGAGGCGATCGAAGAGGCCGGGCTGCGCATGCGGCGCTCCGAGACGGTGCCCGGCCTCATTCCGGTCGCGTACATCGAGGCCGTGCTAGGCCCTCGATGACATCTTCGCGCGCAGGCGCTCCTCCTGCTCGCGCAGCTCGGGCGTGAACTCCTTGCCGAAGTCGTCGGCCTCGAACACGGGACGGATCTCGACCGCACCGTCCTCGAACGGCGCCCGCTTGAGCCACTCGACCGCTTCGTCCATGGACTTGACCTGCCACAGCCAGTAGCCGGCGACGAGCTCCTTCGTCTCCGCGAACGGGCCGTCGACGACGGACCGATCCGATTTCGAGAAGAGGATGCGCTTGCCCTTCGAGCTCGGGTGCAGGCCATCGCCTGCCAGCATGATCCCGGCATTGACGAGCTCTTCGTTGTACTTGCCCATGTCCGCCAGCAGTCTCTCCGACGGCATCTCTCCGGCTTCGGACTCGGGACTGGCCTTCACGATCACCATCACTCTCATCGCGGTCTCCTTTCCGTCAGTTCTATACCAGCGTCGAACGGGCGGAGCGGGGATCGACACGAAAAGAAGTAGAAAGTGTGAATGGGGGAAGTGAGAAGGAAGTTGGAAGTGGCGGCGGCCCGGCGCCCGGCGAGAGGAATCCCCGGGGCCGAGCCGCCCGCCACCCTGGCCGCGAACGGCCAGTCCTGCAGCGGAGCGCTAGCGCTCGTGGACCATCACGCGGTGCCGTTCGAGCGCCGCCTTGACCTGTTCGTAGACCTTCGCGCTGACCCGCAGCGTGGCCTGGCCGCCCGCCGACTGCAGCGTGAGCCAGTTCCTGGGGGTCTTCCCCATATACATCGGCAACGATGCGCGCTGCGTCGCCGCCGCGTCAGCATTCCCTGCCGATGGCGGCGGGGCGCTCGAGACGGTATGCGTGACCATGAGGTCGCGGTACGCGAACGCCTCGAGGACGGCGTTCTTCCTCGCGGGATCCACGAGCTGCAGCGACTCCACGCCGAAGGAGAGCGTCACCGTGCGCTCCGGCGTGCGCGCCTTCATGTCCACGAGCTTCACGCCCGAGAACGTCGTCGATTCAGCGGCGGCCTGGCCAACGGCCATGAGCGCGCCCAGGGTCAGACCGAGAAGCACTCTTCGCATCGCGGGCTCCTTGTCAATCGAGCATGACGGCTGCTTCGCCGCGCTCGGCCACCAGGTGTTCGAATCGCGCGAGGATCAGGTCGCGCCGCGCCATCAGGGGCTCGATCTCGGCGCCGCCGATGAACGGCTTCGTCGTTTCCTCCACCTGTTCCTTCGTGAGGGCCCGCAGGCGCGCCAGCAGCTCGCGGTCGCAGCGCCGCAGATCCTCCGGGTTGGGCAGCTCGCGCGTGCGCCTGAAGGCGCGCGTGAAGTCGATCATCCAGACCTTCCAGTCGCCGGTGATCAGCATGTTGCCCTGGTTGCGGTCCGCGTCGGCCAGCAGCTGGGCGAAGACGCGCATCCGGCAGATCTGCCGGACCCAGGCGAGCGCGTCCGGCGGCCTCAGCTTCTGCTTGATGCGCTGCTCCTCGTCCCACTTCGCGTCGATCCACCAGCTGAGCGCGCCGCGCCGTCCGTCGTGCCCGCGCTCGACGGTCACCGGCACCATGTCGTCGAGGCCGAGCAGCACGGCGAGGCGGTAGGCGGCAATCGAGTACCGGTAGGAATCCACGAAGTCGAGCTCCGTGCGGCCGGTCCTGAAGCGCATGATGGGAACGCGCTCCTCGACGCTCGAGAAGACCGCGTCATGCGTCAGCCGTCCGTCCGTGAGGGTCAGGCGGACCGGACGCGTCACCCCCTTCGGGAGATCCCGCGACCTGACCACCCTCGCCGACTCGAGGAACTGCACGATCTCGTCGCGCGTCAGCGCCGCCGCGGACGTCTCCGCGACAGCCACGACGGACGGGGACTGCGCGGCGGCCTGCCCCCCGGCGAGCAGTATCGCGATCAGCGCCGGCACCGCCCATCGGAGCAGCCGGCGGGAGCCGGCGGGCGCCCGTGCGGGAACGATGTCGTGTCGCATTGGCAGTAATATGAGCCGTCTTCCCGCGGAAGTCCCAAGAACGGGGCAGGTATTTTCCAGGAGAGCTCGAGCGCCGTGCGCGTTGTCTCGGGTCCGTTCGTCGTGGATCTGGCCGGCCGGCAGCTCCTCCGCGACGGCCGTCCCGTCCACCTCACCCCCAAGGCCTACCATCTGCTCGGGCTGCTGCTCGACGCCGCGCCCCGGGCCCTCTCCAAGGAGGAGCTGCAGGAGGGCCTCTGGCCGTCGACCTTCGTCGAGGAGGCCAACCTCAGCGTGCTGGTGGCCGAGCTGCGGGCCGCGCTCTCGGACGATGCCCGGCATCCCACCTACATCCGCACGGTCCACGGCTTCGGCTACGCGTTCTGCGGGGCGATCGAACGGGAGGCGGCGCAGACGCCTACAACGGCGCCGAGCGGCTGGTGGCTGATCTCCGACGACGATCAGCTGCCGCTGCTTCGCGGCGCCACGCTCGTCGGCCGGGATCCGGCGTGCGAGCTGTTCCTGGACTCATCTACGGTCTCGCGCCGCCACGCACGGATCCTCGTGACCGACGGCCCCCCGGGGCTCGAGGATCTGGGAAGCAAGAACGGGACGTGGGTCAACGGCCGGCGCCTGGAGGCGCCCGTCGCCCTGGAGGACGGCGACGAGGTGCGGTTCGGCTCGGTCAGGCGGCTGGTGCGGCGGAGGTGGGAGGCAGGGAGCACCGAAACGATCGGTCCGCCCTGAACCGGGCGCTCGGGCCTGCGGGTTCCGGGAGTGCTCGCCCTCCGCCCGGGAACGTTGTTACCATCTGGGATATGGCTTTCGACGAACGCGCCTTCTTCAACGACAAACCCGAGACCCGCCAGGGGCGGTACCAGTGCCCGCGCTGCCACCGGACGGGGGATTACAGCATCCGCTGGGTACGGCGGTCGAAGAAAGACCGCCTGCCACCGGGCGCGGACGAGAACGACCGGGCGAAGTTCGCGAAGCTGCGCGACTACCTGCTGCGCCTCGACGACGAGGTGACCTGCAAGACGTGCGGGAAGAAGTTCGAGATCCCGTCGCAGCACTCGCTGCTCTTCGTCGATCAGCTCGCCGGGCTCCCTGACGACGACGAGCTCGAGCGCGAGATCGCGGCCGCGTCGGCGGAGGCGGACGCGCCGCGCGAGAGCAAGCCCGCCCTGCCGCCGCGGTTCACGCGGAAATCCACCGGCTGGAAGTAACCGGCCGCGCGCCGGGCCGCCCGATGCGGCCCGGCGGTGCGTACCCCGCTACTCCTGCGGCGGTCTGAACTCGATCGCCACCTTCATCGACACTTCCACTGGCACGCAGTTCAGGAGCGTCGGTTCGAACTGCCACTGACCCACCGCCTCGCTTGCGGCCGCAATCAGCTCCGGATGGATCTCGTTCGAGATCGGCTCGATCTCCGTCACCTGTCCGTCGCTCGCCACGCGCGCGTTGAGCTTCACCACTCCGCCGACTCCCTCCGTCCGCAGATGTGCGGGATAGACCGGCCCGACGTGCTTCACCTTGATCGGCGGCTGCAGGTTGCCCCCGGCGGCCGCAGCGTCGGACGAGGACATGCAGGTCTCCTGCGCGCGCTGCAGATGGGATCGTGCTTCATCGGCGTTCTTCATGTCCGTCCTGTTTCGCCGTCCCGACCCGGTGCTCTCGCCGGCGATGACAATCGTCTCCTGCAGCGTTCCGAGCTGCATCGCAATCTGCCGATGGAGGTCGCCCCCCGTGACGGCGAGGCGCTCCTCGAATGGCGTGAACCCGAAGCGCTTCGCTCCAAGGACGTAGTCTCCCGGCTGCAGCCCGGCGAGCTGGAAGCGGCCGGCGTCGTTGCTCATCACCTCGTACTTGGATCGGCTCGCTTCGTTCGACAGCACCACCGTCACGTCCGGCACCGGCCGTCCGTGCGGGTCGAGCACCACGCCGGACAGCGTCGAGAACGACTGTGCGAACACCTGCAGGCCGGCCAGCGGCAGCGCCAGACACAAGAGCGCGAGCACGGCGGCCGCTGACAGGACGCGCGGAACGGGCCGGCGATTGGTACCGGGAGTCAACATGGCACGGACTCTCCTTTCGAGACTGCAGGACCGCACGATGGCGGGCGCCGGCCACCAGGTGCGTCGCGGTCCATTGAACGCGCGGGCCAGCTCCAGCAGATGCCCGGCGTAAGTGCTCCCTTCGATCCCCGAATTCAGCACCTCATCGTCGCAGGCATGCTCCGCCTCGCGCGCAAGACGCCGGCACGCGATCCACACGAGCGGATTGAACCAGTGGAGCGCCCGCACGAGGTGCGCCGCCATCTGCGCCGCCCAGTCGCCCCGTCGCACGTGGCAGAGCTCGTGGGCCAGCACCACTTCGATCCGCTCGCGCTCCCACGACTCCGCCGAGGCCGGGAGCACGACTTTGGGACGCCGGTGTCCCCACGTGACGAGCAGCGTCGGATGCGGGCTCCGGAGAAGCAGGACAGGACGCCGCAGTGCGTAGCGGCGTGACAGGGCCTCGGCGAATTCGACCCACGGCCCGCTCTCGAGCCTCGTGGATCGGGCGGCCAGCCAGCCGAGACGAGCGAGGCCGGCGACGAGCGTGAGGATGACGGCCGCGACCCCCGCGATCCAGACCGGAAGCACCAGAGCGGCAGCCGCGCCGAGAAGCGTCGCGTCTCGTGGTGATGCGTGGCTGGTGTGCTCTGCCGACGGCGGCGCCGGCGCAGCCCGTCCTTCCACTTGGGCGACGAGACCGGCCGGCCCGAGCGGCGGCGTCCCCGCCTCGACCGGACGCCGATCGCTCACCTCGAGCGTCGCATGAGCCGGCACTCTCCACGCCGGAACGACGGCGGCCAGCATCGGCATCACGGCCATGCAGACGAGCGCGCAGGCCAGGACCCGATGCCGCAGGGCGGCGGCCTGCCGGCGCAGGAGTGCCGCGGCGGCGAGTCCCGCCACGGCGAGGAGCGCGACCTTCAGGGCGGCATCGATGAGCACGAGCGTCATGGCTGCTCCTTTCTCGCGCGCGCCACGAGCCGGGCGATGCGATCGAGCTGCTCGTCGGTGAGGCGTGCGCCCTCGCCGCCGAGCAGCGCCTGCACCACCTGCTCCGCCGAGCCGTCGAAGAACGTGTGGACCAGGTGGCGCAGCGCGGATCGTCGCGCCGCATGCCGCGGGACCGCCGGCTCGTAGACGTAGCGGAGCCCCTGTTCCTCGTGCCGCACATGGCCCTTCTCTTCGAGCACGCGCAGCTGCGTCCGGACCGTCGAATAGCTTGGCTTGTCGGGCAGATCCTGGAGGACCTCGCCGGCCGACGCGCGGCCGCGGCGATAGAGGATGTCCATGATGAGACGCTCGCGCCGGGTGAGGCCGGGATGTGGTGTCCTGCTCATGTTATTTTT
>Ga0299913_10002181_pt1 | contig 15288 bp, 16 predicted proteins | sample RVTome_9_FD_201360 | JGI IMG/M metagenome (GOLD analysis project Ga0299913, IMG submission 201360) | Soil microbial communities from uranium-contaminated site in the Upper Colorado River Basin, Wyoming, United States - RVT155D38 (version 2) ...
CGCTCTCGCTGGAACCAATGCTTGATCTTCGTCTTCGCCTTACCGGTGCGGACGAATTTCAGCCAGTCCCGTGACGGCCCGGCGTCAGGCGAGTTCGATGTGAGGATCTCGACGATGTCACCCGAGTCGAGCTTGGTTGACAGGGGAACCAGTCTTCCGTTGACCTTCGCTCCAACGCAGCGATGGCCCACCTCGGTGTGCACCGCATAACCAAAGTCGACCGGAGTAGCTCCTTTGGGCAGTTCCTTGACGTCGCCGCCGGGGGTGAGGACGAAGACCTCATCGAGGTAGAGGTCCATCTTGAGGTTGGCGAGGAACTCCTCGGGATCCTCGTCGAACGGATCGAACTCGACAACGGGTGACGTACCGACATCACCCTCCTTGTATCGCCAGTGGGCTGCGATCCCCGACTCTGCCCGCTGGTGCATCTCTTCGGTTCGAATCTGGATCTCCAACGGCTTGCCGTCGGGACCGATCACGGTCGTATGCAGCGACTGATAGAGATTGATCTTGGGCATCGCCACATAGTCCTTGAATCGCCCGGTGACCGGTACCCAGTGGCTATGAACCAGACCGAGAGCGGCATAGCAATCCCGTGTGGTCGGAGTGATGATGCGGATCCCGATCAAGTCGTGGATGTCCTCGAACGGGCGGTTCTGTTCCATCATTTTGCGATAGATGGAGAATTGGTGTTTCGGTCGTCCGGTGACTTCCGCTTCTATACCGGCGTCGGAGAGCATTCCGCTGATCTCGGCGACCATTTTCTCGATGAAGGCTTCTCGCTCCGGGGCAGCCTCCGCGAGCTTGGCCTGGATCTCGGCATTGGGGCCTGGATAGAGGATCGCGAAGCACCGATCCTCAAACTCGTGCTTGATCTCTTGGACACCGAGCCGGTGTGCCAGCGGGGCGTATACGTCGAGGGTCTCTCGCGCCACCCGGACCTGCTTCGCCTCACGCAAGGCGTACACCGTCCTCATGTTGTGCAACCGGTCGAAGAGCTTGATGATGAGCACGCGGACGTCACGGGCCATCGCCACCACCATCTTGCGGATGCTGGCCGCCTGGGCTTGCTCCCGGTTGGAATAACGGACCCGGTCGAGCTTGGTGACACCATCGATGAGCTGGGCGATGTCGGTGCCGAAGTCGTGTTCGACCTGGGCGAGCGTCAGCGGGGTGTCCTCGATGGTGTCGTGGAGGAAGGCCGCGGCGATGGTGTCAGCGTCGAGACCGTACTGGGCGAGCATGTGGGCCACGGCGACGGGGTGGGTGATGTAGGGATCGCCCGTCTTTCGAACCTGTCCATCGTGGGCTCGGGATGCAGTGTCGTAGGCGCGACGGAGCAGTTCGACATCACCGCCCGGATAGTGCGCCCGAAACGCGTCGAGCACGTCGGCCAGTGTCGCCGATGCAGCTTCTTCAGTCGTAGCGAAGGAGGGCATGTAACGGGACATCGTCGATCTTGTTCACCCCGCCCAGAAACACCAGCTCGATGAAAACGGACAAGCCGACCACCTCGGCTCCCACGTTTCGCAGCAGTTGAATGGCCGCCTTGGCGGTTCCACCCGTGGCGATGACGTCGTCGACCAGAAGGACCTTTTCGCCTTCGAAGACGGCATCGGTATGCACTTCGAGGGAATCGATGCCGTACTCGAGCTCGTATTCCTCTTTCACGGTCTGGAAGGGGAGCTTGCCCGGCTTACGGAGAGGGATGAAGCCTGCCCCAATCCGGTCGGCGACCGGGGTCGCCAAGGTGAACCCCCTGGCCTCGATGCCCGCAACCTTGGTGATTCCCAGGCCGAGGAATGGCGCGGCCATGGACGTGATGAGTTCTCCGAACGCCTCAGGGTCCCCGAGCACTGGGGTGATGTCCTTGAAGACCACGCCTTCCTCAGGAAAGTCAGGGATTTCACGGACCAGTGTTTCGAGTTGGCTCACAGGAGAAGTCTACGACCCGATCAGCGTCTTCCCGAGCGCGAGCGTCTCGCCACCCACTCCGCTCGCTCTATCCAATCCGGCTCCTTTTCCTTCCAGGCGGCAAGAATCGGTGATGCCAGGAAGATCGACGAGTAGGTCCCCACGGCGATCCCGACGAACAATGCGAGTGCGAAATCCCGAAGTGTGGGGGCACCCAGGAGCAGGGCACCTATGAAGAGAATGCTGCCGACGGGCAGCAGGGAGGTCAACGACGTGGCCAGCGAGCGAGCGAGCACCGAGTTCATCGACTGGTTGACGATCTCGGAATACGTCTTCTCGTCTTCGATCTCCACGAGCTCCTCGACCTTGTCGAAGACGACCACTGTGTCATATAGCGAATAGCCCAGGACCACCAGGATGGCCACCACGGTGGCGGGAGTCACCTGGAAACCCGTCATGGCATATACCCCGACGGTGATCACCAGGTCGTGAAACAGGGCAACGAGGCCGGCTGCTGCCATCTTGAATTCGAGCCGCCAGCTGATGAAGACGACGACGGCACCCAGGAAAACGGCAAGGGCCACGAGGGCCCGGCGGGCGATTAGAGCCCCAAAAGTGGGTCCGACCGCTTCGATGGAGGTCTCGTCTTGGTCGGCGCCGGTGACGTCGGCTATCGCATCTATCGCGGCACGTTCCGTCGCCTCATCGAGCTCTCGGGTCGTGACCCGCAGTGCCGCGCCCTCATCGAGAAACTGCACCGTTGCGTCCGAGATGCCCACCTCCTCGAGTGCAGTGCGGACGGCACCGATGTCCGCACCAGCAGGGTTGGGTGTCTGGATGCCCAGCCCTCCGACGAACTCGATGCCGAGATTCAGGTTGAACAGACCCAGGCCGGCCACGGAGATCAGGAGGGCAACCACGGATATCGTAAACCATCGCTTGCGAAGGCCGACGAAGTCGACGGTCGTCTCCCCACGGTTGATTCGCCCCAGCCAACTCACCTCGCCGCTCCCTTGATGCTGAACCAGCCTCCGGCACCGAGACGGCCGGGCGCCATGAGCCGCACGGCGCGTCGGGTGTAAGTACGAGCGACGAAGATGTCGAGGATGGTGGCCAAACCGAGGGCAATGGCGAATCCCTTGACCGCACCCACTGCCAAGAACCACAGCAGGATCGCGGCGAGGAGTGATACGGTGTCGGCAGTCAGGATCGTGCGGAAGGCGAGGGTGAACCCTTCGTCGGCCGCCTCCTCGATGCTGAGGCCTTCCCTGACCTTCTCTTTGATCCGCTCGTAGTAGACGATATAGCTATCGGCGGTGATGCCCACCGAGACGATGATCCCGGTGACGCCGGCGAGGGTGAGTGTGAGACCCTGGAATTCTCCGAGCAGGCCGAATAGGGCGATCAAGAGCGATCCGAACACGGTCAACCCCACGATGGCCACCAACCCAAGGGAGCGGTAGAACACCGTCAGGACTATGGCCACGAGGCCAAGCCCCAGCAGACCGGCGATGATCCCCGATTGCAGGGAGTCTGTGCCCAGGGTCGCCGAGACTTTCTGCACCGCCGAGACTTCGAAAGCCACCGGCAGCGATCCATACCTGAGGGTGAGGGCGAGATCCTGGGCTTCCTGCTGTGCCTCGCTGTCGGCGCCCACCGTGATCAGGGCGCTACCACCGGTTATTCCCGTGGTCGGGCTGACGTCCGGGTTGACCGATGGTGCCGACATCACCTCTCCATCGAGGACGATGGCGATCTGTCGTCTCGGGTCCCCGGGCGGGTAAGAGGCGGCTTCGGCGGTCAGTTGCGCGAACGCGGTACCTCCTTCAGACGTGAGGTCAAGGGAAACTGCCCAAACCCCGGAGGTCGTGTCGAAGATGGGCAAGGCCTCTGCGACGTCGGATCCTTCCAATGCGGCGGGTCCCACATGGAGTACCTGATCGGGGAAACCTTCCTGAGAATTCAGGAGATGGGCGTCCATGGCGATGTCGTCTTCCTCGGTGATCTCAGGAGCCTCTTCGGTGGTGAAAGACTCGAGGACGGGACGGAACGAGAGGAGGCCGGTCTGGCCGACGGCTTCGATAGCTCGCTCTTCGTCCTCTACTCCGGGGAGTTGGACAACGACGGTGTCGTCACCCGAGATGGCGATGTCGGGCTCCTGGACTGCACCGAAGTCCTCTATACGACGTGTCATGATCTCGGTTGCCACCTGGAGCAGTTCGGGGTCGGTTTCTTCGGCAGTCGTCAGGACGACGGAGGTGCCTCCCTGGAGATCGAGTCCAAGTCGCGGGGTGAGCCCGGCCGAGATGACGGCAGCGAGACCTCCCCAAGCGACGGCGAGGACGATGATGAGGCCGAGCAGCCTTTTTGACACTTAGGTGTCGTCTCCGACCGTGTCGTCACCGACACGGTTTCCGATCGCTCGCTTCGAGAACCTGATCTGGCCGTCTTCCACCCGCAGCACCACGCTGTCTTCTGTCATCGAGACAACGGTGCCGTGGACTCCTCCGATCGTGCGGACTTCGTCACCGATCTGTAGAGACGCTGCGAGGTCTTTCTGGGCTTGGCTGCGCCTGCGCTGTGGTCGGATGATCAGGAAATAGAAGACTCCGACCATCAGAGCCAGGAAGAGTATGGACGGCAGTGCGCTTCCCGGCGCCTCCTGGGCGAACACGACAAGAGTCACGGTTCCTCCGCAAGTGGGGTAATTCCGGTGCGAGATTAGGCCCGCAGCAACGTCTAGGTCGAACCGTTCCCTCGTTGGCTGCTGATCGTGGCGGTGTGCTCGTCCAGGGCATCGGATTCGATGGCCTCCCGTGCCCCTGATACCAGATCGAGGACGTAGGTGAGATTGTGGATGCTCAGTAACCGATGGGCACTGAGCTCATTCATGCGAACCAGGTGTCGTAGATATGCCCGTGAATACTGCCTGCAGGTCGAGCAAAGACACTCGGGGTCGAGAGGGCCCGGGTCGTTGGTGAACTCGACCCGGTTGATATTGAAGTCTCCGGTTCTCGTCAACGCCCGGCCATGTCGAGCCAGCCGAGTCGGGATGACGCAGTCGAAGATGTCGGCTCCCCTGCGGATCGCGTCGAGCAGTCCGACCGTGTCACCCAGTCCCATCACATAACGTGGCTTGTCTTCGGGCAATTCAGCCACTGCTGCTTCCAGGGCCGCGTTTCGCTCATCTGCTGGCTCGCCTACGGACAGCCCACCAACTGCGATCCCATCGAACCCGAGCTCAGCCGTCTTCCGGGCACTCTCGGCCCTCAAATCGAGATCGGTCCCACCCTGGACGATCCCGAACAGGGACTGATCTGTCCTGCTGTGCGCCGAAAGGCATCTCTCCGCCCACCGCAGCGTCCGCCGCATTTGGGTTTCGACTTCTTCCCGTGGCGCGGGGAGCCCGACGCAGACGTCGAGGACCATGGCGATATCGGCACCGAGTTGCTCCTGGACCTCGACCGCGTTCTCCGGTGTCAGCTCGACCCGGGCTCCGTCATATATCGAAGAGAACATTGCCGCCTCCTCGGTGATCTCGGGCTGCAGCGAGAAGATCTGGAATCCGCCGGAGTCGGTGAGGATGGGTCCGTCCCAGCTCATGAACTCGTGCAGGCCGCCGAGCTCAGCGATCAAGCCCGAGCCCGGGCGGAGCATGAGGTGATAGGTGTTGGCCAGGACGATCTCGGCGCCCAATGCAATCAGGTCGTTACTGTCGACTGCTTTCACCGCGGCGCGGGTCCCGACCGGCATGAAGGCGGGGGTCCGTATGTCTCCGTGAGGGGTATGGAGCACACCGGAGCGCGCGGCGCCGTCGGTCGCTTTCGATGTCCAACTGACCGCTGGCATGCCGAAAGGCTACGTCCCGGCTCTCGCTGCGAGCATTGCGTCCCCAAACGAGAGAAACCGATAGCCACGATGAAGTGCCGTCTCGTAGGCCTCCTGCCAGCGGTCACCCATGAACGCTGCGAGAAGGACGAGCAGAGTGGAGCCAGGGAGATGGAAGTTGGTGACCAAAGTGTCGACGACGGTGATTTCGCTTCCGGGTTTGAGGAACAAATCTGTTCGCTTCTCCCCCGCTTCGACGCCACCGGCTCCATCCGCCATCGCTTCGAGGGCCCGGACCACCGTGGTTCCGATCGCGACGACGCTGCCTCCTCCTCGACGAGTTTCGGCGACCGCCTCTGCTGTCTTCGCCGGGACCACACACCACTCCGAGTGCATCTGGTGATCCTCGACATCCTCGACCGCGATTGGTCGGAAAGTGTCCAGTGAGACATGTAGGTCCACACAAGCCATCCCGATTCCGCTCTCCTCGAGTCTTTGGGTCACCTCCGGGGTGAAATGGAGCCCGGCTGTCGGCGCGGCTGTCGAACCAGGTGCTGCAGCAAACATGGTCTGATAACGCTTCGGGTCGACCAGATCGCCGGTGAAGTACGGCGGCAGCGGGACGGATCCCCGCTCTGCGATGGCGCGCTCCGGATCGGCTGCGTCGAGCTCAACGATGACCCTGCCCTCCTCGGGGCCATCGGTGATAGTGGCTCTGAAATCGCCGAAGTCGACCACCACCCCGGGACGCAGCCTTCGTGCCGGTTTGGCGAGCGCTTCCCAGGTCACATCACCCAGACGCTCCAGAATCAACAACTCGATCACTCCGCCGGTCCCGGTTCGGGCCCCCACGACTCGGGCGGCTCGGACGCGGGTCTCGTTCACCACGACGAGATCGCCCGGTTCGAGGAGATCAGCCAACGAGAGGAAGGTGTGGTCCGTCATATCACGAGTGTCGAGCAGGCGGGAATCGTGTCTCGGCTCGATGGCACTCTGAGCTATGGCCCATTGGGGCAAGTCGTATCGAAAGGCGGATACCTTCAGAGGAGGGTTCCTTGCGGGTCGACTGGCGGTTCGACTCCGAGGTGGCTGTAGGCGTGGGGTGTGGCCATCCGGCCCCGTGGGGTTCGTTTGATCAGCCCCGACTGGAGCAGGAAAGGCTCATACGCGTCCTCAACGGTCTCGGGCTCCTCACCGACTGCTATCGCCAGCGTCGACAGGCCAACTGGGCCACCCCCGAATTTGTGGACGATCGAGTCGAGAATGGACCGGTCCACTTTGTCCAGACCGAGGTCGTCGACCTCGTAGACCTCTAGTGCCTCCACCGCCACGTCGAACGTGATTCGCCCCGCAGCTCTGGCCACGGCGAAGTCGCGGACCCGGGCAAGGAGCCGGTTGGCGATGCGGGGGGTTTGACGACTGCGCTCGGCGATCCGAGCTGCGGCCTCGGCCTCGATGTCCACGTCGATGATCCCGGCCGATCGACGGAGGATCCGGGTCAGGTCGTCGACTTGGTAGTAGTCGAGCCGCTCCTCTATGCCGAAACGATCGCGGAGAGGAGCGGTCACCTTGCCTTTGCGCGTGGTCGCCCCCACCAGGGTGAACTTGGGCAGGTCGATGCGAATCGATTGAGCCGTGGGGCCTTTGCCCAAGACCACATCGAGCTGGAAATCCTCCATGGCCGGGTACAAAACCTCTTCCACGGCACGAGGAAGCCGATGGATCTCGTCGATGAAGAACACGTCGTGAGGCTGGAGGTTGGAAAGAATCGCCGCCAGGTCGCCCGGGCGTTCCAGCGCCGGACCCGACGTGACTCTGAAGCTGACTCCTTTCTCCGCGGCGATGATCCCGGCGAGGGTGGTCTTACCGAGACCGGGAGGCCCGGAGAAGAGGACATGATCCAGAGCCCGGTCTTCCGTTATCGAAGCCTCGAGCGAGATCTGGAGGCGTTCTTTCACCGGCTCCTGGCCGACGAAGTCTCCGAGATGCCGGGGTCGAAGGGTGATGTCATCATCGTCTTCGATGGCCGGGCTGAGCAGGCTCTCTTCGCGGCTCACCCTTTGGCCAATCGCTGCAGAGCGGTTTTGACTTGGGCCTCGATCGAGTCGTTGGGGTCGAGGTCTTTGACCACGGCGTTGATCTCGGCGGTGGAGTATCCCAGACCTTCGAGGGCCTGGCGGACTCCTCCCAGCGAGTGTCCCCCGACCACCTCGGATTCCCGACCGGCGAGTTTGGGGGCGAGCTCGAGAACGAGCTTTTGTGCTCCCCGTTTGCCTACTCCCGGCGCGATGGTGAGGGCCTCGGGGTCTTCGCCGGTGATCGCTCTCACGATCTCCTCGCCTGTCATCGAGGCCAGTAGCGCCAACCCGACTTTGGGCCCAACCCCACTGGCACTGATGAGGACGCGGAACAAGTCACGGTCCGACTCGGAGGCGAAGCCGTAGATGCTGATTTCGTCCTCGCGAACGTGGGTGTGGGTGTGGACCACGATCTCCTCGCCAATCCCCGGGAGCATCACGAGGTCGCGGGTGGTCATGGCCACTTCGTATCCGACTCCCCCGACGTCGATGACGATCCCCGCATCCCGGCTGGCGACGAGGACGCCGCGGAGACGGCCGATCATCGGCTTGCCTCGAGCGGAGCGACACGGAGATGGCAGAGCGCAATCGCCAGCGCATCTGCGGCGTCGGCCGGTTTCGGTGGGTCCTGGAGGTGGAGTAGCCGGGTAACCATTTGCTGCACCTGATCCTTGTTAGCGGAACCGTCACCGGTAACCGCAGATTTGATCGCAGTGGGTACGTATTCGAAGACAGGGAGTCCGGCTTGGGCGGCGACCAGGAGGGCGACGCCCGAGGCGCGGCCGACCGATATGGCTGTCTGCAGATTCCTGTTCGTGAAGATGGTCTCGAGGGCGATCACCTCGGGGGATGTTTCTTTGACCAATTCGGTGAGCCCACGGTGCAGCTCGGCGAGCCGCTTCGGTGTCGAGAGGTCGGTGCCGGTGCGGATCACCCCGGCGCGGTGAGCACGGGGCGGATGCGAACCCTCGACCAACCCGTATCCGGTCGCGGAGAGTCCGGGATCGATACCCAGAACGAACATATGTTCTAGAACCTAGTAGGGAATCGCGAGCACCCAGGTATTTACGAGGCGGGGGCAGTTGCCCCTATGTCGGTCGAGGTGGATAGGGCGTCCAGTCGGGTTTGCGGAACACGAATCGGCCGGCCGGCTCCCGGGTGATGTGCCAACCGTTTTCATGGATGAAGAGGTGGTGCCACCAACAAAGGACGATCAAGGACTCGTATTCGGTTTCGCCCAAGTCAGCCCAGTGGTCGATGTGATGGATTTGCAGGAAAACCGTCCGGCCACACCCCGGCGCCTGACAGTGGTGATCGCGATGCGTCACCTGGCGGCGCAGCCACCCAGGGATCTTCCGGCTCTTGCGCCCGATGCCGATGGGCTTGCCGTTGCTCTCGATCGCCATTTCGATCGCAGAGTCGCAGGCCAGTGCCCGTGCCACGTGGTTCGAGATGACAGGACCACCCTCGATTTCTGACACACTCGGCCCATCCGGGTCGGTGATGGCATCGAAATCGGCATGGAGGACTGTTGTCGGAATCGGCGCCAGTACGCCGCCCTGTGTCCCGCAGACCTCGAATAGGGAATCGGCCATTCTCTTGTCCCAGTTGTCGTATTGACCGGTCTCCAGGTTCTTGGGGATTGCCTTGGCTCCCTCCACGAGCCGGTCTTCGACGACCTGGGCTTCCACACCTGTCATCTCACCGGCCAGCCGCATCCTCCGGTGATACAAGTCCCATTGGGTCGAGAACCAGTGCGAGGCGCGGTCCCGGGCACTCTCCTCCTTCGTGGGAGGTTTCGCCCGGGAGGCGAGACGGCCTATGTCATGGAGGTCGCGTCCTCGCGCCTGTTCGATGACATCAGACTCGGTTTCGGGAGTGGCCACCTCCGCCAGCATGTCGACCGCGTCCAATGACAGCTCCCCGGAGGCGAACCGCTTCGTCAATTCGGGCAGGTCCTCGAGGCGATTGGCCAGGCGGTTGAGTCGACGTCCCAACCTCTCATCGAAACCGAAGCGGGCCGACAGCCATTGTCCGACATTCGGAGAACCATCGGCCAGCCACTCCTGGGCACGGTCCGCTTCAACCAGAAGTCGACACAGCTCGGCATAGTCGGCGTTGATTCGGGCGGCGATCGGTGCCATCCGGTCCCCGGCTGGAATCTGGTTGGCGTCTATCCAGCTCATACCCCGATTGAACAAAGAGGGTGTGACAAATTCGGGGTCCCGAAGCCGCGTTCGAGGAATTGTTTTTTGAGAAACCTGCGCGCTTGATCCGAGTTCTGTGAACCACCAATGCATCCTTGACGTCTTCCCTGATGTACTGCTGACGCTCACAGAGGAGTTCATCGATATGCGCAGGCTGATTGCCTTGGCCTCCGTCCTGTCCCTCGGGCTCGTTCCGGCGCTGGTGGCCGGCGCGGGTGGAACCTGGCTCTACACCCTCGAGGACTCCTATGACCCCGGAGACGAGGTGACGGCCGTTGGATACGTCGGCACGGCCATCGCAGACGACCCGGTTCTGGCCCGGATGAGCGTCGCTCCCCTTCGCCGAAACGGGGAGCTCGCGGACACGGGTTGGATCGAGCTGGGGCCGGTGACTCTGGAGCCCACAGGGCTTTCGGGATATCTGGAGACCAGGGTCTCGATCTCGTTCACGCTGCCCGAGGAGCTGGAGCCGGGTACCTACATGATCGACGTCCGCACTCAATCGGGCGACTTCTTCGGTGATCTCTTGGGAACTCACGTGATCGTCGGTGCCGGGGGGCCAAGCGATCCTCGTTGGATCGAATGGGCACTCGACGACCCGTTGATCGCGGAGCTCCCCGACAATGCCGTCATCGCCGGACCTGGGTTCGCTGTGTCGGTAGCCACTTTGAAAGCAGGTCACTATCCCACGGAGTCAGACGCTTTCATGCTTCACCCGGAAGACCTGCCGCCCATCACCTCGACGGCCGTTCCTCCCTTCGTTGTCCAAGAACCTTCCGCACAACCGGCGGCTATTAGACCTTCCGTCGTGGAATCCCGCTCGCTGACAGAGAGTGCAGATGTTGAAGAGGGGAAGGGCATTGCTCCTGGTGCAGGGTCGCTGGCCGCTCCGCCGCCGCTTCCGAAGGCGACGGAATCGGGCGAAGATTCCGAGGAGATGTCGATCATCCCTGGCATCGCATTCGTTGGCGGGGCAATTCTGGTGGCATTCCTCACCTGGGTGAGGAGGGAACTAGGCAGGCGTCAGGAAACGCCGCTCATGGAATCCAAGGAACCCGGGCGAGTGCTGACCCGCACCTGATTCGTTCCAGCTGATCGTCCCCAACCTCTGATCTGAGAGACCAGCCCAACCGGCCGGGACAGTGTTGGCGGTTTCTCCCAGGGCTGGGGTCTGGTGCCTAGAGCGCCCGGCACGGTCTGGCGTTGCAGGCCCTGTCGGGCCGCGGGGGCGAAACTGCTCCACTTCATCCAGCTGGGGAAGGCCCGCACGGTGGCGGGGAGGCCGACCAACTCGAGTGTCCCGTCGCGAAGACCGTCCGTCAGGCTGGCTCTGCCCATATAGATTCGGTATAGGTCAGAGACGGTGGATCGAATGACGAGGTCTACGTCGAGCAGCGGGTCTTCCAGGCAGACCGAAACGTCTTCGGGCTCGAGGGTCATCCAGATGTTTCGGGTCGGTCTGGGGAGGAACTGGAACTCCAAGACGGTGCGTTCCGACGGGAGAGCCTCTCGATCGACATGCCGAGACACCCACAGCAACAGCAGTTCGGGGTCGAGTTCCGCGTCGGACGGGTCGGACAAGACCCATTGGGCGACCCAGTCTCCCAGCGCCTGGAGTACCGGGCTGAGTGCCTCACCCGCCTCGGTGAATTGATAGGCACCGTCCACGGTCTTCGCAACGATCCCATCCCGTTGCAACCGCCGCAATCGTGTGGTCAGGACCGACCGTGATATCCCGGGAAGACTTCGCTCCATCTCGGTGAACCGCAGTGGCCCGAAGAGCAACTCCCGAACGATGAGCAGTGTCCAGCGGTCACCGAGCAGTTCTGAGGCCTTCGCCACCGGGCAGTATTGGCCGTAGCTCCGCATCGTCTCATCTTCGCATCCGGCGCTCGCCGCTGCCGGTCCTAATTTCGAACTTCCCTCCGAGGGTCCCCTCTCGTACGTTCCCCCTTGGTGACCATGCACAGCATCCGTATCCCAGACTTCTCGGGAGCCGTCGTAACTCCCGAAGACGCGGCCTACGAGGAGACGAGGGCGATCTGGAACGGCCAGATCCCCGACCGGCCGGCTGTGTTCGCCCCCTGCGCCAACGGCCACGATGTGGCCGCTGCCCTCGCCTTTGCCGCTGCAGAGGGGCTCGGAGTATCGGTGCGGGGAGGCGGCCACAATGTGGCGGGGCACTCATTGGCAGACGGAGGGCTCGTCATCGACCTCTCGGGGATGCGTCCGGCCATCTTCGATGAATCGAGCGGCCTGGCCCGGGCCGGGGGTGGTGCCCTCCTCGGCGATCTCGATCGAGCGACACTGCCACTGGGCGTCATCGTCCCGAGCGGAATCGTGACCGACACTGGCATCGGCGGACTGACCCTCGGAGGTGGTATCGGCTGGGCCACCCGCCGCTTCGGCCTCACATGCGATCAGCTGGTCAGCGTCGATCTGGTGACGGCCGACGGCGGATTGCTCAGTGTCGACGACGAGAACGACCCTGAGCTGATGTGGGGCTTGCGCGGCGCCGGTGCCAACTTCGGTGTGGTCACCGAATTCCGGTTCAGCACCCACCCCCTCCCATCCGAGACGTGGGCCGGTTTCGTCGTCTACCACCTCGACGAAGGTGAGTCGGTGTTGGAAGGCCTGGCCGGGTGGGCCGCAGACGCCAGCGACGAGGTGACCACCATCACCTTCCTGCGGCTGGCGCCGCCCGTTCCCTGGATGCCGCCCGATCTGGTGGGCACCCCTGTGGTGATGCTGGGTGCGGTACACGCCGGATCCGTCGACGACGGTGAGGCGGGCTTGTCCCCGCTTCTAGCTCTGGGAACGCCTCTGGTGGACACCTTCAGACCCACCCCATTCATGGAACATCAAGCAGTGCTCGATGCCGCCAACCCGTCAGGCAATCGCTATTACTGGAGGTCCGAATACGTCAACGGGCTCACCGGTCGCCTGGCTGAGATCGTGACCGGTCATGCCCGCGCCCTGCCGACTCCACGCAGCTTCGTCGCCCTCATCCAGGTCGGTGGTGCGGCGGTGACTCCGCCAGTGCCCTCTTGCGTTCCGATGCGTCAGGCCAGCTTCTTGGTGAACTATGGAGCGCAATGGACCAATCCGGCGGAAGACACCGCCCATCGCGACTGGACCCGCCAGGCCATCGGGGCCGTGACCCCGCTCGGCATGGGCGGCGGATACACCAACTTCGAGGCGGAAGCCGCCGCGGCCCAACCGTTCTTCTCACCGGATGTCCACGACCGTCTCGCCGTGCTCAAGCAGCGGATGGACCCCACCAACACGTTCAGCCACAACCTGAACATCGAGCCGGCCGCCGCCGGTCAACGATGACTCGGTCACGCAACTGCTGCACGAACTCGCGATGTGATTAGGCGAGGATCCTTACGAGAAGTGACCGGCGAGACGCCGGAACTGGTCCCTGAAAGTGCGTCGAGCCAGCCTCGGATACAACCACCTGGCCAAACCGGGCTTTCGCTTGAATGCGGCCCCGGTCGTCTGCGTGACCGTGCACCCTTCTCCGTCGGCCTCGACGCTGAGCAGGACGTCACGGACCTGGAACCGATCCTCGACCCGCCAGCGGACCCAGCGCTCTCCCAACCCGACGATCTCGACATTCACGTCCGAGTTCAGGGTGCGACCCCCCGCCTCCACTGATTGGTGGAATTGGAATCGAGCGCCGACCTCGACGCCCTCACCGCTGACTTGACGGACACCGGTGACATTGGGACACCACACCGGATCGTTCCTGGTGTCGGCGACGAAAGTGAAGACGGCGTCCGGTTCTGCTGAGATCTGAAAGGAGACAGTGATCGGGCGGATCGGAAAGAGTCGTGTCTCGCTTTGGCTCACGCCTCGGTCAGGACTTTCTCCATGACCGTGTCCTCGATGTCGTAGTTGGAGTAGACCTCCTGGACGTCGTCGAGGTCATCGAGAGCATCGATCAATCGGAGTAGCTTCTTGGCGTCGCTCTCCTCGACGGGCACGAGATTGGAGGGCAGTTGAGTTACATCGGCGCTTTCGATTCCGACTCCGCTCGACGCCAAGGCTTCTCGGACCTGCCGGAGATCACCGGCCTCGGTGACCACCTCGAACATGCCCTCGCCCGCGTCCCGGATGTCTTCGGCTCCGGCGTCGAGGGCGGTGAGCATGACTTCCTCCTCTGATCCTTTGGCGAGGATCACACCCTTCTGGCTGAACAGATACCCGACCGACCCGGGCTCGCCGAGGTTGCTGTTGTGACGGGTGAATGTGGATCTGACATCGGAGGCGGCGCGGTTGCGGTTGTCGGTGAGGATAAGGACGTAGAGGGCCACGCCGCCGGGGCCGTAGCCCTCGTAGAAGAACTCCTCGTAGGTGGCGCCTTCGACTTCGCCGGTGCCGCGTTTGATGGCCCGGTCGATGTTGTCGTTGGGCATATCGGCCGCTTTGGCCTTGTCCACGGCCGTGGCGAGCGTCGGGTTGAATTCGACGCTGCCACCGCCCTCACGGGCGGCCACCTCGATCGCCTTCGCCAGCTTGGCGAACAGCTTGCCCCGTTTGGCGTCCTGTCGCCCTTTTCGGTGCTTGATGTTCGCCCATTTGGAATGTCCAGCCATCAGTACCTCAGATCAACTCCAGGAGCATGCGATGGATTCGCTCATCGCCGGTCAGTTCGGGGTGGAACGACGTTGCCAGGATCGACCCTTGGCGGACCATGACTGGATGCTCGTCAACTTCGGAGAGTATCTCCACGTCGGAGCCGACCTTCTCTATCCACGGCGCCCTGATGAAGACGGCATGAAAAGGCTCGTCGAGGCCCGTGATGTCGAGATCCGCTTCGAACGATTCATTCTGAGGACCGAAGGCGTTACGTTTGACCACAACGTCCAGGGCTCCGATCAGCGGCTGGTCCCCTTCGGTCACTGCGCCCGCGAGCAGGATCATGCCCGCGCACGTCCCATACACGGGCAGTCCTGTCTCGACCGCGGAGCGCAGCGGCTCCAGCAGGCCAAAACGGACTGCCATCTTGCCGATGGTGGTCGACTCACCTCCAGGTATCACCAGCGCGTCCACGGAATCGAGTTCTTCGGCCTTTTTGACCGGCACCGGTTCGGTTCCGAGCGACCCGAGAATCCGAATGTGCTCGCGAACGTCGCCCTGGAGGGCCAGGACACCGACGCGAACCAACGTCACCAACCCCTGCGGGCGAGTTGCTCTGCCTCAGACAGAGTTTCCATCTCGAGCCCGGGCATGGCCTGGCCGAGACCACGCGACAC
>Ga0299913_10002182_pt1 | contig 15284 bp, 13 predicted proteins | sample RVTome_9_FD_201360 | JGI IMG/M metagenome (GOLD analysis project Ga0299913, IMG submission 201360) | Soil microbial communities from uranium-contaminated site in the Upper Colorado River Basin, Wyoming, United States - RVT155D38 (version 2) ...
CAAGCGCCCACTTCGACCGGCGCCCGGGGGTTCGAGACCTCGATGACGCGGAGACCCGACCCATCGTCGGCCACGTAGGCGTGGTCCTCCTGCACGTCGACGCCCAAGGCCCGATCCGGCAGCGGCAGCTGTGCGATCTCCGTCGGCTCGCTGGGATTCGAGACGTCGACGACGAGGAGTCCGGCCTCGCCGGCGGCAACGTACGCGAACCCGCCATCGATGGCGATCGCTCGGACGAATCCTCGCAGCGGGCTCTCCCCGAGAACGGTCGGGTTGCTCGGGTCGGTGATGTCGGCGATCTGGAGCGAGGCCCCGTTCCCGAAATAGAGCAGGTCATCGCTGCGCGTGACCGCCTCGCACGGCCCGTACGGCCACCGACCGATCGGCTCGAGAGGACCCTCCCCCCGGGTGGCGGCACCGCCCACGCACAGAGTGACCGCCAAAAGGGCAACGAACCGTTGATGCAGCGTGCGTCGCATCCTCATCCTTCTCGGCGCGCTCCCGGCCCCGGCCGGCCGGTCGTGGTGGGTCTGCGATGCATTGTAGCGCCCGACGGACCCGCTCCGCGCACTTCTCTCGTGCGCCGGAGAAGTGCCTGGCACCGCACTCTGGCCTACAATCACCCTATCGTTCCTTGCCCCGGGAGCGGGGTCCGAACGAGAACCGACGCCGAGGTAGGCTGGCCTCCTGCATGGGACCAGGGAGCTCAGACACAGCGGGGACCTCGAATCAGCGATTTCCATTCCCCTCGCCGCGAGACGGGTGGCGCTCTAACGGGGCGCGTCGACCGGGCTACCCAGCGTCGGACAGGACGGCCGCCGCCCGTCGCTCGAACGGCGCGTCCAGCATCTGGAGGATCCGGAGGAAGACGTGCAGCACCCGCAGTTGGGGAAGGCGCCGACCGTTTATGTGGGGAGAGGGAACCGTCACGGTCTCGTGCAGGGCCGCAGCGCCCCCCGTCTCGTCCGTCACTTCCTCGATGTCGAGTGTCAGCTGCGCAACAGCGCCGTCCTTCGGGCTCGACAGGCCGGCCAGGACCGTGCGATTCCCGGGCGAGATCATGTCGACCCTGACGATCGCGTCGAAGAGCTTGAGGACTCTCCAGCGCGGGAGCCTCACCTCCTCCGTCTGGACGGGCGCAGAGCTCCGCCCGGGCTCGAGGACCTCCCGCAGCAGGCGCCCGTCGCCGAAGAGCCGGTAGCGGAGGGACTGGCGGCGGAGCCCTCCCGAAGGTCGTAGAACGAGGACCTCCCGATCAGGGCTTTCGCTGAGCCGGTAGGCGGGAGGCCGGCGGCGGAGGTAGGCCTCCTCGACGGTCGCCGGCACCGGAGAGAGCAGGGATACTCCGAGCCAGTGAGACGTCGAGTCGAGATCGGGCGTGTCGTCGCAGACCCAGTGCACGTAGCCGGTGCGGCGCCCGGTGTCCACGTCGTTGCACAACATGCCGTCGCGGACGGGCCGATAGAACCGCACGATCGGGTCGGCGACGTCCCGCGGCAGCAACCGATCGTCCTTCGTCCACTCCCACGCCCGCAGGACCTCGGCCCGGAGCAGCTCGACCCGGTTGTGCGCCAGGACGGCGTTGAGCAAGGCCAGACGGTCCCACGCCTCGAGCCGCTCGCGCAGGAAGGGCCGCGGGTGCTCACACCCGGTCACGTCGAGCTCGTAGAGCACGCCCTCGACGTTGGTCAGCCTACACATCCCCGCCGCCGGCCCCGGTCCGCAGACCGCGATCACCAGCAGACACGCGACACCGGCCCCAATGAACCTCGATCGAGCCCCCCGTCCCGCCACCGTCACGCCCGGAGGATCATCCATCGCCTACGCCACCCTATCGTTCCCTGCCCTGGGGAACCGTCCACGGAATCGGGGCTCGGTCAGCACCACGGCCTCCACAAGCTATGACCCGTGTACAGGAACCAGCAGCCAGAGGAAGAAGACGAAGTCGCAGAGGGGCGTCGCCGTGGCCGCCACGGCGCTAACCCAAACTCCCGCCACGGCACGACCGGAGTGAAGGTCGATGAACCACGCCAGCAGGGCGAGAACCCAAGTCACCACCAACCCGAGCGCGACAACGTAGGCCCAGTAGAGAGCAAGGGCCAGGTCGGTGCCTCCGGTCCACAGGGCGTAAGCGGCTCGGTTGCCGAGGTGGGCGGCTACGAGCACCGAGAGTGGTAACCCCAGGTGGAAGCCGCCTCTCCAGGCCCGGACCGGTCTCCTGCGAACCCGTCGACGGAGCGCAAGCCAGCACTCGATCCCGCCGACGGCGAATGCAGGCCAGAAGCTGCGGAGCGCCTCCGGCACAAGGTCCAGGAAGCTGCGGGGTGGCGCAGGCGGAAGCGGACCGGCGATGTGGAACACCGTGGGGAGAGCCTACACCGCCGAGACCATCCGGAAACCAGCTGCTGGCCGGAGAAGTGCCGGCCGGAGAAGTGCCTGGCACCGCCCTCTGTCGGCGCCGCTCGTGACTCCGCGAACCAGGAGGTCACCCGTCCGATGGGTGAGCCGGAGCCCGCGCGGCTCGAACCGACCGCGAGGCGCCGCGAAGCGGGTGGTACCTCTCACGCGGGGCACCTCTCGCGGGGTGGGGTGCTCCGAGCTACTCCTCATGTTGACTCAGCAAGAAGACGAGCCTTCCCGTGACGAGCATGCCGACTAGGCTGATCGGCGGGACGAGGGCGACGAGGGCCAGCAGAGTCACTCCGCCGAAGCGACCCGCGAAGTTCGCCGCAGCAATGGTCGCCAGGGCGCCAGAGGGCAACCCCTGCCCGACCGCGGTCAAGGCGGCGGACTGCACCGGAACGATGAGCCAGGCCCAGAGGTAGATGGCGGCGACCGGCGGCAGGAGGACCAAGCAAGGGACACCGACCAACCGCGCCGTCAACGCGAACCACGGACCGACGTTGCGCCAACGGAGGGCTCGCCCGCGCAATCGCCAAGCCTCCCTCGGTCCGAGGCGGTGGATGAAGACCGCTGCCACCGCCGGCCGCACGAAGTCGGGAAACGCGATCACGAATGCAGCTGACCAGCCCAAGAGGATGGGCGGTTGGAGCGCGTTCCACGCTCCAGCCGCCAATACCTCGCCGGCGAGGACCAGTGCGACCAAGAGGAGGGCCGCGCCGACCGGCGCAATACCCGGCCACCGTGGTCTCCACCAGCTCGCCGGTCGAGGCGCCTGGACCACCTCCGAGCGGAAGATGGCAAAGGGCGCAACGAAGGCCACGAAGCAGTAGGCCAGGAGCCAGGAAATCAGGGTGACCACCCACCCGCCGGGATCGAGAAGCGCCAGCGCCGGGAACAAGGCTGGCAAGAGCACGACGACGAGGCCACCGCGGGGAGACCGGATGACACTGAGTCCCCATCGGATCGCCGGCCAAGAAAGGCCGTCTCGGTCGAGGCGAAGCAGCGCCTCAAGGGCGAGGTAGGATCCGATCAAGACAATTCCCGAGAGTCCGAACACGGCCCATGGCCACCATCCTGCTCCGAGGCAGCCTGATAGCCACTCGCCGGCGCCGGCCTCTGGGACCGAGTGCCCGACCGGCCATCCACTGCGCGCGATCCACTCGTAGAGGGCCGACCAGGCACCCCACCAGAGCCCGACGGCAAGAGCCACCAGCGACGCTCGTCGCCACCGCCCACTTTGAGCTATCAGAGCCCGGCCCCTTTGCCGAGATGGGGGGGCGCGCCCGTGGTCGTGATTCCGGTCAGTACAGGATCAGTCGGTGCCATGGCTATCGCTCTGACCGGCGATGTGGAGAACCGTGGGGAGAGCCTACACCGCCGAAACCACCCGGAAACCGGCTGCTGGCCGGAGAAGTACCTGGCACCGCATTCTGGCGGCTCGAGGGCGAGGGCCTGGACGTGGTGAGCCTCGCTCTGGGGATCGACCCGGCCCGGCTGCGGCGGCTGCTGGAGGTGTCCGGAGACCTACAGCGGTAGGTCGATAGCTTCGATCGTCCGTCGCGCCCGGTCCGACTCGACCTCGCGGACCAAGAGGTATGCCTCGCCTGCTGCGTGCACGACCCGCCACTTGCCATCGCTCGCGAGATCATTGAGCGCGACGATCTGCTGGTCCCAGATGTCCGACTCGGTGATTCTGCCCGGCGCCTGCTCGTGCCGGAAGACCCAGCCGTCTCCCTCCGGGCCTCGCACCAACATCCCGTACTCGAGCCTCATGGGCAGCAGGATACACGCGGACAGGGAAGTGTGACAGTCGCCTGCTTGACCCCAGTCGCGGCAGTGCGAGGGTAGGCGCCCTACCGGAACAGCCTGCCGAGCAAGCGGCCGGTGGCCCTGCCCGCTGCCCTGCGGGCGATGCGGCTCCCTACCGGGCCGCGGCGGCTGGCGGAGAGCGTTAGCCGCCGCCGTCGGCGAACCACTCATACTTGCCGATCAAGTCGAGCGCGGGACCGTACACCGGGTTCTTCGTCTTCTGATTCTCAATCCGGCCGCGTCTGACCTCGATCGTGCCGTCTTCGGCCTCGAGGAGGCTCAGGAATCGGCCGGCTCTCTTGCAACACTCTTGCAAGCGCCCTGAGCGTGCCGGGGAGCCCTCCCGGGCTCCTCCGTAACTCGTTGATTGTGAGGGGTTTATTTGGTCGGGACGGCGAGATTTGAACTCGCGACCCCCTGAACCCCATTCAGGTGCGCTACCAGGCTGCGCCACGTCCCGACCGGGGCGGTGATGGTATCGGGAGGGTGCGGGCTCGCGCAACTGGGCGCGGGTCAGCGGTCGAGGAGGGTGAGGATGGCGCGGGCCTCTTCGAGGGCGTCCTCGAGCGCCTTGCGCAGGGGGGCGGCCTCGTCGTTGGCGGTGCGAGCGGGCTTCTTGGCGGCGCGCTTCGGCTTCGGGGCGGCCTTGGCCTTCGGCTCGGGCGGCGTCTCGTCGGCGGTGACAGGGTCTGCCGCCTCGGCAGGTCCGGCTGCCGGTTTCTCCGTGGCGGCCGGTGTCGAGGCGGCTTTCCGGGCGGAGGCGGTGTCCCGGGCGGGCTTGGCGCCCGGAGGCCGGGTCTTCGGGCCGCCGGAGGCGAGCTCGCTCTCGAGCTTCTTCTTGGCGCCGGCGATCGTGAAGCCCTCGTCGTAGAGGAGCTCCTTGATGCGGCGGATGATGACGAGGTCCTCCTCGCTGTAGACCCGCTGGCCCGACTTGCTCTTGTCGGGAGAGAGCGGCGGGAACTCGGTCTCCCAGTAGCGCAGCACGTAGGGCTGGATGTCCAGCTCCTTGCAGGCCTCGCCGATCTTCACGAACAGCTTGCCCTTCGCCGCCAACGCCCTAGCCCTCGTCCTCGGGCGCGAGCACCCGCTTGAGGCGGTCGGAGGGACGGAACGAGAGGCCCTTCTTGGGCGGAATGTAGATGCGGTCGCCGCTCGAGGGGTCCACCCCGCGCCGGCCCTTGCGCTGGACCACCTCCAGCACCCCGAAGTTGTGGATCTTCACCGCCTTGCCCTCGAGCAGGTTCGTCTTCATCGTCTTGAGGATCGTGTCGACCACGTCCGCGGCCTCGTGCTTGGTCAATCCACCGTGGCTCTTGTAGACCATCTCCACCAGATCGGCCTTGGTCGTGGATCGCCGCCTCTTCGCCACTGGCTTCTCCTCGCCCGGCGCCCGACGCCGGAGTGAAAACCTCAAGTGGAGCCTCAGAGATTCTACATGAACCCCCGCTCATTGCGGGGATCGTCAACCCCGACGCCGCACCACGAGGCGGACCGGCACCCCGGCCAGGTCGAGCTCGCGGCGCAGGGCGTTCTCGAGGTAGCGCCGGTAGGTCGCGGATCGCGGCAGGGCCTGGTTGGCGAAGAGCATGAAGGTCGGCGGCCCCGTCGCCACCTGGGTCGCGTAGTAGAGCTTCCACGGCTTGCGCTCTCCCTTGCGCAGCGGCGGGCGCCGGCGCTCGACCATTTCCTGGAAGAGCCGGTTGAGCTCCCCGGTGGGGACCTCCAGGCGATAACGCGCGAGCGTCTCGTCGATCGCCGGATAGAGCTTCTCCACACCTCGGCCGGTCTTCGCCGAGACGTTGACCCGGCGCGGCCCGGCGAGCAAGCCGTCGAGCCGCTCCCACCCGGCTTCCAGACGCTCCCGCGTCTCCCCGTCGAGCAGGTCCCACTTGTTGATCGCCACCACCGCCGCCCTCCCCTGCTCCCAGACCGAGCCCGCGATGGAGAGGTCTCCGCCGGTCACGCCGTCGGCGGCGTCCACCACCACGACCGCCAGCTCCGCAGCCTCGATCTGGCGCCGCGCCATCATGATCGCCAGCTCCTCGGCGGTGTCGGCCGTGCGGCTGCGGCGGCGGATGCCCGCCGTGTCCACCCACAGGTAGCGCTTGCCGTCGCGCTCCACCAGGGAGTCGACCGGATCGCGGGTGGTGCCGGGCACCTCCGAGACCAGGGCCCGCTCGTCGCCGGTGAGGCGGTTGAGCAGCGACGACTTGCCGACGTTCGGACGCCCGACGATGGCCAGCCGGGGGGCGTCCACGACGGCCTCCGGCTCGACGTCCGGGACGCGCTCGCCGACCGCGCCGACCAGCTCCCCGATCCCGAGGCCGTGCTCGGCCGAGACCAGCAGGCGGGGCTCGACGCCGAGGCGAGAGAACTCCGCGAAGGCGTCGCGGGCCGCCTGGGTGTCTCCCTTGTTGACCGCCAGCACCGTCGGCTTGCCGTAGCGCCGTAGCCGCTCCGCCACCTCCTGATCGGCGCCCACCAGCCCCTCGCGCCCGTCCACCACGTGGATCAGGGCGTCGGACTCCTCCACCGCCAGCAGGACCTGGCGATTGAGCCCCAGCGGATCGTCGCCGGCGACCAGCCCGCCGGTGTCGATGAGGTGCAACGATCGGCCTCCGATCTCGACCAGGGCGGTCACCCGGTCGCGGGTCACCCCCGGCAGGTCGTGGACGATCGACTGCCGGCGGCCGACCAAGCGGTTGAAGAGGGTCGACTTGCCGACGTTCGGACGGCCGACGATGGCGACGGTGGGCGAGCGCATGTCCGGATGGGCTGCGCTCCCCTCCCCGGCGCCGGGCCGCACACCGGGACCGTCGCCGCGCTACCGCGGCGGGAGCGCGAAACGGATCACGACAGGTTCTGCACCTCGCGGAAGAGGACCTGCCAGCGTCCGTCGATCCGCTTGAGCTGGTACTTGACCCGCTGGCTCTGGCCGGGCGCCTCGCGCACCAGGGCATCGGTGCCGATCGCGCGCAGGCGCACGTCCCAGACCTCGAAGGTCGTGGCGAAGGCGTTGGAGACGTTCCAGGGCGTGATCTCCTCGACCGTCATCTCCCGCAGATCGGCATCCCAGTACTGGCCGCGCGCGGCCTGCTCGTCGATCAGCCGGCCGACGCTCGCCACCTCCTTGGGCACGGCGACGTCGCCGAGCGCCGAAGCGTCCCGCTCGCGGTAGGCCTCGCCCAGGCCCTCCACGTACTCCGCCAGGGCGGCGCGAATGGCCTGGTCGTCGGCCGCGCTTCCGGCCGGTTCGCCACCACCGCAGCCGAGCGCCAGGGCGAGCGCCGCCCCGAGAGCGGCCGCCGCACGGCACCCGGGTCGCGTCATCACGACCGCCAGTCTAGCAACCTCAGCGCCGCCGCGGCCGCGGACCCTTGCCGCCCCGGCCCTCGCCCCGCCGGTCGCCACGCTCCGGCTCGGGCATGCCGGGGATCGCCAGGTCGACCATCCGCCGCAGCGGGTCCACCCGGACCAGCTGCACCTCCAGCCGGTCGGCGAGCCGGAAGGTCCGTTCGCTGCGCCGGCCGACCAACCGCCGGCGCTCCGCCTCGTAGAGGTAGAAGTCGTCGGTCAGCGAGTGGATGGGCACGAGGCCGTCGACGTACTGGCGATCGAGCTCGACGAAGAACCCGAACGGTTGGACGCCGGTGATCCGCCCCGTCATCACCTCACCCTCGCGCTCGGCCAGCAGACGTAGGAGCTTCCAGCGCAGCAGCTCCCGCTCCGAGCGCTCGGCGCGACGCTCCGTCTCGCTGCAGTGCGTCGCGACGGCCGGCAGTCGGCGCGGCAGCTCGCTCGCCTCCGCCTCGGCCTGCGCCGTGCCCCGGCGCAGGGCACGCAGGCGCCGGTGCACCACCAGATCGGGATAGCGACGGATCGGCGACGTGAAGTGGGTGTAGTGGCGCGAGGCCAGGGCGTAGTGGCCCCGGGCCTCGACCGAGTAGGAGGCGCGCTGCATCGAGCGCAGCACGACGCTGGAGACGAAGGGCTCGTCCTCCGTCCCCTCGGCGCGCTCGAGGACGTGCTGCAGGTGGGAAGGATGGAGCGAGGTCAGATCGTCGGGCAGCTTGAGGCCGAGCGGCCGCAGCAGCTCGCGGAGCTCCTCGAGGCGCTCCTGGGTCGGCGACTCGTGGACCCGGAAGAGGGCCGGGCACTCGTGCGACCAGAGCTCGAGCGCCACCGCCTCGTTGGCCGCGATCATGCACTCCTCGATGATCCGGTGCGCGATGTTGCGCTCGCCGGGCTTGACCCCCACGGTGACGCCGTCGGAGTCGAGGATGACGTTCCCCTCCGGCAGGTCGAAGTCGATCGAGCCGCGGTCGAGGCGGCGACGGTAGAGGACGCGCATCAGCTGCGCGGCCGTCTCGAGCACTCCCAGGACCTCGCCATAGTCGGGCCCGTCGCCGCGCCGCGGCTCCTCGAGGAGCCGGCGGCTCTCCTCGTAGGTCAGCCGCCTCCGGCTGCGGATCACCGTGTCGGCGAAGCGCCGCGCCTCGAGCTCGCCGTCGGGGGCGAAGTCGAGGAAGACCGAGTGCGCCAGGCGCGGGACGTCGGGGCGCAGCGAACAGAGACCGTTCGACAGCGCCTCGGGGAGCATCGGCACCACCCGCTCCGGGTAGTAGACGCTGGTGCCCCGGCGATAGGCCTCGAGGTCCAGCGCGCTCCCCTCCGGCACGTAGTGCGCCACGTCGGCGATGTGGACCCCGAGGCGAAAGCCGCCGCCGGGGAGGCGCTCGACGCCGATCGCGTCGTCGAAGTCCCGCGCGTCGGCGCCGTCGACGGTGAAGACGACGCGGTCCCGCAGGTCCTCGCGGCCCTCGATGTCCGCCGCCGCCGGATCGGCGGGAAGCCCCTCGCAGGCCTCCTCCACCGCCGGCGGAAAATGACGCGGGACGCCGTGATGGCGCAGCACGACCTCGGTGTCGACGCCCGGGCTGTCGAGCGTCCCCAGCACCTCGTCGACCCGTGCCGAGACCGTGCCGCTGCGCCCTCCGGACTCCGAGAGCCCGGCCTCCACCCAGGTTCCGGTCGCCAGGTCGCGGCCGCCGTCGAGACGGATCTCCAGGGGCAGCTTCGAGTCGTAGGGCACGAGACGCGCGTGCTCCCCCTCGCGCGCCACGAACCCGACGACGGCCGAAGCACGTCGCACCAGGACCTTCAACACCGAGGCCTCCGGCAGGGAGGCGGCACGTCGTCGGCGACCCCGTCGCTGCGGCCTGGCGAGGACCAGGTCGCCGTCCCGCGCCGAGCCGAGCTGCTGGCGCGGGATGAGGTAGCCGGCCTCGCCGCGCTCTCCGCTCGCCAGCAGGGCGTCGCCGCCCCGGCCGCCACGCACTCGGCCGACCACCCAGTCGGTCCAGCGCAGGGCGAACCAGCGGCGGTTCCAGCAGGCCGCCTCGCCCTCCTCCTCGAGCGCGAGCAGCAGCTCTTCCAACGACTCCGCGGCCTCGGCCGGCAGCGCCGCCGCCAGGTCGCCCAGGGTCAGGCCGGAGCGGCCCGCCCGTTCCAGCTCTTCGCGGACGGCGTCCGCACGGAGGGCTTCGTCGCCCGGCATCCGGTTTGACACCGTCACTCCCCGTTCCTAGAATCACCGCCGCGCGCGAAAGTGGCGGAATTGGTAGACGCGCAAGGTTCAGGACCTTGTGGCCGCAAGGCCGTGGGGGTTCGAGTCCCCCCTTTCGCACCATCCCTCCTGCCCTGCCGGGAGACGTCCCCAGCGGGCTCCGGCGCGTGATCGATCTCGTGTACCATGCTGGTTCGGCTCGACGGCCCGGGCCATCCTAGCGCGGCCGTCGCTCGTATCGCGTCCTTCACAGGCTCCCTTTGCCCGCCACCGCCGTCTCCTGTCTGACGCTGAACCGGTTGTCGCTCTACCTGCGCTGCCTGCGGCAGCTGCAGCGGCGTGGCGTCCACCGCATCTCGTCGCAGGAGATGGCCCGCCGGTTCGACCTCTCCGCGTCGCAGATCCGCAAGGATCTGGCGCAGTTCGGAGAGTTCGGCATCCGCGGCGTGGGCTACGACGTCGACCAGCTGCTGGCGCGGCTGCGCGGCCTCCTCGGTCTGGACCGGCCCCATAACCTGGTGGTCGTCGGCCTCGGCCACCTGGGCAGTGCCGTGGCGCGCCACTTCGCCTCCAACCACCGCGCCTTCCGCGTCGTCGGGCTCTTCGACAACGATCCGGCCAAGATCGGGCAGGAGCTCGAGGGGCTGGCCATCCGCGCGATCGGCGAGGTCGCCGCCGTGGTGGCCGAGACCGCGGCGGAGATCGGCGTCCTCGCCGTGCCCGCCGACGTCGCCCAGGAGGTCTACGACCGGCTGGTCGAGGCCGGCATCGAGTCGGTCCTCAACTTCGCGCCGGTGCAGCTGCGTCAGTCGCCCCGGGTGCGCTGCCGCACGGTGGACTTGCGCATTTACCTCGAGGAGCTGGTCTACTTCCTGGAGTCGGACGGCGCCACTTCCCGGGCGCTCGGCAAGCCCGGACGGTAGAACGAGAGCCGCGACTCGCCGTAGCGGCGGCTGGAGACCAGGGCGACTCCCGCCACCTCGCGCGGCACCTCCTCGGAGTCTGCGTGCTCGAGGACCAGCACTCCGTCCGGAGCGAGCAGCTCCGCCGCCGCCTCGAGCAGACGGCGATAGCGGCCGAAGCGGTAGGGAGGATCCGCGAAGACGATGTCGAAGCTCCCCGCAGCGCATTCCTGGGATCGCCCCAGCTGGGCAGGCAGGTTCGCCCGCACGACGCGGACCCCCTGGGCGCCCAGTCGCGAGACCACGCGACGCAGCGCCTCGACCGCCTTGCGCTCCCCCTCCACCAGGGCGACTCGTTCCGCACCCCGGCTCCACGCCTCCAGCCCCACCGCACCGCTGCCGGCGAAGAGGTCCGCGAAGGCCGCTCCGACCACCTCCGGTCCGAGGACGTCGAAGAGCGCCTCGCGCACGCGCGAGCCGGTCGGACGGGCGCCGTGGGGCACCGGCAACAGACGGCCCTTCAGCCGTCCGCCGGAGAGGCGAACCCCTCGCGTCACCGGCCCTCCATCTCCTAGCGCCTCTCCACGAGCATCACGAACTCCTCGCGAATCGCTTCGGCCAGCACGTAGACGGTCACCGGCTGCTCCACGCCCGTGAGCTCGACGCCCATGCCGTCGCTGGTCGGCCCCACCACCTCGTAGAGGCGGCCGTCCTTGCGCAGCAAGACGTCCCCGGGGCGCGGCGCGTAGCTGTCCCCGAGGCCACGGCCCTCCTGGTTGGAGCTGGCCCGCAGGTCCAGCTCCTCGACGATCGAGACCAGCGGCGAAAGCGCCAGCGGGAGGGCGTCGAGCTGCCCGTAGCGGAAGGAGACCGGAGCCTGGTCCGGCAGCTCCATGCTCAGCACGCAGGCGTCCATCCAGCCCTCGTCCGGACCGGCCGGAGGCAGGTCGACCTGTTCGAGGTCGGCGCGCAGCAGGAGCGTCACGTAGGCCTCCGTCTCGCCCGGCCCGAGCTCGAGCAGCTCCATGTCGAGCGTGCCGTCCGGCGCCCAGAGCCGCTGCCGGACCGTGCCGTTGGCGAAGAGGGTGACGTCCCGCCGCCCCAGCTCGGAGCGGCAGTCGCGACGCAAGATCTCGACCGACCGCGGGTCGGCCCGCGGGACGCCGAGGACGGCGCCGGCGAGGAGGGCGCACAGGGCGGCGGCGGCGCCCCGGGGTCTCATCCCTCGGCTCCTTCCCGGGCCAGGCCCAGCGCGTGCTCCAGCTCGTCCCCGGCCGCGAGCCTCCCGTCGAGGCGCGCCCGCCGGGTCTCCTCGAGGGCGCGGCCGATGGCCGGCCCCTCGGCGACGCCGCGGCGCACGAGGTCGCCGCCCGAGATGGTCAGGCGGAAGGGGCGCCGGCGCAGCAAGACGTCGCTCGCCGCGGCCGCCTCAGCTCGCGGGAGCCGCGCCGTCAGCACCAGCAGCTCGCCGTCGGAGAGCTCCGCGACCGCGCGCTCCGCATCCGCCGGCGTGGCGGAGGCGGCGAGCGCCGCCGCGGCCGTCCGGGCCTTCGACGGCCACCTGCCGAGCCGGCGCGCGGCCTCTCCGGCGAGGGCGAAACGGACGGCGACGCGGGCGGCCGACCCCGCGTCATCCAGCAGGCTCGAGAGCACCAGGTCCCCCACCGGGGGCAAGTCTATCCGCGCCGCACGCGCTCTCCGCAGCAGCCTCTCCAGGCGCTCGGCGACCGCCCCGGCCCGCGGCGCGTCGAGTCCCAGGGCCCTCAGCCCGCCGAGCGCCTTCAGCCTCGCCACCCTCGGGCGCAGCAACTCCCCGGGGGCGAAGACCCGACGCCATGCCTCCCGCAGGCGTGCGCCGGAGAGCTCGCCGAGCCCTCCTCCGACCAGGCAGGCGACCGCGAGCCTCTCCGTCTCGGGCTCGAAGCGAAAGCCGAGCCGCGCCTCGAGCTCGACGCCGCGCAGCACGCGGGTCGGATCGTCCGCGAACGAGCACCGGTGGTGGATGCGCAGGAGGCGGCGCGTCAGGTCGTCGAGGCCGCCCATGGGATCGACGACGTCGCCACCGGGAAAGCCTTCGAGCGGCATCGCCAGGGCGTTGACCGTGAAGTCGCGTCGCTCCAGGTCGTCGCGCAGGCTCCCCCTCTCCACCCGGGGCAGCGCCGCCGGTCGCGGATAGTGCTCGCGGCGAGTCGAGACGACGTCCACCTCGACGTCCCGCCAGGCGAGGTGCGCGGTCTCGAAGCTCCGGTGGCGCACGATCGGCACGGCGAAGCGTGCGCCCAGCCGCGCGGCCAAGGCCGGGCCGTCCCCCGCCACCGCGAGGTCCACGTCCCGGCTTCCCCGGCCGAGCAGGAGGTCGCGCACCAGGCCGCCCACGACCCACGCCTCCACTCGGTCGGCCCGGGCCGTGGCGGCGGCGATGTGGAGCAGCTCGCGGACCTCCGGGTCGAGGAGCGCCTCCGCCTCGAGCATCGCCTCAGGCCGGTCGGACGGAGCTCTCGCCGAGCAGATCCTCGAGCGACGCCACCAGCGCCGCGTCGTAGCGGACGCGGAAGCGGTCGGCCGGCGCGACCCTCACCGTGCGACCTGACAGATCGATGCTGAAGCGCACCGGCACGTCGCCCGCGTGCTCGGTGAGAAGATCGCGCAGCCTGACCATCTCCGAGGGGCCGATGCCCTGGCCGAGGCGCACCTCCACCTCTCGCACCAGGGATTCTCGCGCCGTGTCCAGGCCGGCGACCTCCTCGGCGGTGAGCTCGACTCCGGAGCCGCGATCGCGCACCAGGCCGGTGACCAGGACGATCGCCCCTTCCTCGAGCAGCGACCCGAACTGCTGGAACTGGTTGGCGAAGACGGCCACCGGCACCGACCCCTCGAGGTCCTCGAGGGTGAACCGGCCCATGACGCGTCCGGCGTTGGGTCCGCTCTTGATCTTGCTCTGGCGCACTCGGGTGACCACGCCTCCGACGGTGACCCTCGCCTCCTCGTCGGGTCGGAGCGTGGAGCTCGTGGCCGTGGCCAGGCTCATGAGCTGGCCGCGGTACTCGGAGAGTGGATTGCCGGTGAGATAGAGACCCAGGGTCTCCTTCTCGTAAGCCAGCCGTTCCCGCTCCGGCCAGGGCGCGATCTGCGGATCGGGTTCCGGCTCGGGACGCGCCGAGCCACCGAAGAGCGTGCCCTGCCCCTCCTCGATCTCGCGACGCCGCTGCTGGGCGTGGTCGAGCACCCGCTCGAGCGTGGCGAGGAGGGCGCTGCGCTCGGCGCCTAGGCCGTCGAACGAGCCCGACTTGATCAGCGCCTCGAAAACCTTGCTGTTGACGGCGCGCAGGTCGACCTCGACGGCGAAGTGAGCGAGCGAGCCGAAGCGGCCGATGCGCTGCCGCGCCGCCAGGACCGCCTCGACCGCCGACTCCCCGACGCCCTTGACGCCACCGAGGCCGAACCGGATGGCGTCACCCACGGCGGTGAAGCTCCAACCGCTCTCGTTGACGTCGGGCGGGAGCACCTCGATCCCCATCTCCCGGCACTCGCGGATGTACTTGGCGACGTTGTCCTTCGAGGACATCTCGGAGGAGAGCATCGCGGCCATGAAGGAGACCGGATGATGGGCCTTCAGGTAGGCCGTCTTGTAGGCCAGCATCGCGTAGGCGACGCTGTGGCTCTTGTTGAAGCCGTAGCCCGCGAAGGGGGCGATGTGGTCCCACAGTTGCCGGGCCTTGCCGCGGTCGACGCCGCTCGTCTCGGCGCCGTCGAGGAACTTCTCCTTCTGCTTCTCCATGACCTCGGGGATCTTCTTCCCCATGGCCTTGCGCAGCAGGTCCCCCTCGCCCATCGAGAAGCCGGCCACGTCCTGGGCGATGCGCATGACCTGCTCCTGGTAGACGATGACCCCGTAGGTCTCCTCGAGGATCGGCTGCACCTGGGGCAGCAGATACTTCGGCTTGCGCCTGCCCTGCTTGCACTCGACGTACTGCTTCACGGTTCCGCCTTCGAGCGCTCCCGGACGGTAGAGCGCGTTGAGGGCCGCCAGGTCCTCGAACCTGGAGGGCTGCACACGGCGCAACAGGTCCTTCATGCCGCCGGACTCGAACTGAAAGATGCCGTCGGTGCGTCCCTGGCAGAAGAGCTCGAAGGTGTCCTCGTCGTCGAGCGCCACGGCGTCGAGGTCGAGGAACACGCCCTGGTGGCGCAGCATGCGCAGCGTATCGTCGATGACGGTCAGGGTCCTCAGGCCCAGGAAGTCCATCTTCAGGAGCCCCAGGCTCTCGACCCCGTCCTTGTCCCACTGGGTGACGATCTCGTCCTTGTTCGTCTTGTAGAGAGGGACGAGCTCCTCGATCGGCCGCGGCGTGATGACGACGCCGGCCGCGTGCAGGGAGGCGTGGCGCGTCAGCCCCTCGAGGCGCGTGCCGATGCGCACCACCTCGCCGATCTCCGGATCTTGCGCCGCCTGCTCGCGCAGTGCCGGCACCGCTTCGACTGCGTCGGAGAGCGACTTCGTCATCTCCGGCACCAGCTTGGCGATCTTGTCGACCTTGCCGTACGGCAGGCCGAGCACGCGGCCGACGTCCCGGATCACCGCCTTGGCGCCCAGGGTCCCG
>Ga0299913_10002183_pt1 | contig 15283 bp, 15 predicted proteins | sample RVTome_9_FD_201360 | JGI IMG/M metagenome (GOLD analysis project Ga0299913, IMG submission 201360) | Soil microbial communities from uranium-contaminated site in the Upper Colorado River Basin, Wyoming, United States - RVT155D38 (version 2) ...
CCGGCCGCCGGCCGACCTCGAAGTCGTAGGTCGTGTCGTTGAACTGCACCCCGTCCGTGGCGACGGTGTAGCCCGGGTTGAAGGTGCCGACGTTGACTCCGAGCCCGAGCACGACCGCCCCCGGGCAGGCCGCCTTGATCGCGGCCAGCGTGTAGATCGCCGGGCCGCCCGCTCCGCCGACGAGGCCGCACTCCGGGACCGTCCGCGTGGACCAGAACAGGCCGCTGTCGACCTCCCAGTGCTGCCACACGCCGTTGACGATCACGCCGTTCTGGTACGGCTCGTACACGAGCGTCGTGAAGCCGCCGTCCGCCGCGCCGTTGCCGTCCACCTGGAGCTGGTACGAGACCGCCGCGTGCGGCGGCTGCACGACGGTCGCCTGGTACGTCCAGTACGCGAGGTCGTTCACGTTCGCGAGCGTCGTACCGGCGGGGTCGCGGGTCCAGTAGTCGGCCTTCGCCGCCGTCGTCGCGTCGGTCGTCAGCTCGAGCGATCCCGAGCCGAGCCCCGCCGGTGCGCCGTAGTCCTCGGTGAAGCGATGCGCTCCGCCGGGACGGGTGTCCATCGGCGCCCAGTTACTCGAGTTCTGTGTGACGACGACCGTCGCGGCTGCCGCAGTCGCCGCGAGTGTGACGGCGGCAACCGCCGCGATCGCGATCGCCTGCATCTGCTTGCGCATTCGAACCCCCCTCGTCGTGCGCCACCGCCGGTAGCGCGAATGGCGGGCACTCTGCCACTTCCACAACATGCCTGCGGCCGACAAGATTCACCACCCTTTCACCGGATCTTCACCGGCCGTCGCCCCACGGCGCGCCCGGCCGCCGGAACACTTGGCGCCATGACCACAACACTGAAGACGATCACGAAGGCCGCGCTGCTGCTCGGCCTCCTGGCCCTGCTTGCCGGCTGCGGCGGCGGCGGCCGCGACGGCAGCGAGGCGGGCACGACGACGAGCGCGGGCGGCGACAGCGACCTGTCAGGCCGCATCGAGGCGGACGGCTCCAGCACCGTCGGCCCCTTCACCACGGCCGCCGCGGAGCGGTTCCAGAGGGAGCACGGCGGCGTGCAGGTCACCGTCGGCATCTCCGGCACCGGCGGTGGCTTCGAGCGCTTCTGCGCCGGCGAGACCGACCTCTCGAACGCCTCGCGGCCGATCAAGGACGAGGAGCGGGAGATCTGCGAGCAGAACGGTGTCGACTATGTCGAGCTGCACGCCGTCAACGACGGGCTCGCCGTGGTCGTGCATCCCGACAACGACTGGGCGGCTTGCCTGACCGTGGAGGAGCTGAGCACGATCTGGCGCCCGGAGGCGGAGGGGGAGATCCAGAACTGGAACCAGGTCCGGGACGGCTTCCCGGACGAGCGGCTCCTCCTTGCGGGCGCCGGAACCGACTCCGGCACCTTCGACTACTTCACCGAGGAGATCAACGGCGACACGGGCGCCATCCGCGCCGACTACCAGGCGAGCGAGGACGACAACGTCACCGTGCAGGCGGTCTCCGGCTCGAAGGGTGGAATGGGCTTCTTCGGGCTCTCGTACGTCGAGGAGAACGCAGGCAAGATCAAGGCAATCGAGGTCGACGGCGGCGACGGCTGCGTGGCGCCCTCGACCGATACGGTCCAGGACGGCACCTACACTCCGCTCGGCCGGCCGCTCTTCCTCTACGCGAAGACCGAGTCGTTCCGGCAGCCCGAGGTGCAGGAGTTCATGTCCTTCATCCTCGACAACAACACCGAGATCGCCGAGGCCGCTCTCTACGTGCCGCTCACGGACGAGCAGCTCACGACCGCCCGGGACAGCCTCGACCAGGCGATCGCGGAGGTCGCAAGCTAGTTGGCGACACCTGAAGTCACCTCCGGCGCGCGGCCACGGCTGCGCGCCGAAGGCCGGCGCTGGGGCGAGGATGCCATCAAGGGCGTCCTCGCCCTGTGTGCGCTCGTCTCCGTCCTGACCACCGCCGGGATCGTGATCGCCCTGCTCGAGCCGGCGATCGAGTTCTTCCGCTTCGTCAGCCTGCGGGAGTTCTTCACGACGACGCGCTGGGCACCGCTCTTCGAGCCCGCGAGCTTCGGCGTGCTGCCGCTCCTGAACGGCACGTTCCTGGTCACGGCGATCGCGGTCGCCGTCTGCATGCCGTTCGGGCTCGGGGCGGCGATCTACCTGAGCGAGTACGCGCGCCCGCGCGTCCGGAAGACGCTGAAGCCCGCGTTCGAGGTGCTCGCCGGCATCCCCACCGTCGTCTTCGGGTTCTTCGCGCTCACGTTCGTGACGCCGCTGCTCCGCTCGATCGGGATCGAGGTCGAGATCTTCAACGCGCTCTCGGCCGGCCTCGTGATGGGCGTGATGCTGCTGCCGACGGTGGCGTCGCTCTCCGAGGACGCGATGACCGCCGTGCCGCAGAGCCTGCGCGACGGGGCGTACGCCCTCGGGTCGAGTCGGCTCCAGGTCTCGACGCGCATCGTCGTCCCCGCGGCCATCTCGGGGATCGTCGCGAGCTACGTGCTCGCGATCTCGCGCGCCGTCGGCGAGACGATGATCGTGCTGATCGCGGCCGGGCAGCTCGCGCGAGTGACGTTCGACCCGCAGCTCGCGATCCAGACGATGACGGCATTCATCGCCGCGACGGGCACGGGCGACGTGCCGCGCGGCACCGTCGACTACAACACGATCTTCGCCGTCGGCCTGACCCTCTTCGTGATCACGTTCGCGATGAACATGGTCTCGATCCGGCTCGTGCGCAGGTACCGCGAGGTCTACGAGTGAGCGCGGGGTCCCTCCGGCTGCGCGGCCGCTCGCGCGCCGACCACGCGCGCGGTGCGCTCTTCCAGGGGCTCCTGCTCTTCTCGCTCGCGATCGGGTTCGTGACGCTGGGCGTCCTGCTCTTCGACGTGCTGCAGCGGGGGCTGCCCTACCTCGACCTGGCGCTGCTGACGAACGCCCCGTCGACCGACCCGCAGATCGCCGGAGCCCGGCCGGCGATCCTCGCCACCGTCTACATGATGGTCATCCTGCTGGTGACCGTGCTCCCGATCGGCGTCGCGACCGCCATCTACCTGGAGGAGTACGCGAACAAGGAGCGCTGGTACAACCGGCTGCTCGACCTGAACATCCAGAATCTCGCCGCGGTCCCGTCGATCGTCTACGGCATCCTCGGGCTCGCCTTCCTCGTCCGCGGGCTGGGCCTCGGCCGGGTGCTGCTCGCGGGGGCGCTGATCCTGACGCTGCTCGTGCTCCCGATCGTGATCGTGTCCTCGCGCGAGGCGATCCGGGCGGTCCCGGACTCGATCAGGCAGGGCGGCTACGCGCTCGGCGCGACGCAGTGGCAGGTGATCTGGCGGCAGGTGCTGCCGAGCGCAATCCCCGGGATCGCCACCGGCTCGATCCTCGCGCTCGCGCGCGCGATCGGAGAGACGGCGCCGCTGATCCTCGTCGGTGCGCTCACGTACGTCTCCTTCAACCCGACGATCATGGGCCCGTTCACGGCGCTCCCGATCCAGATCTACCAGTACATCTCGCGGCCCCAGGAGGAGTTCAAGCTGATCGCCGCGGCGGCGATCATCGTCCTGCTCGCCATCCTCCTGACGATGAACGCCTTCGCGATCTGGCTCCGCAACCGCTACCAGAAGAGATGGTGATGCCACCGATGGAGACGACGGCCGCGCCTGTCAAGATTGCCGGCATGAGAGTGGAGACGGCCGGGGCGCGGGAGCTGCCCGCCCAGCGCGAGGTCCTGTTCGACGTCAAGGACCTGAGGGTCACGTATGCCGGCGTCCCCGCCCTCGACGGGGTCTCGCTGGAGATCTACAGGAACTACATCACGGCGTTCATCGGCCCCTCCGGCTGCGGCAAGAGCACCTTCATCCGCTGCTTCAACCGCCTCAACGACATGATCCCGAGCGCCTCGGTCGAGGGGAGCGTCCTCTACCACGGCGAGGATCTCTACGGGAAGGACGTCGACCCCGTCGAGGTGCGGAAGCTGATCGGGATGGTCTTCCAGAAGCCGAATCCCTTTCCCAAGTCGATCTACGACAACATCGCCTTCGGCCCGCGCGTGCTCGGGATGAAGGACGGCCTCGACGAGCGGGTCGAGCAGGCGCTCCACCAGGCGGCGCTGTGGGACGAGGTCAAGGACCGGCTGAAGGAGAGTGCGCTCAGCCTCTCCGGCGGGCAGCAGCAGCGGCTCTGCATCGCTCGCTGCCTGGCCGTCGAGCCCGAAGTGATCCTGATGGACGAGCCCGCCTCGGCGCTCGACCCGATCTCGACGACGCGCATCGAGGACCTGATGCACGAGCTGAAGCGCAACTACACGATCGTGATCGTCACGCACAACATGCAGCAGGCGGCGCGCGTGGCGGACAAGACCGCGTTCTTCTCGGTCGACGTCGCCCCCGACGGGAACAGGCGGACCGGGATCCTCGTCGAGTACGACGACACGTCGAAGATCTTCACGACGCCCGCGGACAAGCGGACCGAGGACTACGTGACGGGCCGGTTCGGGTGAGCGAGCCGAGACCGCCCGCTCGGGTCAGCTTCCAGGAGGAGCTCGACCAGCTCGAGGCGGCGCTGCGCGAGGAAGGGGAGCTCGTGCTCCGCTCGCTGCGCGCCGCCGTCGAGGCCGTCTGCTCGCAGGACGTCGAGCTCGCCGAGGAGGTGATTGCCTTCGACGACGACATCGACTCGCAGTACTTCGAGGTCGAGCAGGGAATCGAGCTGCTGCTCGCCCGGCAGACTCCCGTCGCGAGCGACCTTCGCCTCGTCCTGGCGCTCCTGAAGGACAACCTCCACCTCGAGCGGATGGGCGACCTCTGCACGACGATCGCCAAGCTGACGAAGCTGACGAAAGGGCTGCCGCCCGACGACACGCTCCTCGAAGGCTTCAAGGAGATGGGCGAGCGCGCGGAGCAGATGATCCGGGTCGCGCTCCGCTCGCTCCAGCAGCGCGACCGCGTCGCGGCCGAGTCGCTGCTCGAGCTCGACGAGCTGATCGACCGGGCCAACAGGAGGGTCGTCAACCGGCTGCTCGAGATCGGGCACGACCTCGAGGTGCGGGAGTGGGGGCTGCGGATGATCCTCGTCTCGCGCTGCCTCGAGCGGATCGGCGACCACGCCGTCGACATCGGCGAGCAGACCGCCTACCTCGTCACGGGCGAGTTCCGCGAGTTCACCGACGCCTCGCACTGAGCGTCGCCGCAAGGGGCTCTAGGCAGGCGCGGGGGCGAGCTGCCGACGCGTCTGCCGCCGCCGCGCTCCGAACGCGATCGTGGCGATCGCCGAGGCGAGCGCGAAGACCAGGACGTCGCCGGCGGGCAGGCGGGTCAGCTGCTCCATCGCCCCGCCCACCGCAGCCGCGCAGGGGATCGTCATCACCCAGGCCACGAGGATGTTCCCGGCCACGCCCCAGCGCACGGCCGAGAGCCGGCGGCTCGCGCCGGCGCCCATCACCGAGCCGGTGATCGTGTGCGTCGTCGAGACGGGAAAGCCGAGGTGCGCCGTCGTGTAGAGGATCGATGCGGTCGCGGCCTCGGCGGCGAACCCCTGCGGCGGCTCGAGCTTCGCGATTCGCGTGCCGAGCGTGCGGATGATGCGCCAGCCGCCGGCGTACGTTCCGGCGGCCATCGCCAGCGCGGCGCTCGCGATCACCCAGGTCGGCACGTAGAAGTCGTCGGCCGGGATGTGCCCCGCCGCGACGAGCGCGAGCGCGATGATCCCCATCGTCTTCTGCGCGTCGTTCGTCCCGTGCGTGAGGGCCACGAAGCCGGCCGTGACGAGCTGCAGGCGGCGAAAGATCCGGTTCACCGTCCCCGGGGAGCGGCGGCGGATGATCCAGAAGATCCCGGTCATCAGCGCGAAGGCGCTGAGCCCGCCGACGACCGGCGCCGCCAGCGAGGGGAGCAGCACCTTGTCGACGAGCCCGGCCCACTGCACCACGTCGAGTCCGTTCGCCGCGAGCGCCGAGCCGAGCACGCCGCCGATCAGCGCATGGCTCGAGCTCGTCGGCAGCCCGAGGTACCACGTGATCAGGTTCCAGGTGATCGCTCCCACCACTCCCGCCAGCACGACGTCGGTCGTGATGAAGCCGGGGACGACGATCCCATTGGCGACCGTCGCGGCCACCTCGATCGAGAGGAAGGCTCCGAGGAAGTTCAGGATCGCCGCGCCGAGCACCGCGAGCCGCGGCGAGATGGCGCGGGTCGAGACGCTGGTCGCGATCGCGTTGGCGGCGTCGTGGAAGCCGTTCGTGAAGTCGAAGAAGAGCGCGACGATCACGACGGCGACGAGCGTCAACTCCGTCATCGGAGCATTCCTGGCAGAGGCACTAGGCGTTCTTGACGGCGATGTTCCCGATCACGTTCGCCGCGGTCTCGCAGGCGTCGATCGCGCGCTCGAGCCCATCGTAGATGTCCTTCCAGCGGATCACGATCAGCGGGTCGATGCGGTCGTCGCGGAACAGCGCGGCGATCGCGTCGTGCACGATCCGGTCGCCCGCGTCCTCCAGCCGCTTCAGCTCGACGAGCGGCTCCTGGATCCCGCGCAGGCCCTTGAGCCGGGTCAGGGCGAGGGCGAGCTGCTCCACCGCCAGGACGAGTGTCCGGCACAGCTCGACCGACTGCTTGGTCGGCGTCTCGACGCCGTAGAGGTCGAGCAGCTCGGTCGACTCGTCGATGTAGTCGACGACGTCGTCGATCGCGGTGGCGAGCTCGTAGATGTCCTCCCGGTCGAACGGCGTCACGTACTGCGTGTTCAGCATCGTGATCAGGTCGTGCGTGATCTGGTCGCCGGCCGTCTCGATCGCCTTCACGTCGGCCTGCGTGACGGACGAGTTCGGGAACTCGCGGAAGCGGGTCTCGGCGTGCCGCGCCGCCTGGAGGGCGTTCTCTCCGGCGCGCGTGAAGAGGTCGTAGAACTCGGTCGTCCGTGGGGTGAGGCGCAGGCGCACGAGGGCGGTGTTTACCAGATGTTCACGACCGGCCGTCAGGCGAGCGCGTCGAGCAGCAGTCCCTGGAAGTGCGCGATCAGCCGCTCCGACTCGGGCAGCAGCTGCCCGTGCTCGATCCCGCCGCCGCGAACGCCCTTCTGCACGCGCTCGACGAGGACCTTGTCCTCGCGGCCGACCTGGCCGTCGAACTCGAGCATGTCGTCGATCCAGGCCTGCTCGACCTCCGGCCCGACGAAGTAGTCGAGGAAACGGCTCGTCCGCTCCGGACCTGCGGGCAGGATCGGCCCGATCGAGAGGTTCGGGTGGCCGGGCATCAGGTTGATCGTCAGGTTCGGCCAGAGGAAGTGGAACTGGCCGCGAGAGATCGGGCCGCGCGGGTCGAAGTCGCCATGCCACGACTCGCGGACGGGGCCGTACTGGGTCGAGAAGGTCGGGCTGGCCTCGAGCACGTACGCGTCCACCGAGACGTCGACGACCTTCGAGAAGCCGGGGTGGGCGACCTGACAGTGGTAGCACTCCAGGAAGTTCTCGCTGCAGACCTTCCAGTTCGCCTCGTACTCGGAGCTGGAGCGCTTCAGGAACCGGAGCACGTCCACGTCGAGGCCCGCCTCGGCCACGAGCACGGGCAGCTCGCCGAGCGTGTCCGCGAGCGGCGCCGCGTCCGCGTCCGGGTTGACGAAGACGAACGGGCCCCAGTCGTCGACCGACACGGGCGCGAGCCCGAGCCCCTCCCGGTCGAACCCCGGCTCCCGGTCGGAGCGCGGCGCGGCGCGAAGCGACCCGTCGAGGCCGTACGTCCACGCGTGGTAGGGGCACTGGAGCGTCTCGCGCCTTCCCTCGCCCTCGCAGACGAGCGAGCCGCGGTGCCGGCAGACGTTGAGGAAGGCGCGGAGCGTCCCCTCCTTGCCGCGGACGACGACGACCGGCACGCCGCCGAGATCGCAGGTGAAGAAGGCGCCCGGCTCCGCGACCTGGTCAGCCCGGCCCGCGTACTGCCACACGCGCCGGAAGATCCGCTCGCGCTCGAGCCGCAGCACCGCCGGGTCGGAGTACCAGTCGAAGGGGAGCGTGCGCCCGTCGGCGATCGTCGCCATCCGGGAGAATCTAGCCGCTAGATCCTGCGGTATCGAGCCTGGACGAAACAGTGGACCGCGTACGCGATCAGGCCGAACGCGACCGCCCCGAGCAGGAGGCCGCCGTACGGCTCCTGCGAGAGCTCGAGCAGCGCGCCGTCGAGGCCCCGCGCCTCGCTCGGGTCGAAGGTCCACGCCGCCTCGAGCAGGAACGCGCCGATCAGCCCGAAGACGACCAGGCGGGCCACGTGCCCGAGGATCCCGATCCCAGTGGCCGCCTTCTCCTCCAAGTCGCCCATCTGGCCGGTGTTCAGCTTCTCGTTGAACTTGCACGTGACCGCCCGATAGCCGTTGAAGAGCGCCGCGCCGAGGAATGCCAGACCCGCCGCGTAGACGATGTAGCGTCCGAAAGGCCGTTCGAAGACGCCGGCCGTCGTCTGCTGCTCGCTGCTGCCGCCGCCGCCGTTGCCGACGAGCACCGAGACCGTCAGCCCGCAGAGGACGCCGTACCAGACGCCCTTGGCGAGGTGGCCGGCGCGCTTGGCGAGGCCCTTCGGTCCCTCGCCCTCGGCGTCCCGGTCGAAGATCGCCTGCGCGAGCCGCCAGAGCGCGTAGCCCGCCAGGCCGGCCGCGAGCAGACCGAGCAGCCCGCGGCCGAGCGGCTGCTCCGCGATCGTGCGGAGGGCGCCGCCCTTGTCGGGGCTCTCCTCGCGGCCGCCGAGCGCGACCTTGGCCGCGAGCACGCCGATGACGGCGTAGAGGACGCCTTTCGCGACCAGGCCGAGGCGCCCCAGCCGCTCGACCCAGGGGCTGTTCCCCGCACGCCGGCCCTTCGCCGCCACCGACCCGATGCTCATCGGACTGTTGTGCCCGTGTTATCCGAACAACAATCAGCCTGGCCGCACGTCGTAGTCCGGGATACCGTGTGCCTACACTCCAGGCGCCCAGGAGGAAAGAGAGAACGTGGAGGCACAGCAGCCGCTTCGCGCAGCAGACGACGACGCCCTCGCCGGCGCGATCGCCCTCTCCGGGAGGTTCCTCGACAACGTCGAGACCGTCGTCCACGGCAAGCGCGACCGGATCGAGCTCGTGCTCGCGGCGCTGATCTGCGGCGGCCACGTCCTGCTCGAGGACGTGCCCGGGACGGCGAAGACGATCCTCGCGCGCGCGATCGCGGGCTCGATCGAGGGCGTCGCGTCGTCGCGCATCCAGTGCACGCCCGACCTCCAGCCCACCGACGTGACGGGCCTCTCGATCTACAACCAGCGCGAGCGCGACTTCGAGTTCCGGCCGGGCCCGATCTTTGCGAACGTCGTCCTCGTCGACGAGATCAACCGTGCGATGCCGAAGACGCAGTCGGCGCTCCTGGAGGCGATGGCCGAGGGCCAGGTCACGGTCGACGGCGCGACGCGTCCGGTGCCGCAGCCGTTCCTGCTCCTGGCGACCGAGAACCCGATCGAGTTCGAGGGGACGTTCCCGCTCCCGGAGGCGCAGCTCGACCGCTTCTTCCTGCGCACGACTCTCGGCTACCCCGGTCTGGAGGAGGAGCTGCGGATCGTCGAGGAGCAGCGCTCCGGGCACCCGATCGACCTGCTCCGGCCGGTGCTCGGGCTCGCCGAGGTGCAACAACTGCGCGTCGCGGCGCAGTCCGTCTACGTCGACGACCTGCTGCGGCGGTGGATCGTCGGGCTCGTCCGCTCGACGCGCGAGCTCGAGGCCGTCGCGATCGGCAGCTCGGTGCGCGGGTCGCTCGCGCTCGAGTCGGCCGCGCGTGCCTGGGCGCTGCTGCAGGGCCGGAGCTACGTCGTCCCGGCGGACGTCGAGCACCTCTTCACCCCCGTCGTCATGCACCGGATCGTCTTCCGCCCGAGCTTCCTCGCCGAGGTGCGCCGCTCCGGCTGGGTCGCCGCCGCCGCGCAGCTCCAGGAGGAGTGCCTGGGCGCGGCGCCGCCGCCCGGTCGCTGACCATGTCCGCGGTCGAGCAGACGTTCCCGCTCGTCCCGCGCCGCCCCCTGCTCGGGATGTCGTACGCGGCGATGCGGAGCGCGCGCCGCGGCGTCGGCACCGACATCGCCGGCTCCCGCGCCTACCGGCCGGGCGACAACGTCGACAACATCGACTGGGCCGCCTCGGCGCGGCTCTCGGCGGCGAGCGGGCTCGACGAGTTCATCGTGCGGGAGCGCTTCGCGGACGAGGCCCCGTGGGTGGTAGTGGTCGCCGACCGGAGGCCGTCGATGGCGCTCTACGGCGACCCCTTCCCCTGGCTGCGCAAGTGGGAGGCGCTCGAGCACGCGGTCGACATCGTGCTCCGGAGCGCGCTCGCCGCGCGCAGCCTGCCGGCGTACCTCGACTACGCCGACGGCGAGGCCTACTGGCGAGCGCCGCGCGCCCGGCGCGACCTCTGGGAGGGCGCCGAACGCGCCCGGTTTGCCGCCCCCGAGGACACGCTCGCGCAAGGGATCGAGCGGCTGGCGACACACCGGCCGGCGCTGCCCCTGGGCTCGTTCGTCTTCATCCTCTCCGACTTCCTCGCGCCGCCGCCGCGCGACTCGTGGCTGGAGGCGCTCGAGCGCGGATGGGACGTGATCCCCGTCGTGATCCAGGACCCGACCTGGGAGCGGAGCTTCCCGGACGTGAGCGGGATCGCCGTCCCGTTCGCGGACGTGAGCGCGCGCGAGGCGAAGCGGGCGCGCCTGAGCAGGCGCGAGGTCGCGGAGCGCCGGGCCGAGAACGAGGAGCGCCATCGCCTGCTGCTGCACGACTTCGAGCAGCTGGGAGTCGACCCGATCCTGCTCGAGTCCGGCGAGGGCCCGGCGGTGCACGCGGCCTTCCTGGACTGGGCGGAGCGGCGTCAGGCCGAGCGGGGGCGCCGGTGGTAGCCCGCGCGCTTGCGGTTCTGCTCGTCGTGCTCGTCACCGGCTGCGCGGCCGGCTCCGAGGAGCGGCTCAGGTTGCCGCCGGGCCAGAGCTTCGCCGCCACCGCGACCCTGACACCGCTGGCGAGCGGGTTCGGCGACGAGCTCACCGCGACCGTCCGGATCCTGCTCGACCGCAACCGGATCGACCCGGAGTCGATCCGCGTGCGCGCGCGTTTCTCGCCGTTTCGCGACCGGACGACGATCGAGCGCGTGGACTCCGGGAACCTGACCGCGCTGCTCTACACCTACCGGCTGCACTGCCTGACGATCTCGTGCATCCCGCCCGAGGGGCTCGACGGCTCCTTCCGGAGCGATCGCTGGGAGGCACGGATCACGTCCGACCACGGTCCCGTGCTCGAGGTGCGCTTTCCGGAGGCCCGGATCGTGCCGCGCCTGCAGCCGAGGGAGTTCGAGCCCGAGAACGCTGCCGACGTGGAGACATGGCCGCCGCGCTGGCGCGCCGCCGTCACGGTTCCGGAGCCGACGTACCGCGCCTCGCCCGCGCGGCTCGCCTCGGTGCTCGGCCTGCTCGGCGCGCTGCTCGTCGCCGGCTCGGCCGCCGCAGCCTGGCGCCTCCTCCGCCGGGGACGGCTCTTCCGCGAGCCGGAGATCGCGCCGCTCGACCGTGCGCTCGCGCTCCTCCGCGATGCGCGCAGCGACGAGGAGCGCCGCGCCGCGCTCGAGGCGCTCGCGCTCGCCCTCGACACCGAGCTCGACGTGGAGCTGGCCGAGCCCGCCCGCGCGCTCGCCTGGTCGCAACCGGCGCCGACGGACTCGAAGGTGGAGGAGCTCGCCACGCTCGCGAAGGGTGAGACCTCGTGAGGGCGATCCCCGTCGGCGAGGCGGCCCGGCTGCGTCCGGCGGCCAAGCGGACGGCGCTTGTCGCCGCGGTGCTCGCGGTCGTCGTCGGGGCGGTCGCGCTCGCGGTCGTCGTCGCCGCCCGCGAGGGACAGCCGCAGCGGACGAGCCTGCTGCCGAAGGGCGAGAGCGTCGTCGTCGTGCTCGACCTCTCGCTCAGCATCCCCGAGGTCGCCTACGAGCGGATGCGGAACGCGATGAACGAGCTGGCTGTGAGCGACGCGCGCGTGGGGCTCGTGATCTTCTCCGACACGGCGTACGAGATGCTGCCGACGGGCTCGCCGACCTCCGAGTTGAAGCCGGTGCTCCGCTACCTGACGCCAGTCCCCGGTGAGATCAACGACCGCACCGGCGGCCCGCTCTACCTGCCCGACCCGTGGTCGGCGGGGTTCCGTGGCGGCACGCGCATCTCGGTCGCGATCGACCGCGCGCGCGAGGTGATCGAACGCGAAGGCGGCGCCGGCTCGATCCTGCTGATCAGCGACCTCGACACCGCCGACAACGACGGCGACCCGCTCGCCCAGGCGCTCGTGCGCCTGCGCCAGGCGAAGATCCCGATGCGGATCGTCCCGCTCTATCCGCTGGACGAGAACCGGGCGTACTTCGCGAGCCAGGTCGGCCCCGAGGCGTTCAGCGACTGGAACCGCTTCTTCACCTCGGGCGCGATCGCCCGCGGCCTCCAGCCGCCGAGCGCCCGTCCGCCGCTCGCGCTCGTCGTCGGCGGCGTGCTCCTGCTGCTCGTCCTCGCCGTCAACGAGCTCCGCTGCCGCCGCCTCGACCTGCCCGGGAGGGCCGCATGAAGCCCCACCGGCCCGCACTCCTCGTCGGCGGCGGCTTCCTCGCCGGCGTGCTTCTGCTCGTGCTCGCCCTCGACGTCTCGCGCGCGCAGCGGACGCTGGCGGGCGACGACGCGCGCTTCCTCTCGCAGCCGCGCGTCGGCAGCTACTGGGAGGACGACGGCGTGGTCCCGTTCGCCCTCGGGCGCCGGCTGGCGGGCGTGCAGGACGACCTCGAGCACCGGCGCGCCGTGCAGCGCTTCTGGCTCGGGCGGCCGCGCGACGGGCTCGGGGCGTCGCCGCAGCGGCTCGCGGAGCGCGCGCGGGCGCAGGCGGGGCTGGCGCAGAGCGAGGAGGACGGCGGGCCGGGCGCGTCGCAGACGGCGACTCTCCTCGGCGTGCTCGCGCTGCTGACGCCGCCCGACGAGGCCGAGCGGCCGCAGGTCGTCAGGGCGGCCGCGGCAGCGTTCCGGCGCGCGATCGTCCTCGACCCGGACAACGAGGACGCCAAGTTCAACCTCGAGTCGATCCTGCGGCTCGTTGGCGACCAGCGCAACCGCGGGCAGGGCGGCGGCGGCTCGGCCGGGCAGGACGGGACCGAATTCGGCGGCGCCGCGCTCAGCCGCCGCGGCTCCGGCTACTAGCGCCGATGCACGTGTCGCTGCTCACTCCGGCAGGCGCGGCGGTCGCCCTCGTCGCGCTGGTACCGCTCGCGGCGCTCGTCCTGACCGAGCTGCGTGCCCGCCAGGTGCGCCGCGTGCTCGGGCTCGGGGCGCCGCCGCGCCGGCTCGGCAGCCTGCTCGCGCTCTCCCTGGCCGCCGCCGGCGTGCTCGTCGGGGCCGCCGCCGCGCAGCCGGTGCTCGAGCGCGGCGCCACCCGCCACGAGCGCACCGACGTCAACGCGTACGTCGTGCTCGATTCGACGCGATCGATGCTCGCGGCCGCGACGCCGCGCTCCGCGAACCGGATTGCGCGCTCGCGCGCGCTCGCCCTCGAGCTCCGCGCGGCCGTCCCCGACCTCAAGGTCGGGGTCGCGTCGGTCACCGACCGCGTCCTGCCGCACCTCTTCCCGACCATGAACGAGGACATCTACGCGGCGACGCTGCAGTACTCGGTCGGGATCGAGCGGCCCCCGCCGAGCCGCCGCCGGCAGAACGCGACCGATCTGAACGCGCTGGCGCAGCTCGGCCCGCAGGGTTTCTTCCCGGCGACGCCCGAGCGGCGCATCGTCGTCGTCCTCAGCGACTTCGAGACGGACCCGTTCTCGACCGCGAAGCTCGGCACGCTCCTGCGCCGGCAGCGGCTCGAGCTGATCCTCGTGCACGTCTGGGACCCGGAGGAGCGGATCTTCGGCGGCCTCGGCGACGCGGGCTACCGGCCGAGTCCCCGCAGCCTCGAGACCGTCGAGCAGCTCGCCGCCGCGGCGGCGGGCCGCGCATTCGCGGAGACCGAGCTCGAGCAGGCCCAGGCGGCTTTCCGTGCTGCGCTCGGCGAGGGGCCGGCGAAGGCGCTCTGGCAGGAGCGCTCGCGGACGGAGCTGGCGCCCTGGCTCTCGCTCGCCGCGCTCGTCCCCCTGGGCTTCGTGCTCTGGCGCCGCAATCTGCCCTAAGCGCTACAACTAGGAGCGTGCGCCTCGCCGTCGCCCTCGCCGCCGCAGCCGCGCTCGTCCTGCCGGGAACGGCGCTCGCGCGCGAGTGCGGGATCCCGGACTCGAATCCGCTCTGGGTCGACTTCGCCGCCCACGACGCACCGCTGCCGCAGAAGCCTGGGCTGACCCTCGCCTTCAACTCCGGCACCGTCAAGCCGGCGGAGGCGCGGCAGAACGGCGCCGCGACAGTGCTCTTCGACCTCAACTTCAACAACCGGGTCGGCACGCCGACGGTGCCGAACGACCCGGCGACGATGACCGACCGCGCCGACCGGCTGTTCGACTTCGCCGTCTCGGTGACCGGCTGCGCGACGCCCTGGATCGCGCTCAACGAGCTCTTCGGCGCGCAGACACCGACGCCGTGGACGCCGACGACGGCGCAGTACCGGGAGAACACGCTCCTGCTCGTGCGGCGGCTGAAGGAGCGCGGCGCGACGGTCGGCGTCACGATCGCGAACCCGCCCTACACGGGCGGCGACGCGGCTCAGTGGTGGCGTGACCTCGCCAGGGAGGCGATCCTGATCCGCCAGGTCTACTTCACCTCGCCGAACGTGCCGCAGCTGCATGCGCTCGGGCCGGTGCGCGCGAGCCGCACGATGCGAAGCGGCATGCGCGCGCTCGTGCGCAAGTTCACCGACATCGGCATTCCGGCGGGCCGCGTCGCGCTCGAGCTCCAGTTCCAGTCCGCGCCCGGAACGGGTGGCCGCGAAGGGCTGCAGCCGCGCTGGAAGTGGCTCGAGATCGTGAAGCTGCAGGCGCTCGCCGTGCGCCAGGTGACGAACGAGCTGAAGACGCACTCGATCTGGTCGTGGGGGTGGGCGACGTACAGCCGCGCCGGAATCGACCGCGACAAGGGCGAGGCCGTCTGCGTGTGGCTGTGGACCCGCGACCCGAAGCTCTGCGACGGCCCGGCCGCGGCGGGGCCTGCGATGGACCCCTCGCTCACCGTCGGGCAGCTCGACCAGCTGCCCACGGGGACCGTCTGCCAGCTGCCCGCCGGCTCGATCCGCGAGAGCGCCGTCGCCCCGCTCGCCCGCGCGATCGGCGACCGTGACATCGCAACGAGCGTCGTG
>Ga0299913_10002184_pt1 | contig 15264 bp, 23 predicted proteins | sample RVTome_9_FD_201360 | JGI IMG/M metagenome (GOLD analysis project Ga0299913, IMG submission 201360) | Soil microbial communities from uranium-contaminated site in the Upper Colorado River Basin, Wyoming, United States - RVT155D38 (version 2) ...
TGCAGCAGCCACCAGGCGCCGCCGAGCAGGACCAGCCACCCGGCCACCAGGACCGGTAGCCGCCAGTCAGCCGCAGCCAGGTACAACACGCCCAGACCAGCGGCCGTGCTGATCAGCACCGGGTACCGGTAGACCCGCCGCACCAGGTACACGGCCAGCCGCACCAGCAGCCACGCGAGGATGATCGGCAGCCCGGCCAAGAGCAGCTTCTTGGGCAGCAGCGTCCACCACGGCAGCCGGGGCCGCTCCACCTCCAGCGGCGCGGGGTCGGTCCACTCGCGGCGTCTCATGCCGCACCCCCGGCGCACTGCGACTCGTCCGGGGTCAGGCAACGGGCACAGATCCGGAACGGATGCGGCCGGCCGCAGTCACACGGCTGCGCGGCCTGGTCCCAGTCGTGCTGGCCCAGCTCGGCGCACAGCCGCCCCAGGCCCATCGGCATGGACGGCTCGGCGACCGGCACGGGCAGCTCGGCGACCGGGCGAGGTGTGAAGTCCAGCGGCAGCACGCCGGCGCACGGCTCGCACCGGTTGTCGGCCACCAGCAGTCGGGCGAAGCGTCGGCACACCGAGCACCGCAACCGGGTGCCCGGACTTGCGCTCACAGTGGGTACAGGTCGTACTCTCATCGCTTGTCTACTCCGTCTGGTGTGGACGGCGTAGGAGCGGAGCAGGCGCCAACCGAGATCCGCTCCTACGCGCACGTTTCCTTTGCGCCGCAACCAAGGCGTGCGGCATCGCGACAACACCCACATGCGGTGTTGTCTGTCTGGTGTGGACAGTCGCAGCGACTAGCTGGTGATCACTGGCCGCCCCCGCGCAGCAGCGGGATCAACGCCGCCTGCTGCGCCTCGGTCAAGACGATGGAGTGCTCGGCGGTGCCGTGAAAGCTCAGCAACAGCGACCCGTCCCGCCGCTGGGTCACCACGAGCTGACACGGCGCCCCACCAGGGCACGGGCAGTAACCCGTGAACGTCACACCGTTCTCGCGGCGGCTGATCGGCGGCGGCGGGTAACCCATCAGCAGCTCACCCACCCGGCCGGTAGTGCTGCCGCGGAGACGCCAGCGCGCTGCACGCCTGCTGCCACCGCCCAGCCAGCTGCACCAACCGATCACCGAACTCGGCCGCCAGGATCACGCCCGCCTGGCTGTCGTGCGGCGAGAACCACACCACCGCCGACCCATCCGTGACCACCAACGACGCCGGCTCGTCTGGCTTCTGCACGAACCGCACCACCGTGTGCTCCGACGGCTGAATGTTGACCATGATCGCCATCTCAGGCCGCCTGGTTGGTCGCGGCGGACAGCTCGGCCTCAGCCTCGCCGATGACCTGCCCGACCCGGTGGAGGTTCTCCCGGTTCACGAACAGGTCGAAGCGCACGGCCGTGGTCTCCAGGCTGATCACGGCTCTGTCCTGGTCCGGGTGGATCTTGAAGGAGACTTCGCCTTCCTCGTGCAGGTGGACGTTGACGCCGGTGACGACGCCGAACGGCTCCATGTACTCGCGCATGATCGTGTGCCCTCCCTAGGTGTGCGCCCGTTCGGCGCGGTTGCGTTCGACGTGTGCCCGGCGGATGAACTCCTCGGCCGCGACGACCGCCGCGTGACGTGCCCACAACGGCGCGGCGAAGTCGGCGGAGAGCGCCCGCCAGGCATGACTGACCTCGACATAGGCGCGGGCCAGTCGCAGCAGCGCCGACGCGTCCGGCGGTCCGAGCTGGCTGGCCGCGAACATGGCCGCGGTCTGCTCGGCGTAAGCCTGGTTCCAGGCCCGGACCGCCTCGCGCGACAGCCGCGCGGCCATTACGCGGCCGGCTTCTGCTCACCTGGCTGACCGGCGGCCGACTTCGCCGTGCCTGCCGGCTTCACCGCACCGCTGGGCGGGCGCATCGCGGTCGCCCGCAGCACCCACCCCTGGTACTTGAACTTCTCGCCCATCACCCGCGGCTCGACCGTCAGGCCCTCGAAGAACACTGGCCGCAGGTCGAACCCCGAGACGGCAGCGGGCGGCGGTACCGGCTGGACCTTGTCCAGGACGACCACCGTCACCGACCGGTCCCGGTCCTTGTCGGCCGACGGGTCGGTCACCGTGACCTTCCACTGCGGCAGCCCGGTCACGTCGTCTTTGCGCTGCTGGGGCTGCCGGCCGCGCGCCTTGTCCTCCATCGAGACGTACTCCATGTCCGGCGTGACCGGACCGACTACCGCCGCACCCTGCGGAAACACGGTGCCGTGGTCGAGTTGGAAGCGGGTTCCCCGCGGTACTGCCATCTGTCGCTGTCCTCCTTGGCCGGCCGCTGCTGCGGCTCGATCTGACTGACATTGACAGCATGGCTAGTCAAGCTAGACATGTCAAGAAGAGATTTGCCTAGCTTGCTGGCTTGGCTAGGCAGGAACTACGCTGCGTGCATGGCGCTTGATCCCGACGACCCCCGCCCGCCGTACGTGCAGGTAGCCAACGCGCTCCGGGCCGCGATCCTCACCAAGACCTTCCAGCCGGGGGACCGGCTGCCTTCGCGCGCCGAGCTGGCGAAGCGGTACAACGTCGCGCCGATGACCGTGCAGAGCGCCCTACGTGAGCTGCGCGAAGAAGGCCTGATCGTCTCCCGGCAGGGCAGCGGCGTTTTCGTCCGCGAACGCACCGAGCGCCCCGTCGGCCTGCGACCTCACCTCGAACGCGCCTTCGAGCAGCCGCGCGTCACCATCGACTTCGCCGGCTTCTCCGGCGAGACGCTCCACGGCGTCATTCAGGAGCCACTAGACAAGATCCGCATTGGCCGGCTCGCGCCCGACTCGATCTCGGTGCGCCTGTTGCTGCCGGACACCACTCAGCCGATGGCCATCCCGTGCCGCGTGCCCGATGGCACCGACAGCCCTGAGTTCCGCAAGCGAGCCACCGAGATCCTGCGTCGCCACGCCCTGGCCATCGTGGACAACGTCGAGGAACTAGGCCGCCTCGGCCTGGTCCCCGACGTCTCCGCACAGATCCGCGTGCACCGCGCCGCCCCACTGTTCAAGCTCTACCTGATCAACAACGAAGAAGCCTTCTTCGGCTTCTACCCCGTCCGCGAACACGTCATCTCCCTCGGCGGCCCCGAGCCGGAGCCCATCTACGACCTGATGGGCAAGGACGCCATCCTCTTCCACCACTCCGTCACCGACGACGACTCGTCCACCGGCTCCCAGTACGTCGACCAAGCCCGCACCTGGTTCGACAGCATGTGGACCACCGTCAGCACCGACTTCGCCCGATGACGGGGGGCGGCGACAGCGCTCACGAGACCTTGCGGCGTCTCTTCGCTGGGGCTCGAGCCCTCCTTCTCGACTTCGACGGCCCGGTCTGCTCCGTCTTCGCCGGCCTTCCCGCGTCCGCGATCTCCGTCGAGCTCCGCGAACTGCTTGCTAGTCAAGGTCATCCAATGCCGCCGAACCAGGTCACAGATAATCCACACGAGGTCCTGCTCTACGCCGCCACAATTTCCCGCGATCTTGCCCGCCGTGTCGAAGAACGCCTTGCCGCCCGTGAGATCGCAGCCGTCAGGACCGCCACTCCTGCGCATGGCAGCCATGAATTCATTCGCGCGTGGGGCGCATCCGGCCGACCCCTCGCCATTGTCAGCAATAACACCGTCGACGCGATCCAGCAATACGTTGACCAACACGGTCTCAGGCCACATATCGATCACATCGAGGGTCGCGATCCCAGCAACCCGGATCTTATGAAGCCGCACCCTCATATGATCATCTCAACGTGTAGGCAACTTCGGCATCCAGTGCAAGACTGCGTTCTAATCGGCGACTCGGCCTCCGATTTACGCGCGGCCAACGCTGCCATGGTCAAAGCCATCGCGTTTGTCAACAAGCCGCATAAGTATCAGATGCTCGGCGCCTTCAAACCTGACGGGATGGCCGCGTCTATGTCTAGCCTAGTAAGCGCATTGAACGACTCTTAACTTTTGAAGGCAACTGGTGTACGCTAAACAAGCTCAGATCGTCCGTGAAGGGGGTGAGGCCTCGATATGTCTACCACGCCTGACCCTGCGCAATTGACCGCGCTGGATTCAATTCTTTGGGGACGTGCAGAGCAGGGTAATGTATCGCCACTTAGGTCATTGATTACCATAGCTAATAGGACAGGCCAGGCACACCTTACGGCGGAAACAGTCATCGTCGACGAGGACAGGTCGCTGATCGACCTGGTACCGACAGAACTTCGCCCAGAAATCCAGCGGTTTGGAGTGGGCGAACTAGGCCTGATCAATGACGAACAGGGCAGATTCGTAATCGGCATGTACCCGACAGCGTATGACGGCGTATTCCATCTGGCGGGAAGTATTCCAACAACCGATCCGCGATGGCAAAAAGTAGAGCGCTGGATTGGACGAGGGGCGCCGCGCTTCGCCGCCTGTTTCTTGAATCATGCAGACTTTGCTGAAATTGGTATTGCGCTTTCGTCTCTGGGTGACGTCGAGGTAAGCCGCCTAACGGCCCGGCGACACTCAGACCTATCCTCCCTCACACGTGGCTGGCAAGAGAGGGACTCTGCCTTACGACCATCGCCGATCGAAGCTATCAACAGTACTGAACGGGAAGGCGCATCCGTCCGGTCGTTGACGATCAAGGTCAAAAATGGCATGTCGATTCATCTACGGCGCCTGGCTGGGGCGACGTACTACTCCGGAGACTTTCGCCACTTCGATGAAATAGTATTGTCCCGTCTCGCCAAGTTCGCCGCGGCCCGGCGAGAACTCCTCCGTAATCGGCAACGAAGGATCAACGAGCCGCCGCGCCAGCCCATTGTAGTACGCCTACAGACGGCCGCGTTTAAGGATGCCGAAGCCACAGGGTCCGTCCTGTCGACTCTCCAAGATCAGCGTGAGACGGCTATAGCGGTGCTTCACCGCAACCCCTACTTACATGTCGTCGTAACAGACTACCTTGACGGCTCCAACTTTGATGTATTCGTCACGAGCGCGGATGAGATCCGGATCTTTCCTGGCTTCCGTTCTAGTATAGGCGCATTGGCACGGCTTACGCAGCAGCTAGGAGATCATTTTGCGGCTAAGGAGATAGTCGAGGCTAACGTCGCGCCTAAGCCCACGCTGGCGGAGCTGTGCGCTGAATGATAGCCGACGCAACCGACCCGGGTGAAGGGATCGAGCACGAGTTACTTGGTCCATTCTCTGTGTACGATGCGCACGTTGATGTCGTGTCGGCATTCGAGTATATGTTCTGCGAGGCTGCGGACCTAAGTCAGACCGTCACCCATTTCGAGCGGTTTCCCCATATCCGCATAGGTGACAAGGTATTGACGCCAGACTTCACAGTCCTATTCAACGACGCGACCGGGATTGTGGGCGAGGTTGCAAGTATCGCACTCCACGAGGGCAGCGTTGACAAACTCTGCAAGCAGTTAATGGCTTACTCGTGCCTGGACGTGTTGCCAGGCCCTAATGGCGCATGTATTTCGGTAACTGCTCTCGATGTGCTGTACGTGACAAGCAGCGAAACAGGCCTTGGTGCAATCCGCCGAATCATACGAGAGCGCGTCGAGGACCCGGATCACGCATACAAGCCCGCTCGTAAGCCTTGCATTGTGCAGTACTCTCGAAATGATAGCAAGTATACCTTCCAGAGGATTTCACCCCAGGAGAATGGTGACTTGCTGAGGACGGGGCGTTCCCCAAACATCGTCGACTATTTAGATGACGACATGAAGATTCAGGCAGCGCGCTTCGCTCCGATTAAGGTGGCTCGCGGCTTCATCAACGACTCACCACCACCTCTGTACCTTGCGACAGACCTATGGACCCGTACGTGGCCTAGCATGTACGGGCGACCCGACAAACCCTTCAAAGTCGCTCCAGCGACCACGGCGCAAGCTCTTCAAAAGCAGTACGGTTATGGCAATGCTCGTGATGTAAAGCGCGCCCTTGAACTGCTCGCAAAGGCCGGCTTGGCTTGGCGGAATCGGGCAGGTCAATGGGTTGTGTCACGTACCCTCCTCGGCCGCAAGGGCGATCGTGATGTTCACCGACTGATTGTAGAAAGGATTATCGAAGAGCGGAGCCGTAGGCAGATCGCTCCGGCACGCAGTGCTCGTAATGCCGATCAGCCCCCGCTCTTCTAGTGCCGAATTTGGCTCTACGGGATCAAGTGCGGCGCCTGCGGCGCCGCGGGGCACGCCAGTGCCGTAGCTCGGTGGGCCGCCGATCCGGCCGCGGCACTGCGCGCGGCTGGCGCCGTGCTCGGCCACGCCCGACCGGCGGCCGCCACCACGGGACACCGGAGCCGCGTCGCCGCAGCCGGCCCGAACACTTGAGAGCACAACCGCGACCAGGCCGCACCCCGGCTCGCCGCACGCGGACCGGAACGCCCGCTCCCTCACCGCGGCCGAGATCGTCCAACGCCGGACCGGCGGCATCAATGGCGCTGCGCGTCGCTACGCGATCGACCTACGGTCGACCATTGACACCACCGACCCGCCGCTGAGGATCGGCCAGTGCGAGGGAACGGCAGGGTGAAGGCACCGGCACGAGCCACCGACGCGTGCTGTCCGCGTGCTGCAAGGGGTGGCTGCCAGGGGTCAACAGCGGTCAACTGCGCCGCATCATCAGCGCAGGAAACGGCCTGGTGAGCGGGTAGCTGATCGGGTTCCCAAGCTGTAGAGGCGGGTTCGATTCCCGTCGCCCGCTCTGGATTTGGCCACGAACACGGCTCGTCCTACGCCACCCAACGGTTACTGTGTGCGATCCTTCTGCCCGGAGGAGGCAGGCATCAGCGGGAGGCTGGCGTGAGCACCTACGTCATCATCATCGAGCGCAACGAGACTGGCAGCTGCGGCGCGTGGTGTCCCGACCTGCCCGGCTGCATCGCGGCCGCCGACGACCAGGACGATTGCCTCCAGCTCATGCAAGAAGCCATCGAGTTCCACCTTGAGGGCATGCGCGAGCATGGCAAGACCATTCCCGAGCCCAATACTGTCGCCGCCACCACCTTCACCACGGCCGCCTGAGCCCGTATCGGCGTCGTCGAGCGCCGGAGCCGGCTCCGCGCCCCACGGGCCCGCGTCCCTGTGCCAGCCCGCTGTCGGTGGGTGGGTCTACCGTGCATGGGCACAGGAACCCAGTGTGAGTAAGGGAGGACCATGACCACTCTCGAGAACCGGCCGAATACCGCTCTTCTCGTCGTCGACGTGCAGACCGGCGTCGTCGAGGGTGCGCACGAGCGCGACGCAGTCGTCGCGAACGTCGGCAGCCTTGTCGAGAAGGCGCGGCATGAAGGGGTCCCGGTTGTCTGGGTCCAGCACTCCGATGACGAGCAGCTTGCGAAGGGGAGCGACAACTGGCGGATCGTCCCCGAGCTGGCTCCAGACGATGCCGAGCCGCTCGTCGAGAAGAGCTACGCCGACTCCTTCGAGGAGACGACCCTCGAGACCGTGCTGTCGGGCCTCGGAGTCGGACGGCTCGTCGTCGTCGGCGCACAGACCGACGAGTGCATCCGCTCGACGCTCCACGGCGCGCTTGTCAGGGGGTACGACGCGACCCTTGTCAGCGACGCCCACACGACGGAGGACCAGACGGAATGGGGGGCACCGCCGCCGGACAAGGTCATCGCGCACACGAACCTGTACTGGGCCTATCACAAGGCGCCTGGACGGAAGGCCGGGACGGTCGAGACCAAGAAGGTCGACTTCGCCGGCCCGTCCTAAGGCCCGTGCAAGGCGGACTCCGAACGCCTCGCCGCGGGGAGGCCGCCACGCTCTACGGCTACGGCGGATGGCACGACGCACATGGCAGGTACGAGCACGCGCTGCGGTGCCTGCTGCGCGCCGCGACGCTGTACGAGGCCGTGGCCGCCACGGATACGGCGTGACCAGGGCGTACATCTCCCATCTCGCACGGATGCTCGGCCGCTTCGATCTGGCGCTGACCGCCGCCGAGGAGGGCCGGGAGCTCACCCGCGCCGCCGGCGACCGGGCCGGTGAGGCGTCCGCGCTGCGCAGCATCGGGCAGCTCGCGCTGGGCAACGTCGGTATCCGGTCCATCGAGGGCCGCGTGCTGCTGGAGTTCGGCGAACTGGCCACCCTGCAGCGGCGTCCGGCGCAGGCGGTGTCCTGACTGACCAGCGCCGTCGAGTTGTGGCAGCAACTCAAGCTGCCGTTGTGGCAGGCCAGAACGCTGCACCGGCCGGGCTTCGCGCTGTCCGACGCGGGTGACGTGCACGCCGCCGAAGCGGCTTGGCGGGCGGCGCTGGACCTCTTCCGCGAGTTGGGCACCGCAGAGGCGGAGCAGGTCGCCGAGCGGCTGGCCGCGCTGGCGCCGGTCGCGACGTCCACCGCCTGAGCCAACTCGAGCTTCCCGCTCGAGCCGATGGGTTCCGGCATGTCGAAATCGGGCAGTCAGCTTCTACGTAGCTGGCGGAGGCGCCCGCTCGGGGCTGCCCAAAGGAGGAGGATCGATCATGACGGACATCGCGGCGCCGCGGACGGCGTTCATCAACCTTCCGGTGAAGGACCTGGCGAGGTCGGTGGAGTTCTTCACCGCACTCGGCTTCACGTTCGACCCGCAGGCCACGGGCGACGACACCGCGTACATGGTCGTCGGCGACGGAGCTTCGGTCCTGCTGCACGTGGAGCGGTTCTTCAGGGAGTTCACGGGCAGCGAGATCGCCGATACGTCGACGACCAGGGAGGTGGCCGTGGGTCTGTCGGCCGTGAACAGGGAGGAGGTCGACGAGCTGACCGACAGGGCCGTCGCCGCCGGCGGGCAGGCCGTGGGCGTGCAGGATCAGGGGTTCATGTACATGCGGGCGTTCCGGGACCTCGACGGGCATCAGTGGTCGTTCATCCATCTGGACATGTCCGCGATGGGTCAGCAGTAGCGGCGTTGTCAGCAGAAACGAAGGGACAGGGAGCGGAAATGTTCGGACAGACCAAGGCGTTCAGCGGATTCTCGGTGGACGACATCCCGAAGGCGAAGCAGTTCTACGGCGAGACTCTCGGCCTGCGGGTGTCGGAGGAGAACGGGATGCTCACGCTGCACATCGCCGGCGACCGGGACACGCTGGTCTACCCCAAGGATGACCACACCCCGGCGACGTTCACGATCCTCAACTTCCCGGTCGACGACATCGACTCCGCGGTGGACCAACTCGCGGCGCGCGGGGTCAGCTTCGAGCGCTACGAAGGGGCCGACGAGAAGGGCGTCATGCGCAAGTACGGCCCACCGATCGCCTGGTTCAAGGACCCGGCCGGCAACGTGCTGGCCGTACTCCAGGAGGACTGACAGGAGCCGCACGCGACGGTCAGAGCGGTCACGCCGGCCGGCTCAGGCGATCGCGCGCCACCATGGGTCGGGCTTGGGGACGGCGTCCACGTCGAGCAGCTGGCCGGGGCGCGGGATGGCGACCTGGACGTCGCGCGCGACGGCCTCGGCTGACAGCCGCTCCATTGGCTCGGACCACGGATGCAGCGCGAGGTTGAAGGTGCACCAGTGCACGGGGACCATGAGGTTGCCGCGCACGGCGAGGTGCGTCGCGACGCCCTCCTCCGGGGTCATGTGGATGTCCGGCCAGTATGGCGAGTATGCGCCGACCTGGACGAGCGTGGCGTCGAACGGGCCGTACGCCGCGCCGATCTTCGCGTAGTCGTCGAAGAACCCGGAGTCGCCGGTGTAGAAGATCCGGCGGTCGCGGCCGGCGACCACCCAGGACGCCCACAGCGTGCTGTTGTCCTGACGGAGCCGCCCGGAGAAGTGACGCGCGGCGGTGGCCGTCAATTCGAGTCCGCTGACCGTGACGCTCTCGGACCAGTCCAGCTCGACGATCCGGGCCTCCGGCACGCCCCACCGCTCCAGGTGCGAGCCGACGCCGAGCGGGACGACGAACGGCACCGGCTGCTTGGCGGCGAGGCTGCGGATGGTCGCCATGTCGAGGTGGTCGTAGTGGTCGTGCGAGATCACCACGGCGTCCAGCGGGGGCAGCGCGTCGAGCGCGAGCGGCACGGCGTGCAGCCGCCGGGGCCCGATCAGCGCCGACGGCGAGCAGCGCGGGCTCCACATCGGGTCGAACAGCACCCGCCGGCCCTCCAGTTCGACGAGCACGGTGGCGTGGCCCAGCCAGGTCAGCCGCACGCCGTCCATCGGCGGGTTCGCCAGGTCGGTGGCCGACGGCGTGTCCAGCGGGATCGGCAGGGACGGGCGCCGCAACTCGCGGTTGCGCAGCAGCTCGCGGCCGATGTCCCGGCCGTTGCTGGCCGCCACGACCGTCGCCGGGACGGTGTTGTGGAATGCGCCGTCGCGGTACTGGGTCGAGCGGCGCATGCGCTCCAGGCGGGCGCCGGAGGGACGCGCGCCGATCGCGCTCGGCACCTCCCAGACGCCCCTGACCAGTGCCGGAATCCTGGTGTTCACTCCACCATGGTGCCCGCTGCGGCTGACATTATTCTCAGCTTCTGCGGCGCGCCACGGTGGCTAGTTCACCAGGTGCTGCCAGGTGACCGGGCCGACGACACCGTCCACGGTCAGGCCGCGCGAGCTCTGGAACGAGCGCACCGCGGACTCGGTCTGCGGGCCGAAGGCGCCGTCGACCGTCACCGTGTAGCCCTTGCTGGCCAGCTGCGACTGCACGGCGCGCACCGCCTCGCCGCTGCTGCCCGAACGCACGGTGACGATGAGCGCCGGCCAGGTCTGCGAGCCGACCATCCCGTCCACCGCGAGCCCGCGCGAGCTCTGGAACGCCCGCACCGCGTTGTACGTGACGGACCCGAAGATGCCGTCCACGGTCACCCCGGTCCAGCCGTGCTGGCGCAGCAGGTACTGCACGCTGCGCACGCGCTGGCCGGTGTCGCCCTGCTTGACCAGCGGCCAGGTCACCGGGTCCGGCGGGTTGGGCGTGCCGAGCTTCGCGGCCACCTCGTCGCGCAGCTGCGGCAGCATCGCGTACAGCCGGTCGCCGGGGCACTGCGTGTTGTTGTAGTCGCGGTGCCCGTAGATCCGGCTGGGTGAGATCGCGTACTGCTGGCAGATGTAGGCCACGGTGTTCACCAGCGAGTTCCACAGCGCGGTGGTCGGGCTCGCGGTGATGTAGGTGCCCTCGTTCTCGATGCCGACCGCGACGTCGTTCTGGCCGCTCGTGTGCGCGCCGCGCACGTGCCGGGTGCCGCCGGTCAGCACCTCCTTGCTGCGGTGCCGGCCTTCCATGATGTAGCCGCCGCGGCTGATCGTGAGCTGCTGCCCGCTGTCGATCCAGCCGTTGTTGTCCATGTGGTAGTTCTGGATGCCCCTGGCCAGCGCGAATGCGTGCGCCTGCGAGTAGTTGGTGCTGTTCGAGCCGGCCGTGTGGTGGACGATGACCATGGTCGGCCGGGTGCTGAGCACCGTGACCGGCGACCTGGGCGGCCTCGCCCCCCAGGTGGACGTGCCGGCGATCGTCGGCGTTGCGACGGTCAGCGTCGGCGTGTCGACGGACAGCGCCGGCGTCGCACGGAACACACCGAACGCGCCGGCCACCGCGAGCCCGAGGCCGCCGTGCAGAACCGCGCGCCTACCCATCGGATAATCAGACATGGCGGACCTCCGAACCCGAAGCGTGGGGGAGTCACTACGGACGGTAGAGCCGCGTTTCCGCTTCTGGGAAGAAGCAACCGGAAATTTGTCGACGCCGTTAGGAAATCACGCCGAACGGCGTATCGGCGCGCGTCCCATCGGCCGACGAATCGCAGGCTTGACAAGAAACCACTTGGTTAACTAACTTCTAGGTTAGTTAACCGACTGGTTGGATACACCATGGCCACGGACCCGCTGAGCACCACCTTTGCCGCCCTGGCCGACCCGACGCGCCGCGCGATCCTCGCGCGCCTCGCCGACGGCCCGGCGACGGTCAAGGAGCTCTCGGAGCCGTTCACGATGAGCGGTCCCGCCGTCTCCAAGCACCTGCGGGTGCTCGAGCGGGCGGGGCTCATCAGTCGCGGCCGGGACGCGCAGTGGCGGCCGTGCCGGCTCGAGGCGACCCCGCTCAAGGACGTCGCCAACTGGGCCGAGGACTACCGCCGCTTCTGGGACGAGAGCTACCAGCGGCTGGACGAGTACCTGGAGCGAATGAAGGACAGGGAGAGGAACCATGACCACGGCAAATAAGGCCAGCGCGACCACGTTCACCACGCCGTCGGACCGGGAGATCGCATTCACCCGCGTCTTCGACGCGCCGCGCAGGCTCGTCTGGGAGGCCCACACGGACCCGGAGCACGTGCCGCACTGGATGCTCGGCCCGAGCGGCTGGACCATGCCCGTCTGCGAGATCGACCTCCGTCCGGGCGGGGAGTGGCACTTCGTCTGGCGCCGTGCCGACGGCACCGAGCTGGGTATGCGCGGTGTGTACCGGGAGATCGACCCGCCGGAGCGGCTGGTCAACACCGAGTGCTGGGGCGCCGAGTGGCCGGAGACGGTCAACACGATGGTCCTCACCGAGGAGGGCGGCAGGACCAGGCTCACCAGCACGATGCTCTACCCGTCGAAGGAGGCCCGCGACGCCGCGCTGCAGACCGGCATGAAGGACGGTGCCTCCGTCAGCTTCGACCGCCTCGACCAGTACCTGCGCAAGCTGGCGTAGGCCGCGATGGGAACACGTGTTCGAGCCGGTGTACCGTGGCGGGGTGGCGGCTCCGCTGCAGCCATCGCTGCTCGACGCGGTCGAGGAGGTCGGCCTCCGGCCCCTCGCATCGATCCGCCGCGCGGAGCTCGACCGCGGCGCCTGGATCGACGTGCTGCCCGGCTGGCTGACCGGCGCGGACACGCTGTTCGAACGACTGGTGACCCGAGTGCCGTGGCACGCCGAGCGCCGGAAGATGTACGACCGGGTGGTCGACGTGCCGCGGCTGCTCTGCTTCTACGCCGAGGACCAGCCGCTGCCGGACCCGATCCTCGACGAGGCGCGGGCCGCCCTGAGCGCGCACTACGCCGGCGAGCTCGGTGAGCCGTTCCGCACCGCCGGGCTGTGCTACTACCGCGACGGCCGGGACAGCGTCGCGTGGCACGGCGACAACCTGGGCCGCGGCCGGACCGAGGACACCATGGTCGCGATCGTCTCGATCGGGGCACCGCGGGCGCTGCTGCTGCGGCCCCGCGGCGGCGGCCGCGGTGGTGGCGGCGGAACCGTGCGGCACGCCCTCGGCCACGGCGATCTGCTCGTGATGGGCGGCTCCTGCCAGCGCACCTGGGAGCACGCGATCCCGAAGACGGCAAGGCCGGTGGGGCCGCGCATCAGCATCCAGTTCCGCCCGCGCGGCGTCCGCTGACCACCCGCCGCCAGATCAGCGGAGTACTCGCCAGGTCAGCGCCGCACCTCGAAAACCCAACCGCAGTAGGCGCATTGCGTCGTCACGTACACCGTCTCCTCGCCCACCGGCAGCCACGGCCGGTAGACGCCCAGCAGGTAGATTCCGTTCGGCACGCCGGTGAAGTCCACGCGGCCCGACGCGTCGGATTTGGACTTGGCGACGACTTTGCCGGTGTCCGGGTCGACCAGGCCGACCTTCACCTGGTCGACGCCCTCGCCCTCGTCGAACCAGCCGTTGCCGTTGCCGTCCCGGTAGACAGTGCCCCAGTTGTCCCCGGTCAGGCCGGGCACCCTCGCCGTGTCGTACCCCGTCGGGTAGCCCTCCAGGTACCTGTCGTCGTTGCCGAAGTCGCACGCGTGCAGCGTGTCGGACAGCGCGCGCACCCCGATCACGCGCAGGTCGGCCGAGGCGTCCGACCCGTCGACCCGGATGACTGGCAGGTACGGGACGATCCAGCCGTCCGGCACGCCCGAGAAGTACGCGCTGTAGATCCGTGCCGGCACGTCGGGCACCGCGAACCGCCCGCCGGCGTCGGTCGTCGCCTCGAAGCTGTCGGGACCGCCGCTGAGGTGGACCATGACCCCCGCCAGGCCCTCGCCGTCGTCGGCGTCGCCCTCTGCGCCGTACACCGTGAACCGGACCAGTGGATTCCCTTCGGCCCCGCTGAACGTGGAGCCGGTCAGCTCGACGACCCTGGTCGCCCCGGCGGCGATGGTGGCACCCGGCCCGAACGGCGAGAGATCACCCCACTGGAATGACGGGAAGAAGACGTGGGAGCCGGACCAGGTCGTGCTCGATGCCCTGACCACAGTGGCGTCGGCGGCACCGGCGTTGGCGATGGTGACCGTGACCGGAATGTCCTCGCCCACGAGGTACTGCCGGTCCGGGTCTCCCAGCGCTGCGGTGATTCGCAGGTCCGGCCTCCGTCGGGTCGGTCTGCGCGGGGGCCCGTCACTCCGCCGGTGGCGTGAGCTTCGCGGCGATCGTCTGCGCGACGCCGTCGAGCTCGGCACGACCCGGCCGGCGGCGGCCCCTGGCCAGCCGGAGCAGGTCCTTGTGGCCCCAGCGCGGGATCACGTGCAGGTGCACGTGGAACACCGACTGCCAGGCGGCCGCGCCGTCGGCCAGGTGCAGGTTCACCCCGGGGCAGTCGAGCGCCGCCCGCGCTGCCGCGGCGATCCGCCTGCCGACGGCGAACATCCTGGCCGCATCCGCACCGTCCACATCGGACAGTCCGGTGGCGTGCCGCTTCGGGATCACCAGCGTGTGCCCGCGGGTGAGCGGGCGGATGTCGCAGAACACCCGCACCAGCTCGTCGTCGTACACCACGCTCGCCGGCGCGCGCCCGGCGACGATCTCGCAGAACACACAGCTCACGGTGCGCAAAGTACTGCTGCTAGCGTCAACGTACTTGCGCTAGTCACGTTGGCGGTAGTCCTCAGGACGCGTCTGCCAACGAGCCGCCAGGACGCTCGTCGAGCCACGGCTAGCTACTTTGCCGGCGTGCCCTCCCGCTCTTTATCGGCGCTCGAAGAGTTCGATCTCGGTGATGGCGATGTCGGTGCCTTCGAGGGAGCGGTAGAGCGCCTGGACGTGCACCTCGACGATCGTGCTGCCGGCTCCTCCCCTTATCTCGACCTCCTGCGCGTCCGGCGTGTCCTTGACGGCGACGTCGTAGGTGGCGCCGTTGGAGAACACCAGGTGCAGTTGCTGGGGACGGTGCGCCGACTGGAACTTGCCCGCGTTGCCGACGCGCAGGATCGCCCGTTGGACGTCGACGGGGCGGTCGAAGGTGAACACCAGCGCCGGCGGGGTGCCGTCGCCGGGCGCCGCCCAGAACGAGTTGCTGAAGCTGTCGGCCACCGCACCGGCCGGGTGGTCCGGCAGCTCGGCGGTCGCGGTGACCTTGGTCGGCCTGACCGGCTCG
>Ga0299913_10002185_pt1 | contig 15258 bp, 14 predicted proteins | sample RVTome_9_FD_201360 | JGI IMG/M metagenome (GOLD analysis project Ga0299913, IMG submission 201360) | Soil microbial communities from uranium-contaminated site in the Upper Colorado River Basin, Wyoming, United States - RVT155D38 (version 2) ...
GCTGTTCCGCCGCGGCCGCTACGCCGAGTTCAACCTGCTGTACGACCGCGGCACCAAGTTCGGCCTGCAGACCGGCGGCAACGTCGAGGCGATCCTCATGAGCCTGCCGCCGGAGGCAGCCTGGCCGTGAGGCGTCAGGTCCCCGGCGCCTTCGGCGGCTCCGGCGAGATGCGCTCGGCGAGGGTGCGCAGGCGCTCGAGGCAGGCCGCGCGGTCGGGGGCGAAGTCCTCGGCGATCCACCAGTCCTCCACCGCCCTGAGCAGGCTGCCGACGTCGGGGCCGGCGCTGTAGCCGAGCGCCAGCACGTCGCGGCCGGCGAGCGGGAAGCGGCGCGGCTGCCAGGCATCGGCGACGGCGAAGGCAGCCGCGAGGCCGGCCAGGGCCGTCGGCCGCCCGCCGGGATCGGCCGCCAGCAGGCGCGCGCAGCCGATGGTGAGCGCAGCGCGGAAGCGTTCGGGCCCGTGGCTGTAGAGCGCGATCGAGAGCGCGTGGCGCACCGCCGGGTCGTCGCGGCCGCGGATGAGCACCGCGGCGGCCTCGCCCAGCACTGCCTCAGGCTCGCCCAGCATGACCAGCTCCGCCGCCTCGGCGTTCGACAGCCGCAGGCGCCGGGCGACACGGCGCGCCTCCTCGGCGCCCGGCTGCAGGAGCGCGCCGAGGCGCAGCACCGGGTCGGCCGCCTCCGGCAGGTCGAGCTCCAGCAGGCTCGCCAGCACGGCGGTGCCGGCGATCTCGGGCAGGATCGGCTCCAGAATGCCGTCGCCGATCATGGTCTCGAGCACCGGCAGCGGCTGCGGCGCCTCCAGCAGGCGCAGCAGCTCGGCGCGGATGCGCTCGCCGGAGAGGCCGGCCAGCCGCGGCGCCAGCTCGCGCGCGACCGCCAGGATCGCAGGGTCTGGCGGCAGCCGCCCGTAGTGCGCCTGGAAGCGAAAGAAGCGCAGCAGGCGCAGGTAGTCCTCGCAGATGCGCGCGCGCGGATCGCCGACGAAGCGCACGTGGCCGGCGGCGAGGTCGGCGCGCCCGCCGAAGGGGTCATAAAGGCGCCCGTCGGGACTGCAGGACAGCGCGTTGAAGGTGAGGTCGCGGCGCGCCGCATCGGCCTCCCAGTCGTCGGTGAAGGCGACCCGGGCACGCCGGCCGTCGGTTTCAACGTCCCGCCGCAGGGTGGTGATCTCGTAGGGCCGGTGGCCGGAAACCGCGGTCACCGTGCCGTGGTCGAGCCCGGTCGGCACCGCCTTCAGGCCGGCCGCCTCGATGAGCGCCATGACCCGCTCCGGGCGGTCCGGCGTCGCCAGGTCGACGTCCTTCACCGGGCGCCCGGCCAGGGCATCGCGCACGCAGCCGCCGACGAAGCGCACCTCGGCGCCTTCTGCCGTGAGGGCCGCGATCACCGCGCGGGTTTCGGGCGCGGTCATCCAGGCCTGCGGTTCGATCCGCTGCGTCACGCTGCCGGCGGTCATGGAGTCCTCTCTGGCGTCACTCTACAGGGTGGCTCGGCACCACGACACCGTCGACCACGCTCGGCGGCGCCAGCGTGGTGCCCGGCGGATGGCCGGTCGAGAGGTAGAGGTAGAGAAAGCCGACGAGGGCGCCGGCGAGGCCGACGGCGAGCAGCCAGGGCCAGGGTGCTTCGCGCCAGTCCACCGCCAGCACGCCGCCGGCCGCGCGCCGGCGGACCAGCCAGAGCCAGGCGAGATAGATGAGGAAAGGCGCCGCCAGCGGCAGCAGAACGGTCAGCAGGACGCGCAGCATGGCGGTTGCCCCCGGCTCCTAGGATTCCAACAGGTCCGTCTCGCGCAGCACGTCGCAGAGATTGGAGAGGATGCCGGCGGTGGCGCCCCAGATGTAATAGTCGCCGTAAGGATAGGCATAGAAGAAGCGCTCGGCGCCGCGGAACATCCGGCTGTGCAGCAGGCGGCTCGCGGGCTCGAGGAAGAACGGAAGCGGCACCTCGAAGATCTCGTCGACCTCGCCCGCCTCGGCGCGCAGATCGAAGGGCGGCCGCAACAGGCCGACCACCGGCACCACACTGAAGCCGGTGCGCACGATGTAGGTGTCGAGCCGGCCGATCAGGGTGACGTGGCGGCGGGCAAGGCCGATCTCCTCCTCCGTCTCGCGCAGGGCGGCGGCCTCGGCGTCGGCGTCGCCGGGATCGATGCCGCCGCCGGGAAAGCTGATCTGCCCGGCATGGTCCGGCAGGTGCGGGCTGCGCCGGGTCAGCAGCACGGTGAGACCCTCCGGGCGGTCGACGATCGGCACCAGCACCGCGGCGTCGCGCAGCGGGCGGCCGGGATCGTAGAGCGCCGGGTCGAAGACGGGGTTGAGGTCGTGGTCGCCGCGCAGCCGGATGGCGGCCTGCGGGCCGGCCGGCGCGCTGCGGCTGCCGGGCACCGGCAGGCTGGCCAGCCGCGCCAGCAGCTCGTCCGCCCGCCAGTTCATGCCTGCTCGCTCCTTGCCAAAGATCTCATGTCGACGGTCGGGTCACCGGGAGCGCCCCAAGGGAAAATACACACCATGGCTCCACACGCCCAGGGTCCCGGCGGGCGCCGGCCCGCCCGCCCGCGCCGGCACCGCCAGCTCGGCCAGTTCGTAGTAGACCGGGCGCAGGATCAGCGCCTCGAGGCGGTCCCGCACCAGGATGTAGGGACTGGGACCGCCCTCGGCAGCGTCCTCAACCACGCGTAGAGGATGTCCCGGTCCGGCTTCCACCCAGTCGTCGAGATTGGTGCGGAAGGCGAGCACCTGGGCCTCGCCTTCGCCCCTCACGGACAGTTCAACCGCGGTAAAGGGGGCATCCTCCACCGCGATGCGGCCCTGCTCCACCGGCGTGCGCAGCCAGTAGCCGCCGCCATCGTCTCGCCACAATACCGAGGCAAACAGCTTGACCAGAGGTTTGCGGCCGATCGGGGCGCCTTCGTGGAACCATGTGCCGTCGCGGGCGATGCGGATGTCGTAGGTGTTGGTGCCATCGGCCGGCGATCTCTCCGGCTGTCCGGGCGACTGGTCAGCGGGCATCGAAAGACATATCTTTATAGTAGGATTCCTCGGATAGTCAGAATCGAGCGGTAGGTTGCGGCCGCCAGCGGACGATAGCCCACCGGCACCGAAACAGCTGGGAGATGCTGTCCCGTGACGACGACGCCCACCCTCTCCGCCGATGACGCCGCCGATGCCAGGCTCGCCGAACAGATCGACGATCTGGGCCACAAGCTCGGCCTCGTCCGCCAGTCTATAGGCCGTGTCATCTTCGGCCAACAGATGGTGGTCGATCAAACCCTGATCACCCTCCTGTCCGGCGGCCACGGCCTGCTCATCGGCGTGCCGGGCCTCGCCAAGACCCGCCTGGTGGAGACCCTCGGCACGGTCTTCGGCCTGGAGGACAAGCGGGTGCAGTGCACCCCGGACCTCATGCCGGCCGACATCCTCGGCTCCGAGGTGCTGGAGGAAAGCGAGAGCGGCCGTCGTTCCTTCCGCTTCATTCCCGGCCCGGTGTTCTGCCAGCTGCTGATGGCCGACGAGATCAACCGCGCCAGCCCGCGCACCCAGTCGGCCCTGCTGCAGGCCATGCAGGAGCGCCGCGTCACGGTATCCGGCCATTCTCACGACGTGCCGCGGCCGTTCCACGTGCTGGCGACGCAGAATCCGCTGGAGCAGGAAGGCACCTACCCGCTGCCCGAAGCGCAGCTCGACCGCTTCCTCATGGAGATCGACGTCGGCTACCCGGAGATCGAGGCCGAGCGGCAGATGCTCATCGAGACCACCGGCGTGCAGCAGGGCGAGGCCCGGGCGGTGATGAACGCCGAGGAGCTGATGCAGGTGCAGCAGCTGGTGCGCCGCGTGCCGGTCGGCGAGAGCGTGGTGGAGACCATCCTCGCCATCGTGCGCAACGGCCGCCCCGAGTCGAGCGAGCTGGAGGAGGTGCGCAGCCATGTCGCCTGGGGCCCGGGCCCGCGCGCCAGCCAGGCGCTGATGCTGGCGGTGCGCGCCCGCGCCCTGATGGACGGCCGCCTCGCCCCCTCGGTCGAGGACGTGCTGGCGCTGGCCCACCCGGTGCTGAAGCACCGCATGGCGCTGAGCTTTGCCGCGCGGGCCGACGGCGTGACGCTGGATCACATTATCGCCCATCTGACCGCGCCCTATCGGTGACAGCAGCGGAGTCTCCGACCGCCCAATGACGACACCCCTTCCGCTGCGGCATCGCGCCGAGCAACTGGCCGCTACGCTGCCGCCGCTGCTGGTCGCCGCCGAGCGGGTGGCCGCCACGGTAGCGCAGGGCGTGCACGGACGCCGCCGGGTCGGCCAGGGCGAGACCTTCTGGCAGTACCGCCACTACGACCACGGCGACCAGCCGCAGTCGATCGACTGGCGCCAGTCGGCCAAGTCCGACATGGTCTTCGTGCGCCAGATGGAGTGGGAGGCCGCGCAGTCGGTGTGGCTGTGGCGCGACACCTCGGCCTCGATGGGCTGGACCTCCGACCGCAACCACCAGAGCAAGCGCGAGCGCGCTGACCTGCTGGCCCTCGCGCTGAGCGTGCTGCTGATGCGCGGCGGCGAGCATGTCGCCCTGCTCGGCTCCGGCCTCAGGCCCTCGGCGAGCCGCGCCACCCTCACCAAGATCGCCACCCTGGTGCAGGCGGGTCAGCCGGTGGCGGACAACCTGCCGCCGGCGCTGCCGCTGCCGCGCAGCGCGCAGCTGGTCTTCGTCAGCGACTTCCTGTCGCCGCTGGAGGACATCGACCGCGCCCTGCGCTACTACGGCGAAGGCGGCCAGCGCGGCGCCCTGCTGCAGGTGCTCGACCCGGCCGAGGAGAGCCTGCCCTACGACGGGCGGGTGCGCTTCGACGGCCTGGAGCAGGAGCCCTCGTGGCTGGTCTCGCGCGTCGAGGCAGTGCGCGGCGACTACGCCCGCCGCCTGCAGGCGCAGCGCGACGGCCTGCGCGACATCTGCCGCGCGCTGGGCTGGACCTGCGACTTCCACCGCACCGACCAGCCGCCGCAGGCGGCCCTGCTGCGCCTCTACACGAAACTCTCGCAGGCGGTGCCATGACCCGGCCTGAGGCGCTGTCATGCTGAACCTCGGCCTCCTCGCCTTTGCGCAGCCCTGGCTGCTGCTCGCGCTGATCGGGCTGCCGGTGCTGTGGCTGCTGCTGCGCCTGACGCCGCCGGCGCCGCGCCGCATGGCGTTCCCCGCCATCCGGCTGTTGGCCGGCCTCAGGGCGCCGGAGGAAACGCCGGCGCGCACCCCCTGGTGGCTGCTGCTGCTGCGCCTGCTCATCGTCACCCTCATCATCCTGGCACTGGCCCAGCCGCTGCTCAACCCGGCCGCCCGCCTCGCCGGCAGTGGCCCGGTGGTGCTTGTGGTCGACGACGGCTGGGCGGCCGCCCGCTTCTGGCCGGCGCGCCAGACGGCCGCCGCCAACCTGCTCGACCAGGCCGAGCGCGAGGACCGTCCGGTCGTGGTGCTGACCACCGCGCCCAGCGAGCAGGACGCCCCGCCCGAGGCGACCGGCCTGCTGTCCGCCGCCGAGGCGCGACGCCTGCTGCAGGGCCTGAAGCCGAAGCCCTGGCCGGCCGACCGCAGCGCCGCACTGGCCGCGGTCGAGAACCTCCAGCTGCCCGCCAGCGCGCATGTGGTGTGGCTCTCGGACGGCCTTGCCAGCCCCGACAGCGATGCCCTGGCGGCGGCCCTGCAGCGGCTCGGCAGCCTGCAGGTGCTGCGCGACGAGGGCGACGGCCTCGCCCGCCTCGCCCTGGTGCCGCAGACCGAGGGCGTCGACCTCATCGCCCGCGCCCTGCGCGCCGACCCGGCCGGCGCCGGCGAGGCCGCCGTGCTGGCCATCGCCGGCGACGGGCGCATCGTCACCAAGGCGCCGCTGGTCTTCGAGCCCGGCGAGCGCGAGGCGCGCGCCCTGCTCGACCTGCCCACCGAGATGCGCAACCGCATCGCGCTGCTCTCCATCGAGGGCGAGACCACGGCCGGGGCCACCGTGCTGCTCGACGAGCGCTGGCGCCGCCGGCCGGTCGGCCTGGTGATCGCCGGCAGCCAGCAGGAGGCGCAGCCGCTGCTCAGCGAGAGCTACTATCTGGAACGGGCCCTGGAGCCCTTCACCGAGCTGCGCCGGGGCACCGTCGAGGAGCTGTTGCAGCGCCAGCTTGCCGTCCTCGCGCTGCCGGACAGCGTCATCCTCAGCGAGGCGGAGCGCAACCGCATCGCCGGCTGGGTCGGCGAGGGCGGCCTGCTGCTGCGCTTCGCCGGACCGCAGAGCGCGATTCACGCGCCGGCCGAGCAGCGCGCCGACGACCTGCTCCCGGTGCGCCTGCGCGGCGGCGATCGCATCCTCGGCGGCGCACTCACCTGGGACACGCCGGCACGTCTCGCCCCCTTCGCCGCCGACAGCCCCTTCGCCGACCTGCCGCTGCCCGACGACGTCGTGATCCGCCGCCAGGTGCTGGCCGAGCCGTCGCTCGACCTCGGCGAGAAGACCTGGGCGCGGCTGACCGACGGCACGCCGCTGGTCACCGCCGACCGCCGCGGCGACGGCTGGCTGGTGCTGTTCCACACCACCGCCAACACCGACTGGTCGAACCTGCCGATCTCCGGCCTCTTCGTCGAGATGCTGCGCCGCGTGATGGCGGTGAGCCAGGGCGTCGGCGGTGGCGCCGCCGGGCAGGCGCTGCCGCCGCTGGAGACCATGGACGGCTTCGGCACTCTTGGCGCGCCGCCGCCCACCGTGCTGGCGCTGGAAACCGGCGAGAACGCCGAGAGCGGCATCGGCCCGCGGCACCCGCCGGGCTACTACGGCAACGACAGCCTGCGCCAGGCGCACAATCTCAGCGGCTTCCTGCCGCGGCTGGAGCCGCTCGGCCGCCTGCCGGCCGGCGCCTCGGCCAGCCTCTACCAGGAGAGCCCGGAGCAGGACCTGAAGCCCTGGCTGCTCGCCGCCGCGCTGCTGCTCGCGCTTGCCGACCTGCTGGTCTCGCTGGCGCTGCGCGGCCTGCTGCGGCCGTCGCGGGCGGCGGTGACGCCGGCGCTCTGCCTCGGCCTCGCGCTCGCCGGCCTGGCCCTGGCGCCGCCGGCGGAGGCGCAGCAGAGCGACGCGCGCGCCCTGGAAGCCACCCTGATGACCCGCCTCGCCTACGTGATGACGGGCGACGACACGGTCGACCAGACCAGCCACGCCGGGCTGCTGGGCTTGACCCGCGTGCTCGAGCGCCGCACCTCGGTGGAGGCGGGCACGCCGCTCGGCATCCGCCTCGGGCGCGACGACATGGCCTTCTACCCGCTGGTCTACTGGCCGGTCACCGCCACGCAGCCGACGCTCAGCCGCGAGGCGGTCGACCAGGTGAACCACTTCCTGTCGCACGGCGGCACCATCCTGTTCGACCTGCGCGAGGCCAGCGGCGGCGCCGCGATGCTCGGCGGCGGCAGCCGCGGCACCCAGGATCTGCAGCGCCTCACCCAGGGCATCGTCATGCCGCCGCTGGAGCCGGTGCCGACCGACCACGTGCTGCGCAAGGCGTTCTACCTGATGGAGGACTTCCCCGGCCGCTTCGTCGGCGGCACCCTGTGGCTCGAGGCGCCGGGCGAGAACGTGAATGACGGCGTCGCCTCGGTGCTGGTCGGCAGCAACGACTGGGCCGGCGCCTGGGCGGTGAACGAGCTCGGCCGCCCGCTGAACGCCGTGGTGCCGGGCGGGCCGCGCCAGCGCGAGATGGCCTACCGCTTCGGCATCAATCTCGTGATGTACGCCTTGACCGGCAACTACAAGGCCGATCAGGTGCACGTCCCCTTCATTCTGGAGCGGCTTGGTCAATGATCCCGGTGAGCCGATGAACGCCATGACCATGCAGTGGGCGCCGCTGCTGCCGCTGTGGCTGATCGGCGGCCTCGCCGCCGTCGCGCTGCTGCTGCTCGCCGTCGCGCTGTGGCGGCGCGCCGCCGGCGTTTGGTGGCGTGGCGGCGCCTTCGCCGTGCTGCTGCTGGCGCTTGCCAACCCGTCGATCATCGAGGAGCAGCGCGATCCGCTGAGCGACGTCGCCTTCATCGTCGCCGACGAGAGCGCCAGCCAGGAGATCGAGCAGCGCGGCAGCCAGACCGAGCAGGCGGTCAGCCACCTGCTGGCGCAGATCGGCGCCCTGGAGGACACCGAGGTGCGGCTGATCCGCGCCGGCGACGCCACGGGCGCGCTCGGCGTCGAGGGCACCCACCTCTTCGCGCCGCTGCGCCAGGCCCTGGCCAAGGTGCCGCGCCAGCGCGTCTCCGCCGTCATCCTGGTGAGCGACGGCCAGATCCACGACCTGCCGGAATCGCTGGAGAACCTCGGCATCGACGCGCCGGTGCACCTGCTGCTCACCGGACGGCCCGACGAGGGCGACCGCCGCCTCACCGTCATCCGGGCGCCCTCCTTCGGCATCGTCGGCGACCAGCTGACCCTCAGCCTCCGGGTCGACGACCTGCCGGCCGGCCCGACAGGCGGCCGCGCCCGCGTGGTGCTGCGCCAGGACGGCGTCGCCACCCAGGGCATCGACGCGCGCATCGGCGTCGAGGAGGAGATGACCTTCCGCATCGACCGCCGCGGCCCCAGCGTGCTGGAGATCGAGGTCCAGCCTGGCCCCGAGGAACTGACGCTCGCCAACAACCGCGCCGCCGTGGTGGTGAACGGCGTGCGCGACCGTCTGCGCGTGCTGCTGGTCTCCGGCGAGCCGCACGCCGGCGAGCGCGCCTGGCGCAACATCCTGAAGTCCGATCCCTCGGTCGACCTGGTGCACTTCACCATCCTCAGGCCGCCGGAGAAGCAGGACGGCACGCCGATCCGCGAGCTGTCGCTCATCGCCTTCCCGACCCGCGAGCTCTTCGAGGTGAAGCTCGACGAGTTCGACCTCATCATCTTCGACCGCTATCGCCGGCGCGGCGTGCTGCCGACCATCTACCTGGAGAACGTCGCCAACTATGTGGAGAACGGCGGCGCGCTGCTGGAGGCTGGCGGGCCGAGCTTCGCCACGCCGCTGTCGCTCTACCGCACGCCGCTGGGCCGCGTGCTGCCGGCCGAGCCGACGGGGGAGACCTACGAGACCGGCTTCCAGCCGCGCATCTCCGAGCTCGGCAGCCGCCATCCGGTGACCGCCGGGCTCGACGGCAGCGGCGGCGCCGGCGAGGCGCCGAGCTGGGGCCGCTGGTTCCGCCAGATCGAGGGCGACACCAACCGCGGCAATGTGCTCATGCAAGGCATCGGCCAGCGCCCGCTGCTCATCCTCGACCGCTTCGGCGAGGGCCGCGTCGCGCAGATCATGAGCGACCATATGTGGCTGTGGTCGCGCGGCTTCGAGGGCGGCGGCCCGCAGGCCGAGCTGCTGCGCCGCATCTCGCACTGGCTGATGAAGGAGCCGGACCTCGAGGAGGAAGACCTGCGCGCCGAGGTGCGCGGCAACCAGCTGACCATCGCGCGCCGCTCGCTCTCCGTCACCCTGCCGGAGGTCACCGTCACGCTGCCCTCCGGCGACACCCGCACGCTGCGCCTCAGCACCGAGGGACCCGGCCGTTCCACCGCCACCCTGGCGGCGGAGGAGAACGGCCTCTACCGCATCACCGACGGCACGCTCACCACGCTCGCCGCCGCCGGTCCGCTGAACCCGCTGGAGCTGCGCGACCCGCGCTCCACCGGTGCGCTCACCGAGCCGCTGGTGGAAGAGAGCGGCGGCACCGTCAGGCGCATCGCCGATGCCGAGCTGCCGGCGCTGCGCAAGGTGGCCGCCGACCGCGACCGCTACGGGCGCGACTGGATCGGCCTGAAGCGCGGCGAAGGCTACGTGGTGACCGGCGTGCTGCAGATCCCGGTGCTGCCCGCCCTGCTGGTGCTTTGCCTCAGCCTCGCGGCTGCGGTATTAGCATGGCAGCGCGAGGGACACTGACCGGAACCGACCTTACCATGCACCGCCCGAGGCCCATGGCTCCGCTGACGAGCCCGATCATGCTGCTCGTCTTCGTGATCATCTGCCTCGCCGCCGGGCGCCTCGGCGCCGCGATCACCGAGCCGGCGCTGGCCGGCTGGTACGCCAGCCTCCGCAAGCCGGACTGGACGCCGCCCAACATCGTCTTCCCGGTCGCCTGGTCGCTGATCTTCCTGGCCATCGGCATCGCCGCCTGGCTGGTGTGGAAGTCGGCCGAGCGCGGCGAAGCCCGCCTGCCGCTCACGCTCTTCTTCGGCCAGCTGGCGATCAACGTGCTGTGGTCGTTCAGCTTCTTCGGCCAGCGCAACGCCTTCCTGGGGCTCGTCTGCCTGGCTGCGCTGGTGGTCGCGGTGGCGCTCACCACCATCGCCTTCTCGCGCGTCTCCAGGGCGGCCGGCTGGCTGTTCCTGCCCTACCTCTTGTGGCTCGGCTACGCCGGCGCGCTCAACCTCGCGATCTGGCGGATGAACGTCTGAAGCCGAGGCCTCACGCCTCAGGCGACGGAGCGGCGAACCCGCCTCCGGCGCGCCGGCTTGGCGACGTCCTGCGAGCGGGCGGGCGCCTGGCCGCGGGCGATGACGCCGTGCACGCCGTCGAGCGCGCCGGGAACCAGCGCCTTCACCTGGAAGCGCTCCGGCTCGACCGGGCCGGGCAGCGAGAGACCGTGGAAGGAGGCCGGAATGAAGCCGAAGGGCCGGTAGTAGTTCGGGTCGCCGACCACCACGCAGATGGTGTGGCCCGCCTTCTGCGCGGCCTCGAGGCTGTGGCGCACCAGCGCCTTGCCGATGCCGCGGCCCTGCAACGCGGGCTCCACCGCCAGCGGCCCCAGGAGGATCGCGGGGGTGCCGGCGATGGCGATGGGCCAGTAGCGGATCGAGGCGAGGAAGCTGCCGTCGTCGTCGATCGCCGAGAAGCAGAGCTCGGGCAGCGGCGCGACGTGCTCGCGCAGCCGGTAGACGGTCTTGCGGATGCGGTCGAAGCCGAAGGTGCGGTCGAGCAGGGGGGTGATCAGCGCGGCGTCTTGCGGCCGCTCGGGCGCGATGGTGAAGCTCATGATCTCTGTTCCAGGCAGGCCGCCCCTGACCGGTTTACTAGGGGGGGCGGGCGGAAGTGACTGCAGGCCGAAGGCCGCGCGGAAAAGGCGCGTATCAGCGTCGTCGTCGCAGTCTTTCCTGGATGATCATGGAGTCTGTCTATCAGCCGGATCATTAAAGTCGGGTGAATAACACAAATGACCGCCGCGCGATAGTCTTTCCGCTTTCCCTCAGCCGCCCTTCACCGCCAGCGCCGGCGCCGCCGGCAGATTGAGCCCGGCGTCCCAGTAGGGCTCCGGCCCGAAGCGCCCGGCCAGAAAGTCGACGAAGACCCGGACCTTCTGCGAGAGGTTGCGGCTGTGCGGGTAGACCGCGTGGATGCCCTGCTCGGGCACCGGGTAGTCCGGCAGCACGATCTCGAGTCGGCCGTCGCGCAGGCAGGGGCCGACGATGAAGGTGGGCAGCTTGGTGATGCCCATGCCGCCGAGGGCGGCGGTGCACAGCAGATCGCCGTTGTTGGCGAGCAACGGCCCGGCGACGGCGACGGCCTCGCGCCCGCGCGGCCCGTTCAGCGACCACTCCCGCGGATTGGCGGTGTTGGCGTAGAGCAGGCAGTCGTGGCCGGCGAGTTCCTCCGGCCGCGCCGGCCGGCCGCGGCGGTCGAGATAGGCGGGGCTGGCGCAGAGCACGGCGCGGCAGGGCGCCAGGCGGCGCGCGACGAGACTGGAGTCGCGCAGGTCGCCGATGCGCAGGGCGACGTCGTAGCCCTCGTCGATGAGGTCGACGAAACGGTCGTTCATCACCGCCTCGATGGTGATCTGCGGAAACCGGTCGTGAAAGGCCGGGATGGCTCCGCTCAGATGCAGAAAGCCGAAGGACATCGGCGCGTTCAGCTTCAAGACGCCGCGCGGCGCCGCCGAGAGGCTGCTGACCGCGCGCTCCGCCGTCTCCGCCTCCTCCAGCACGCGCCGGCAGGCGGCGTAGAAGGTGGCCCCCGCCTCCGTCAGCGACAGGCGCCGCGTGGTGCGGTTCAGCAGGCGAACCCCCAGGCGGTCCTCGAGGCGGCCGACCTGCTTGGACATCGCCGACTTGCTGAGGCCGAGGCGGCGCGCCGCCGCCGAGAAGCCGCCCGACTCGACGACCTCCGCAAAGATCTCCATTTCATCCAGGCGGGCCATGACGATTGTTTCTCCAAGGAAACAATGTTGTTCCGAATCCCGGTATTAATATCAGCTGGAGAACGACCTAACTATGCCGGAGTGCCAGCCCCGGCCCCTCGGCGCCGGCGGCCGGCACCGTCAGCACCCGCGATCAACAAGGAGCAATCCACGCCATGACCAAGGTTCTCGTCCTCTACTACAGCACCTACGGCCACGTCGAAACCATGGCCAGGGCGGTCGCCGAGGGTGCCCGCAGCGTCGCCGGCACCGAGGTGACGGTGAAGCGGGTGCCGGAGCTCATGCCGGAAGACGTCGCCAGGAAGGCGGGCGCCAAGCTCGACCAGGGGGCACCGATCGCCAAGCCGGCCGAACTGGCCGACTACGACGCCGTGATCTTCGGCACGCCGACCCGCTTCGGCAACATGGCCGCGCAGATGCGCAACTTCCTCGACCAGACCGGCTCGCTGTGGACCAGCGGCGCCCTGGTCGGCAAGCTCGGCAGCGTGTTCGCCTCGACGGCGACCCAGCATGGCGGCCAGGAGACCACCATCACCTCGTTCCACACCACCCTGTTCCACCTCGGCTTCATCGTGGTGGGCGTGCCCTACTCCTGCCAGGGCCTCACCAACATGGACGAGATTAGCGGCGGCACGCCCTACGGCGCGACGACCCTCGCCAAGGCCGACGGCAGTCGACAGCCGAGCGCCAACGAGTTGGAGATCGCCCGCTTCCAGGGCCGCCACGTGGCCGAGATCGCCGCCAAGCTGGCGGCCTGAGCCGCGGCACGATGCCGCGGTTGTCGAGAGAGTGAGGAAAGACGACGATGATCGAGGTTAAGTCCTTCAACCGGCTGGGGCGCTTCGACAACGACTGGCTGTCGGCGCGCTACCATTTCAGCTTCGCCAACTACTACGACCCGAAGCGCATGGGTATCGGCAGCTTGCGCGTATGGAACGACGACACCATCCGCCCGGGCACCGGCTTCGACCTGCACGGCCACCGCGACATGGAGATCATCACCTACGTGCGCCGCGGCGCCATCACCCACCAGGACCACCTGGGCAACACCGGGCGCACCACGGCCGGCGACGTGCAGGTGATGTCGGCGGGAACCGGCATCATGCACGCCGAGTTCAACCGGGAGGACGAGCCGACGCAGATCTTCCAGATCTGGATCGAGCCGGCGGTGCATGGCGTGGCGCCGCGCTGGGAGACGCGCAGCTTCCCCAAGGCAGGGCGCGAGGGGCGGCTGGTGCCGCTCGCCTCCGGCCGCCCAGAAGACGCGAAGGGGGACGACGCCAGCTCAGGCGAAGGGGGCGCCCTGCCGATCTACCAGGACGCCGCCATCCTCGGCGCCACGCTGACCGCCGGCCAGTCGGTGACGCACGCCCTGGCGCCGGGCCGCAAGGCCTACCTGGTGCCGGCGACCGGCCGCATCACGGTGAACGGAAAGGCCGCGGACGCGCGCGACGGCGTGGTGCTGCAGGATGTCGAAGCGGTAACGATCACCGCCGAGGAGGATGCGGAAATCCTGCTCGCCGACGTGGCTTGATCGCGGCGCCTGAACGGCAAAGAGGAGACGACGATGGGACTGCTGATCGACGGCGTCTGGCACGACAAGTGGTACGACACCAAGAAGTCGGGCGGCCGCTTCGAGCGTCAGGAGAGCGCCTTTCGCAACTGGATCACCGTCGACGGCTCCGCCGGGCCAGCCGGCGAGGCCGGCTTCAAGGCGGAGCCGGGACGCTATCATCTCTACGTCTCCCTCGCCTGCCCCTGGGCGCACCGCACCCTCATCTTCCGCAAGCTGAAGAGCCTCGAAGAGATCGTCCCGATCTCCATCGTGCACTGGCACATGGGCAAGGACGGCTGGGTCTTCGCGCCAGGCGTCGGGACGATTCCCGACAGCGTGAACGGCGCGCAGAAGCTGCACGAGATTTACACCAAGGCGAAGCCCGACTACACGGGCCGCGTCACCGTGCCGGTGCTGTGGGACAAGCTGCGCGAGACCATCGTCAGCAACGAGTCGGCCGAGATCATCCGCATGTTCAACACGGCCTTCGACCGCCTCACCGGCTCCAGCCTCGACTTCTATCCGCAGCATCTGCGCGCCGAGATCGACACCGTGAACGAGGCCGTCTACCACCGGGTCAACAACGGCGTCTACAAGTGCGGCTTCGCCACCACGCAGGATGCCTATGAGGAAGCTTTCGACGCGCTCTTCGTCACGCTCGACGACCTCGAGCAGCGCCTCGCGCGCCAGCGCTACCTGCTGGGCGACCGGCTGACCGAGGCCGACTGGCGGCTGTTCACCACGCTGGTGCGCTTCGACCCGGTCTATCACGGCCACTTCAAGTGCAACCTGCGGCGCCTGGTCGACTATCCCAACCTCTGGGGCTATGCCCGCGAGCTCTACCAGCTGCCGGGCGTCGCCGGGACGGTGAACCTGCACCACATCAAGCACCACTACTACGAAAGCCATCAGACGGTGAATCCCAGCGGCATCGTGCCCAAGGGCCCCGCGATCGACTACGCCGCGCCGCACGACCGCGCGCGCCTGAAGGCGGCATAGCAGCCCCTAGAGATCGAACTCCGCCACCAGCGGGGCGTGGTTGGAGCGCGGCTCGTCCTCGGCCGTCGCGACTTCGTCGGGCAGGCGGTCGTTGTCCGCGGCGACCGAGCGGCAGCGCGCGGCCAGCGCCGGCGAGCAGAGGATGTGGTCGAGCATGCGCCGGCGCCCGCCGTGCAGCACGGTGAAGCGACGCTCCTCCGGCAGGCGCAGCTCCAGCGCCTCCAGTGCGCGGCCGGCCAGGTCGGGATTGCCGCTGTCCTCGACACGCGCCTGCAGGATGCGCGCCGGCGTCTCCTCCTCGCCGGCATTGAGATCGCCGCAGACCGCGATCAGCGCCGCCGCCTCCGCGTCGAAGATCTGCTCCACCAGCAGGCGCGCCTCGAGCGCCTGGCCGCTGCGCTTCAGCGTGGCGGCGAAGTAGCCCTCGGCCCAGCCGGCGGGCGAGCGCCAGCGGTCGGCGGCGAGCTTCTGGCCCGGGATCGGCGAGGCCAGCGGGCTGCGCAGGTGCAGGTTCAGCACGTGCAGCGTGGCGCCGCCGGGCGTC
>Ga0299913_10002186_pt1 | contig 15256 bp, 14 predicted proteins | sample RVTome_9_FD_201360 | JGI IMG/M metagenome (GOLD analysis project Ga0299913, IMG submission 201360) | Soil microbial communities from uranium-contaminated site in the Upper Colorado River Basin, Wyoming, United States - RVT155D38 (version 2) ...
TGCTCGGCCGCAGCCGCAGGCGCTTTCCCGGTGGTCATAGGAGAGGGGTCACACCCGTTCCCATTCCGAACACGGAAGTTAAGCCCTCTACCGCCGATGGTACTGCGTGGGTAACTGCGTGGGAGAGTAGGTCACTGCCGGGAGTATTCTTCAGGGCCGCCGTCCTTCGGGACCGCGGCCCTTTTTGTTTGTACGTTTCCAGCTTCCAGATCACCGGTCGAGGAAAAGAGCCGGACAAACCCGCAGGAACGGGGCCGGCTGCCACATGCGAGCTCGAAGGGCCGACACCTGCGAGCTCGGAGCTGAAGCTCAGTTCGAACCGTGCTATCCTGCCGCGCGACGTGAACGCCGCCTCAGCTGCCGACCACGCCTATGACCGCAGTCCGCGCAAAGCTCTCGATCATGATGTTCCTCCAGTACTTCATCTGGGGGGCCTGGTACGTCACCGTCGGCACGTGGATGGGCACCACGCTGCAGTTCGACGGCACCCAGATCGGCCAAGTCTACGGGACCACCGCGCTCGCGGCCATGATCTCCCCCTTCTTCGTCGGGATGATCGCCGATCGCTTCTTCGCCACCGAGAAAGTGCTCGCCGTCCTGCACCTGGCGGGGGGCATCGCCATGTACTTCGCGTCGCTCCAGACGAGCTTCGGCGCCTTTTATCCGCTGCTGCTGGTGCACACGCTGTGCTACATGCCTACGCTCGCCCTGACCAACGCCATCTCGTTCCATAACATGGCCGACCCGGCGCGCGAGTTCCCGCGCGTGCGCGTGCTCGGCACCATCGGCTGGATCGTGGTCGGGTTCATTCTCGGGCGGCTGCGCATCGAGCCGACCGCCGTGCCGTTGCAGATCGCGGCGGGCGCCTCGGTGCTGATGGCGCTCTACTGCCTGTTCCTGCCCCACACGCCGCCCAAGGCGCGCGGCCAGCGGGTCACCGCCCGCGACGTGCTCGGACTCGATGCGCTGGCGCTGCTCGGCGACCGCTCGTTCGCCATCTTCATCCTCGGCTCGTTCCTGCTCTGCATCCCGCTCCAGTTCTACTACGCGTTCACGAACCTCTTCCTGAACGAGGTCGGGATGTCGGAACCGGCCGCGAAGATGACGCTCGGCCAGGTCTCCGAGATAGGGTTCATGCTGATCATGCCGGTCATGCTCGTGCGGCTCGGCATCAAGAACGTCATGATGATCGGCATGGCCGCCTGGTCGGTCAGGTACCTGCTCTTCGGATTCGGCGATGCCGGCACGCTCATCTGGATGCTGTATCTGGGGATCATCCTGCACGGCATCTGCTACGACTTCTTCTTTGTCACCGGACAGATCTACGTCGATCAGAAGGCGGACCTCCGGATCAGGGGGGCCGCGCAGGGCTTCATCGCCTTCGTCACCCTGGGCGTCGGCATGTACATCGGCGCCTGGGCGTCCGGCGCCGTGGTTGATGTCTATACGCTGCCCGACGGCACACGGGACTGGGACACCATCTGGATGGTGCCCGCGGTCGGCGCGGCCATCGTCCTGCTCCTGTTTGCCGTGTTCTTCCGTCCCGAGACGCGCACGCCGGTGACGGCTGCCAAGGCGGCCTGAGGCCGGTCCGCGTCTGCTCGTCGACGAAAGCCGTCAGAAGGCGAGGAGCAGGCCGAGGCTCGGTCCGACGGCTTCGATGTCCGGGTTCCTGTCGCGCCCGGCGAGCCCGTTGTTCGAGACATGAATCCACCGGAGGCCGCCCACGCCGTGCACGCCCGGCGCGAGTCGCACCGTCACGCCCGCACCGCCGAGGACGAGGTAATTGAACCGCGTGCCACGCGGAGGCACATAGGTATCCGCCTCGGATACGCCCAGATCCACTTCCCAGAAGAGGGACCAGCGCTCGCGGCGGAGGATGCGTCCGCGGGCGCCCCAGGTGACGCCGAACAGCCAGCCGTCCGTGCCACGCTGCCAGACATGGTAGAGCGGCGAGCCGACCCTGAGGACGACGTCACCGCCCACGCCGTACGTCAGTCCGGCGTATCCCGACAACATCTCCTCGCGTGAGATGTTGTAGTTCCATGTCTCGAGCGCGCCGTGCCAGCCGAGCTCCAGATGCCAGCCGCGGCGTGCGAACGGATCGCCAGCCGCGGCCTCAGGCGCCGTGGTGCTCTGCGCGGTCGTCACTGCCGGGAGCCACATCACGGCCATGAGGGCGAACCGCACCCGTCCTCTGATCCGGGTCGATGGTCCGCTGCTCGCGGCACGGGCAGACACGTCGTCCTGCCCTCTGGAGCCATGGATCACTCGCTTCCCCTGCGCAGACGGGCATTCAGGGACCGCTGCCCGACGCGAATCCGACGGTGCGGTATGGTGAGGCGCATGCGCGCACGGCTGATTCCGGTGTGTCTCACAGTGATGATGTCGGCGTGGGGACCCGTGGACGTCGCGCTTGCGCAGCCGGGGCTGACCCTCGGAACCGATCTGATCTTCTACGGCGACAATACCGAATTCCGCAATCCTTTTCGCGAAGGGGAGACGATATTCGGCACGGCCGGACGCCTTGAGGGCATCCTGGATCTGTCCGATCGCGTCGCGGTCTCACTCGGCGTCTTCGGGAACCGGCGGTTCGGCAGCGGCTCCGCTTTCGACTTCGTCAGGCCCGTGATTGCGCTGACGGTGACGGGCGGCCGGTCCACGTTCGTATTCGGAACGCTGCAGACGCCGCGTGCCGTCGTGCCGCCGGGCCCCGATCGCACAGGACCTCACGGGCTCATTCCGCCACTGCAGCGCGAGACGCTGGCGTTCGAGCGGCCGTACGAGGCGGGGCTCCAGTGGATGATGTGCGCCGCGCGCCTGGAGCAGGACGTCTGGCTCCACTGGCAGCGGCTGAACACGCCGCACCATCGCGAGCGGCTGGATGCCGGCGCGCGCACGGCCTGGCGGGTCGCCGGACCGGTGTCCTGGCCGGTGCAGGCGCACATCGTCCACGAGGGCGGTCAGCTGTTTGCCGGCGGACCGGTGCGCGACAGCCTGGCCGTGGCGACCGGCATCGTCCTGGCCACGCCGCCGCAGCAGGCGCACGATCCCCTGCCGTCCGCCGCGGTTCGGCGAAGTGCAGCGACAGGCGGGAAGCTGCCGTTGGAACGCACGGGGGGTGTGCAGGCCAGCCTGGAACTCCTCGGGCTGTGGTCTCGCGACACGCCCGACAGAGAGCTGCCCCAGGGAACGCGCCATGGCGGCGCGTTCTTCGGGCGCGCGGCCATGCAGCGGGCGGGATGGCGGGTGCACCTCATCGCCTGGCGCGGCGACGACTTCGTCAAGGACGAAGGCGACCCGAACTATCTGTCGATGCGACGGGACGGGACGCGCTATCGGGGAGTTCGGGATTACGCGGAGGCAGGTCTGACCAGAACGTTCTCGCCTGCGCCGGACGTCGCCGTCGAGACGTCGTTCCGGTTTCACCGCATCGAACGGCACTACGAGTACTCGTACCGCGTGCTTGCCGTGGTCCGTGCCAGGGTCCGGGCCAGGTGAATGCCGACGCAGACGACACTGCTGTCCCCATTACTGTATGCCGGCGGTGTGCGTCAGTAACGGAACACGACGCCGATCGAAGCGGTCCAGTAGCGGAGACGCACGGGCAGGCCTGAGGAGATTGGCGGATCGAGATCCTCGATGTCCGGACCCTGGACGTTCCTGAAATACCGCAGATCGAATCGCAGACCGACGCGATCCGAGACGAAGCCCACTGCTCCGCCACCGACATTCATGCCGAGCAGATTGATCCGGAACGGGAGCAGGTTCAGCTGATCCTGTGCCGACGCGTGGAGCAGCCCGAGCCCGCCGGAGGCGAATGGCCGCAGGCCATAGCGGTTCCACGAGCGAGGCATCGCGATGACGGCGTTTCCCATGAGTGCGTACGTTCGGCTGCTGATGACGTCGAGTGAGCCGACGGTGCCCGTGCCTACACGCTCGAAGAAGCCTGGCGTATAGACGAAATGCGCCTCGACTCCCAGGGGAAAATCGCCGATGACCGTGATCGCGCCGCCGAGATTCCAGTGCCGCGTCCCGGCGGCGTTCTCGAGATCGACGAGCGTCGTGCTTCCCTTGAAAGTGTATCCGACAACAGGCGTGAACTGCCATTCGGCGCCGGCGCGAGCGGCTGCCCCGAGCACGATCAGTATCGCCACGAAGGCTCGTACAGCCCTGGAGACGAAGGAGCTCAAAGGAGCATGCGTAGGAAGACAGACGCGAACACGGACCGCGTCACGTCGCCCGATTCGAGCTGAAACGGCACGGCGAGCCCGTCGCTGTTGGCGAGGAGGATCAGGGTCGCGCCCCGCGAGGGGATCTTCACGACGAGCGCCGAGTACGCCTGCGGAATCACGCCGAAGTGCCAGACCACGGGAACGCCTCGATAGAGCTGGGTGAACCACCCCAGGCCCGCCGGATAGGCCGACTCTCCGGCGGACACGGCCGGCGTCCAGGCGGCGATTCTCGTCTCTGGCCGCAGCAGGAGATCCGCATCGAGCGCGGCGTCGAAGCGTGCGAGATCGCGGACGGTGGACACGAGCCCCGTCGCCGCGTTGATCCCCTCTACCGGCACCTCCGCTCGCGTGGCGCGCCGCCGCGCGTCCACCCGATACGGCACCGCCAGCCGCTCGAGCACGGCGGCGTAGCGCACGAGCGCCGGCGGCTCGAAGAAGTCCGCCGGCACGGCGCCCGGCAGCACGACGTCGCGGCCAGGAACGGTATCGATCATTGCGACGTGGTCGAGCAGCCGGTGAACGATGCTGCGTCGATACGGCTGTCGGACGCAGTACTCCATCGCGGCTGTCAGCGCGGCGAACCGGGCGGGGTCGTACTGGAAGCCGATTCCCGGCGCCGTGTGGCTGAGGATCTGGCGGAGCGAGATCCCCGCGTCGGGGAGCACGACGCCATAGGTGGCGGCGGGCGCATCGAGGTCGAGGCGTCTCAGCTCGGCGCACTGCAGCAGGAGGACCGAGGCAAACGTCTGACTGAGTTCGGCGATCGGATAGGGGGTATCCGGGGTCGCGCGGACCCGCGCCTCGAGGTTGGCCATCCCGAGGCCGCGTTCCCACACGATGACGCCGTCCTGCACCAGGGCTGCCGACACGCCGGGGATGCCCGCCTGCTGGCGCAGAAACTCGACGTAGCTCTCGAAGGCGGTCGTCGCGAACTCCGGCGGCGCACTCTGCTGTGCGGCCGCCACCAGGGTGGCGAGTGGAACGACGAGGCTGAGGAGGGCCACGAGGCCCAGCTTGCGCATGGAGGACCTCGTCAGTTTATCCGAACGACCGCCGGCTGAACAGACCGGACGCCTGTCCGTGTCAGTCAGGGCTGGACGCCGGCCCCGGCGACCGCGTTCGGCTGCCGGTCGAACAGGGCGGCCGCCCCCACGCTCTCGAGCCGCTTCACGATCTCGTCGCGGCGGGCCAGGATTCCCTTGATCTGGCCTCCGTCCAAGTATCGGCCGAGCTCGCGCGAGAGCAGCTTCACATCCAGGCTCTTCAGCTGTTCGAAGACCTGGTGGTCGCACCGTGTGACGTGCCCGGGCGATCGCAGCGTCGTGTGCTTGCGGAACGCGCGGGTGTGATCGATCGCCCACAGGCGCCAGTCCTGTCCGATGAGCATGTTGCCGAGGTTGCGATCGGTGTTGTAGATCAGCTGATCGAACACCCGCAGCATGTGGACCTGGTCCGTCCAGTATTGCGCTTTGTCGGGGGGTGCCTGCAGGTTCTTCTTCACACGGCCGCCCTCGTCCATTATCACGTTGTCGACCCACCAGGTCACGGCGGCGGCCTTCGAACGGTAGCTGCGTTCGACGCTGACCGGCACCATGTGGAGGCCGATCAGCCGGTCCAGTTTGTACGCCGCGACGTTGAACCCCCAGCTGTCCTTGAAGTCGAACTCTGTACCCTGTGTGCCTCGGAACTCGCGGCGGTACTCGTCGACGGTCTGAATGTGCGCGTCGTGGGTGAATGTTCCGTCAGACATCGTGACGCGCAGGGAGTCGGTGACGCCTTTGCCCGAGCCGCGGGTCCGGCCAAACTTGCCCCGTAGCAGGAACTGTTCGATCTCTGCGTCGGCCAGCGTCGGAGCCGAGGAGCCGGCGGAGACGTCGGCCTCCGGCAGTGCCGCAGCCGGCGCGGGTGAGGAGACCGCGGTGTTCTGCGCAACGGGCGCGGGCACGGCGGCACGGATCCCGGCAGGGTCGAGGGCTGCCAGCACGCACGCAACCAGGACGAGGAACCTCTTGTAACCCGAAGGCGGCGTCCCTGGCGACATCACGGACCTCCTGCGCGCAGATTCTGCCTGGCCGGGACCACGAAGGCAAGGAGGAAAGCGGCAGGGAAGCAAGAGTTACACGGCTGCACGGTCGACTCTGCCGTATGATGAGCACTCCGGCGTCACAGGGAACATTGCTGCCGGTTGCTGATGAGGTCCATTTCTTGCAGGGTCTGGTGCACATGCCGCGCTGCATCATCGTCGACGATCACGGCGACACGCGGACCGGATATGCGGAGTTCCTCGCAACATTTGGCTTCGACGTCCGGACGGCGGCAGACGCGGAGGAGCTGCGGGACCTACTCGAGGACTGGCTGCCCGATGCCATCGTGCTGGACCTGCAGCTTCCGCGCACGGACGGGTGGCAGCTGACGCGCGAGATCAAGGGTGACCCGCGTACGCGCGACATCGCTGTTGTCGTCGTGTCGGCCTGCGTGATGCCGGCCGAGCGCGCGGCGGCACACGAGGCTGGCTGTGATGCCTTCATCAACAAGCCGGTCGATCCGATGGTCATTCTCGAGGAGCTGCGAAGGCAGACCGACGACCACGCGCCGCGAACGGGTTGAACGGCCCGCGGGCACCCGCGGTCAGCGGGTGAGGGGCTCGGCCGGCCGGCGCTTCACGCCCTCTACGACGAGCTCGATCAGATCAGTCGCGGGCAGCGCGTTCAGCACGTCGGGGGCGAAATCGCTCAGTCCGTGCGCCTCGATGATGTTGACGAGGTGCCAGGCAGACAAGGCCGACAGCTGCTGGCGGAGCAGCGTTTCTCCATTCCGGTACACGGAGAACGGATTGAGGATGCTGCGGTCGGGCGCCGTCGGCCGCGGGTCAGCCCGTCGCGCGGGTCCTGCTGACGAACCCGCCGTGGGTTCGGCGTCCGGCGGGGCTGCCGCACGATCCAGAGCGCGGTCGAAGGCGCCTTCCAAGTAGACCGCGGTCAGTCCGGACGCCCAGTAGATTGTGTCGCCCCTGTCCGGCTGCGTCGTCTCACGGGCCGATCGGAATGCGTGCCCGGACGCCGGATCGACGAACTCGAGCCAGCCTTCCCATTTGCCGTCGTCGCGTTCGGCGCCCCAGGTGCGAGCCATATAGGCTCGCCCCTCGTGCACAAGTACCACATCCGTATACTCGACCAGCAACTCGGCCATTTTCGCGCTCCGCATCCGCACTCGTCTGCAAGAAACGTCCCCCCGCGGCGCAAGCTGAGCGCCGGGCCATCGGCTCGAGGGAACAGCGCAGCGACGCCCGGACTAAAATCGGGAGATGTCCGATGGCCGCATCGATCCGCGAGTTGAAGTCGGGCGCGTCATCCTCGATGTCGCGGATGCCGAACGGGCGCGGGCGTTCTACGAGGGTGTGCTCGGCTTCAAAGCGTTTCCACGAGCCGGACGCAACACGATCTTTTTGTCCGCCGGCGGCGGGCACCACCAGATCGTTCTGCGCGGCCCGGCTGCGCTCGACGCGCAATCGGTGCCCGTCGCGTCCGGATTCGCGCTCCGACTCCCGGACCGCCGGGCGCTCGCCGAAGCGGTGATCCGCCTGACAGCCGCCGCGGTGCCGCTCGACCAGGCGTATGACCTGGGCAGTGTCGAGTCCGTGTCGGTGAGGGACCCGGACGGGCATCGCATCGAGCTCTATTGCGAGCGTGTCCCATCCGAGTGGCCGGCCGACGCCGACGACGCACTCCGGGCATCGGGCATCCCGCTCGATCTGGAGTCGCTGCGCGCTGGTGTACTGCACGAGGAGGTGGCGGCAGGGGCGCAGGAACAGTCCGGCACCGCAGCGCTCTCCGAGCTCACGCGGGCGCGGCTGCGCGAGATGCGCACGCGCCTCCTGAATCTGCACAAGGTCCTGCTGGACGACACACGAGCGGCGTACGAGATGGATCGCGGGCATGTGAGGTCGAACGCGAGCCTGCTGCAACTCGTCATCAACGACCCGTGGTTCGCGTGGCTCCACCCACTGTCGGAGCTCGTCGTCCGCATCGACGAGGTGCTGCAGCCCGACGCGCCCGCCACGGAAGCTGACGGCGGTGTCCTGCTGGATCATGTCGCGCGGCTGCTGTCGCCCGGCCAGCACGGCGGCCGATTTGCGGAGCGGTACTACGAGGCCCTGCAGCGCCAGCCGGCGGTGGTGGTCGCGCATGCGGAGGTCAGGCGCATCCTGAAGGAGGCCAGGTAACGCGCTATGATCGATCCTCTTGGATCCCACTGCTTCCTCGAGCGCTGAAGCCCACACGGGATCGTCGGCGGAGCTGACGCCGGGCGCGCCTGCGAAGGCGCCGGCGGTGAGACCCGGCACACCCGGGGCGCGGCGATTCGACCGGTCGATTGTGGAGGGGCCGCTTGCCCCGGCGGTGTGGCGCATCGCGTGGCCAACCGTCCTGCAGAACGCCATTGGCGGCCTGCAGGGCATCATCGATCATGCGATGGTCGGCCATTTCGTCGGCTATGCCGGAAATGCGGCAATCGGCATCAGCTGGCAGATCTTCCTCGTCGTCATCGTCTTCATCGCGTCCCTCTTCACGGGCATGGGGGTGCTCGTTGCGCGCGCGGCGGGTGCCAACGATCACGATCGCGTCAACCAAGTCGTCTATCAGGCGTTCCTGGTCGCGGTGCTCCTCGCGGTCGGCGTGCTCGCCCCGATCGGATATGTCTTCGCCCCATCGCTGCTCACCCTCGTCCATGCGACCCCGGAGGTGACCGCCGAAGCGCTCCCGTACCTGCGGACGATGTTCGTGTTCAGCATCGGGATGCTGCTGTTCTTCATGTTCGGCGGTGCGCTCCGTGCGGCGGGCGACGCCCGCACCCCGCTGCGGTTCGGCGCCGTGCTCACGGCGCTGAACATCGGCTTGAACGTGATCCTCATCGCCGGGGCGGGCCCCATCCCGGCGTTCGGCACGCAGGGGGCGGCGATGGGGACGGTGATTGCGAGCGGCCTCGTGTCGGCCGTGGCGATCTGGATGGTGCTCGCCGGGCGTCTCGTGATCCATTTTCCGCGCGACATGGCGTGGACGCCGGACTTCGCGATCATCCGTCAGCTGTTCCGGTTCGGCCTGCCTGCGGGGCTGCAGGGGGTCGCGATGAACGTGGCCGGTGTGCTGCTCCTGCGCTTCATCGGGTCGCTCGAGCACAGCGCCGAGGCGCAGGCGGCCTACGCCGTCGCGTATGCGGAGCTGTTCTCGCTGATCACGTGGACGTCGGTCGGGTTGATGGGGGCGGCGGCCGCCGTGGCCGGGCAGAACCTCGGCGCGGGCCATCCGGACCGCAGCGCGAAGGCGGTTCACCTGGCTGCCCGCTACGGCCTGATGGTCGCGGCCTGCCTTGCCATGCTGTTCCTGTCGATCCCCCGGGCGCTCCTCGCGATCTTCGGCATCGACGACCCGAGGGTGGTCGCGCTCGGCACCGAGCTCCTGCGCTATCTCAGCATCTCCGGATTCTTCATCACCGTGGCGCTGACGTTCACCGGCGGCCTGCAGGGTACCGGCGACACCCGGAGCCCGCTGTACATCACGCTGATCTCGCAGGTCGCCGTCCCGCTTGGCCTGTGCTTTACGCTCCAGGGGCTCGGCAGGCTGGAAGCCTCCGGTGTGTGGACGGCCATTCTGCTCGGACATGCGACCAGGTGTGTGCTGTCGGTCTGGCGCTTCGAACAGGGGGCGTGGAAGCACATACGTGTCGATTGAGCGTCCCCGTCCGGCGGACCGTCGCCTGCCGCCACGGGGTAAGATTTCCCGATGCGCCGAGTGACCGCCTGTATCGTGTTGAGCCTCTGTCTCGCAGCCGCGACGAGCGGCTCCGGTGGCTCACAGGACCGTCCAGCCGGCGGCAAAGAGGTGGAGGGGGCCATCGTGCACGCGGCGCTCTCGAAGGTTGCACCGAGCCTCGTCCGCATCCACGTGGTCACGCTCGATCACCAGGACGGCCGGGAGCTGAAGCGGGAAGCCTCCGGCAGCGGCACCATCATCACCCGCGAGGGGCACGTCATCACGAATCACCACGTCGCGGGGCGCACCCGGTCGATCGTCTGCACGCTCGCGTCCCGCGAAGAAGTCCCGGCGGAGCTCGTTGGCACCGATCCGCTGTCGGACATCGCGGTCCTGCAGCTGAAGCCGCGGAGCCCCCGGCCATTCCCGGCGGCGGCGTTCGGGAGCGCCGCGACGCTGCGCGTGGGGGACCGCGTGCTCGCCCTCGGGAGCCCGCTTGCGCTCTCGCAGTCGGTCACGATGGGCATCGTCAGCAACACCGAGATGATCCTGCCGCGGCTGTTCTGGCCCTTCAATCGCCTGACGCTCGAGGGGGAAGATGTCGGATCGCTGGTGCGCTGGATCGGCCATGATGCGCCGATCTTCGGCGGCAACTCCGGAGGCCCGCTGATCAACCTGCAAGGGGAGATCGTCGGCATCAACGAGATCAGCATGGGGCTCGCCGGCGCCATCCCGGCGGAGCTCGCCCGTGACGTCGCGGCCGCGCTGATCAAGGAAGGGCGGGTGCGGCGAAGCTGGATCGGCCTGGACGTGCAGCCGCTGCTGCGGTCGTCCGGCGGCACGCGCGGGGCGCTGGTGGGCGGGACGATCGCAGGATCGCCAGCCGCGCGCGCCGGCTTCCAGCCCGGCGATATCATCCTGCGGGTCGGCGACGAGGACATCGCCGTGCGCTTCCTGGAGGAGATGCCGCTGTTCAACCAGATGATCATGCGGCTCCCGCTCGGGCGGGCCGTGGAGGTCGTCGTCTCGCGCAATGGACAGCCACGCACGCTGCGTGTGGTGCCGGAGGAGCGCGAGAGCGTCGACGCGCCGATCCGCGAGCTCCCGCTGGTCGGCATGACGGCGTCGGATCTCACGGCGTGGTCGGCGAAGGAGATGGGTCGTGACAGCAGGGAGGGTGTGCGCGTCCGCGGCGTTCGGCCCGGCGGTCCGGCCGCTGACGGACGTCCGGCGCTCGAGCAGGACGACGTCATCGTGGAGATCGACGGCCATCCGTTGAAAAGCCTCGCGGATCTGGCCGCGCGCCTCGACAAGGTGAACGGTCGTGCGGAGCCAGCATCGCTGCTCGTCGCGTTCGATCGAGGGCGGCAGCGGCTGTTGAGCGTCGTGGAGGTCGGCCGGCCCGGGCTCGAGGACCCGGGCCTGGAGGCGAGAAAGGCATGGATCCCGGTCGCCGTTCAGGTCCTGACGCCGGCACTTGCTGGGCGCCTCGGACTGCCGGGCCGCACCGGCGTGCGTGTCACGCGCGTGCTCGGCGACGCGAGCGCGGCCGGCGGTCTCCACGTCGGCGACATCATCACCGCCATCGATGGTGATGCAATCGAGGCCTCGCAGCCCTCCGACGAGGACCTGTTCGGCACGATGATTCGCCAGTATCGCATCGGGAGCAGCGTCGCGCTGACGGTCGTCCGGGAAGGCGCGGAGCGGACGCAGACGGTCGCGCTCGCCGCGTCGCCGCGGCTGCCGCGCGAGATGAAGAAGTACGAGGATCCGAATTTCGAGTTCCGGGTGCGGGACATCACGGCGATCGACGAGCTCGAGCGCGCGTGGCCGGGCGGCGAGCGGGGGGTGCTCGTGGAGGCAGTGCGCGAGGGAGGCTGGGCCGCGCTCGGCCATCTCGCGGACGGCGACCTGTTGCTCGAGATCGACGGCGCGGCAGTCCCGGACGTCGAGACGGTACAAAAGCGGATGCAGTCCATCGCCGACACGAAGCCGTCCGCGGTCGTTCTCCGGGTGCGCCGTGGCATCCGCACGCTCTTCGTCGAGCTGCAGAGCGGCTGGCGCGACGCGCCTGTGGCGGACGGCGAGGCGTCTCGTGGCCGCTGATGTGCGGCGGCGCCTGGTTGCGGCGCTCGCCCTGCCCATCCTCCTCGGATGGCCGCCGGCGGCGCAGCAGGAACGCGATCAGGCCCGTGCCATTGTCGACAAATGGCAGGCGGCGATTGTGAACGTCCGCGTCGTGCTGAAGATGCGGATGTCGGCGGGCGGGCGCGAGATGCAGTCGATGGACGAATCGGTCGAGACAGTCGGAACGGTGATCGACCCGTCGGGGCTCACGGTGCTGTCGCTCGGCGCGCTGAACCCCGGCGCCATGGTGAACCGGCTGATGTCGTCAGGCAGCGGCCAGGATCGCGTCGAGTTCGTGACCGAGCCGACCGACGTCCGAATCAGGCTGTCCGACGGCCGCGAGCTCCCCGCGCGCATCGTCCTGCGCGACCAGGATCTGGACCTCGTGTTCCTGCGGCCTACCGTGCGGCCGGAGCAGCCGCTCACGTCGATCGACCTCCAGCAGGCCGGACAGCCTGCGCTCCTCGATCCTGTCGTCGTGTTGTCACGGCTGGGTCGTGTGGGCGGCTGGGCGCCGGCGGCCTCGCTGCAGACGATTGGCGCCATCATCCAGCGGCCGCGGACCTTTTACGTGATCGAGACGGGCAGCGCGGGCAGCATCGGCACGCCCGCCTTCACGACTGCAGGGCAGGTCGTCGGCCTGCTGACCATGCGGTCGGTGACCGCTGGCCGCCCCAGCATGTTCTCGATGGTTGGAGGGACGGAAGGACTGGGCCTGCTGCCGGTGATTCTGCCGGCGGCCGACGTCCGGGAGATCGCACTGCAGGCTCCGGACAAGTAGCGTAGGCAGCTCTGGTTCAGGGAGAGTCGCATGGCAACCAGGACAGGTGCATTTCCGGTGCAGAAGACCGATCAGGAATGGCGGGAGACGCTGACGCCCGAGCAGTACTACGTGCTCCGCCAGCACGGAACCGAGCGGCCAGGCACCTGTGCCCTCCTGCACGAGAAGCGCGCGGGCACGTTCAGCTGCGCCGGCTGCGGGCAGCCGCTGTTCGTTGCCGAGCGCAAGTTCGAGAGCGGAACCGGGTGGCCGAGCTTCTTCGCCCCGCTCGAGGGCGCGATCGACACGTCGGAGGACGACAGCCACTTCATGCGGCGCACGGAAGTGCACTGCAGCCGGTGCGGGGGCCACCTGGGACACGTCTTCCCGGACGGCCCGCCGCCGACCGGCCAGCGCTACTGCATCAACGGCGTCGCGCTCACGTTCTCGCCGCACGAAGAGTGAGCGCGCGCCGCCCCGGTGTGGGGGCGATGCGCAGGGCAGGGGCAACGAGCACATGGCACGTAGCACGTCGCACGTGAGCACACAGCACGTGGCACGTCGCACGTAGAATTGCGCGAGGAGGCGGGCACGATGAGCATCATGAACTTCCTGCGGGGCGAGCTGATCGAGATCATCGAGTGGACCGATGACTCGCGCGACACCCTCTCGTTCCGGTTCCCCGACGACGACAAGGCGATCAAGAACGGCGCGCAGCTCATCGTCCGCGAGTCGCAGCAGGCGCAGTTCGTCTATCTCGGCGAGTTCGGCGACACGTTCGGACCCGGCAAGCACACGCTCACCACCGACAACATTCCCGTGCTGACGCGGCTCAAGTCCTGGCGCTTCGGCATGAACTCGCCCTTCACGGCCGATGTCTATTTCGTCACCACGCGCCTGTTCACGGGGAACAAGTGGGGCACGGCGAATCCGATCATGCTGCGCGACGCGGATCTCGGCATCGTCCGCGTGCGGGCCTTCGGCACCTACGACTTCCGGATCGTCGACACGCCGCTGTTCCTGAAGGAGGTTGCCGGCTCCGATCACAACTTCCGGCTCGATGAGTTCGCCGACACGATGCGGTCACGCATCGTGAGCGTGTTCGCGGACGCGCTCGGCTCGGCGCAGGTGCCCGTGTTCGACGTGGCGAGCCGGTACACGGAGCTCGGGGAGGCCCTGCTGCCGCTCATCAACCCGGTGGTCCGTGCGAAGTACGGGCTCGAGATCGCCAGCTTCATCCTGGAGAACGTGTCGGTGCCGCCGGAGGTGGAGCGCGCCGTCGACAAGCGATCCAGCATGGCGGCGGTCGGCAATCTGAACGACTACGTGAAGTTCCAGATGGCGCAGGGCATGGAGCAGGGTGGCGGCGCCGGCAGCATGGCGACGGAAATGGCGGTCGGCTTGTCGATCGCGCAACAGATCATCCAGCAGCAGGGGCTGGCCGGCGCCGGCGCGGCTGGCGCCGCCGGTGTGCCGGCGCAGGGCGCGAGCGCATCGCCGGATCTCCTCTCACCCGCCGATGTGGCGGCGGTCCTCGGCGTCCCCGAACCGGATGTGATGGCGATCATCGAGTCCGGTGAGCTGGCGGCCAAGAAGATCGGATCGTCCTATCGTGTGAAGCGTGCGACGCTGGACGAGTACCTGGCGACGTGACCGAGTCTCGGCCGGGGGTCCAGTCGAGCGGAGTGCCGCCGCCACCCGCGCAGCTCGCTGCGCATCAGAAGCACCCCTGCGCGGCGTGCGGCGCGCAGGCCGAGTGGACCCCCGCCAGGCAGGCGCTCGTCTGCGCGTTCTGCGGCACGGTCGCGCCGTTTTCCCTCGGTGCCGGAGGAGAGATCGTCGAGCTGGATCTCGTCACCGCTTTGCGCGAGCTGCCCGAGGAGTCGCGCGGCTGGGCCGCGGAGACGCGGTCGGTTCAGTGTCAGAGCTGCAAGGCCGTGACGGTCTTCGACCCGTCGCGTGTCGGCCAGCACTGCGACTTCTGCGGATCGCCGACGCTCCTGCCGTACGACGAGATCCGCGCGCCGATCCGCCCGCACAGCCTGCTGCCCTTCAAGGTGCCGGAGAGCGCCGTCCGTGAACAGATTCGCCGCTGGTACGCAAGCAAGTGGCTGGCACCCAACCGGCTCAGGACGCGTGCGCTCGTCGATCGCGTCCATGGCGTCTACATCCCGTACTGGACCTTCGACGCGCACGCGGTCTGTCCGTGGACGGCCGAAGCCGGCCACTACTACTACAGGACCGAGACGTATACGGACAATCAGGGGCGGCGGCAGACCCGCCACGTGCGGCACGTCCGCTGGGAGCCCGCCTCGGGCGAGGTGCAGCATTTCTTCGACGACGAGCCCGTGCCGGGGACGCACGGCCTTTCGGCGCACCTGCTGCGG
>Ga0299913_10002187_pt1 | contig 15254 bp, 12 predicted proteins | sample RVTome_9_FD_201360 | JGI IMG/M metagenome (GOLD analysis project Ga0299913, IMG submission 201360) | Soil microbial communities from uranium-contaminated site in the Upper Colorado River Basin, Wyoming, United States - RVT155D38 (version 2) ...
GACGACACCCAACTACAGGTGCGATTGGACTTTACCGCCGACTTCAGCGGCATGCTGCACCTCTACTCTGTCGACTGGGACACGACCTCACGAAGGCAGATCGTCACGGTCGACGACGGAAGTGGCTCCCAGCAGATGGTGCTCGACAGCCCATTCAACTTGGGCGCCTGGATGCACTTCCCCATCAGCGTGACGTCCGGCGCCTCCGTAACCATCACCATGGACCGGACGGCCGGCCACAACGCCGTGCTGGCGGGCATCTTCCTCGACGAAGGGGAGTAAGCCGGGCACGTGTCCTGCCGGAGCACAGCGCATCCTCAGGTGCTCAAAGAACTCAAGATGATTTGACTAGTGCCAGCCGCTCCTACGGGCATCCACACCACCGCCTCTACGAGTGAACGCCTTGGAGGGAAGCGACGCCTACGAAGGACGGCTTCGAGGTCGCGTCGGGCTAAGCCCGCCAGGCGGCTCTCTTGGTTGTCACGCGGCGACGACCTCCGGCTTTTCATACCGGCAGCCATTTCTCTCCGAGCGCACATGCCGCAAGACCAACTCAGGGTATTGGAACGGAAGGCTACGGTTCAGGTCACGGGAGCCCGCATGGTGGTCAGCTGGTGCTGGACCTTCAACCCAGCTCGTCTTTCAGTGCGTCGAAGTCCCAGGTTAAAGGCCATTTCTGATCCTTATCCTTGGTGAGTGAGTTGTGGGGCCCAGGAAGACTTGAACTTCCGACCTCATCCTTATCAGTGATGCGCGGTGTGGTGACTTCTCGGTTCTACATGGGGATTGGCCATCAATCGCTGTTCCTGTTGCACGCCTGTTGCAAGCTGACCTATACACGCACCGGTGGTGTTGAGACACTCGGAAGCATGCTCGCCATGGGTGCTCGAACCCCAGACAGGGCTCGACCCGATTGAGCATCAAAGTCGGGTCGAGCCCATCCTCCCCCAGGGATCGGACGTCGGCGACTGGAACGAGTCGTACTTGGCGGGCAATCGCCGGATTGGACCACATCCGCATGGAGCACATCGAGTGGGAACCCAAAGGACATGCCCACGGGATTGTCTGGAATGTCTTCAAGGCGCACCCTCGCTCGCGGAGCGTCTCGGCAAGCCAGCGATATCCTCGGGTGTCGTGGAGGGCGTTCCCGCATACCTCCGCCTCCCCTTCCCACGTCCGTCCTGCCCTCCCACCACGGCGATTCCCGCTGGTCGGCCATGCTCCCCACAACGCCCGTTGCCGGGATCTGCAGAGACCTAGCGCCCGATGAAGCCACAGTCATCGAGATACGAATCGCGGGCCGGGTCGATGAGGTCGGGTATGAAAACGCAGTTCATCTCCAGATAGCCAGCCCATTGCCGGGAGTAGTCGGCGGTCAGCTCTCCGTTCAGCTCTGCTTGATCGACCGAGTCCCATACACCGAAGCCGACCTTTTCCGCGTCGTCTGGGTGTTTGGCGTTCATCCACTCCATGAACGGCACCGTCGTCAGAAGGAAGTCCGGTTGGCCGAAGTCTTCGTTCAACTCTTCGATCCCGTTGGGTGTGACCAGGAGACTTACGACGGTCGGCACAGGGTGCGCACCAACGGCTTGGGTCTGCGCATTCAACGTGGCGGACTGACATGTAACCGATCTGTTGCCGTCGGAGTCGCTGTCAGCAGCGACACAGTCCGGATTGTCCAGAGTCGTTCCCTGGGCCAGGTTCCAGACCAGACGCTGCTCCCACGCGTCTCGCGGAATCGAACCTGTGAAGTTGTCCGAGAACGTGGCATTCGACGGAAACCAGGCCTTGACCGCGTCGACATCTCGACTGTTGAACGCCGTGAAGTAGGCGTTCGCCGTTGATACAGCGTCATCAACTGAGAATGCCGCCGAAGCTGGACTCTCGGTCGATTCGGAGGCTGGCCCGGCTCCCTGGTCCGTGTTGCACGCGGTCGCAATGAGTGCCATCACGACCATCGTCTCGATGAGATGTTTTCTCATGGTGCCGTCCTTTCCCTAGTTGGTGATGGCGGCCACACCGTGCGCCCGGCGACATAACCCGGTCAGTCAGAGGACATAGCGACCACGAGCCCCGTCCGTTAAGTTCGCGGTAAGTTGGTGTTGCTTGGGTTCCCTGGAGGTAACAGTGACACGAGTCAGACCCGAAACGATCAACGCCACCTTTGGGATACTCGGTCCGACTGTGGCAACGGTCGGAGGCCAGACGGTCGACCTCGGCCCACCCAAACAACGAGCTCTTCTCGCCTTCTTCCTGCTTCACCCGAATCGGGTCATCACTAGCGAACGAATCCTCGAAGAGCTCTGGGGAGAGGCAGCCTTCGGAAAGGACAATGCCCTGTGGGTCTACATCTCGCGCCTGCGCTCCCTCTTTGAGCCAGACAGAACCGCGAGAGGAGAGAGCTCCATCCTTCTGACGAAGGACCACGGGTACGTGTTGAATGTCGACCCGGCCAGCATCGACGCGTTCCTGTTCGAACAGGAGGCGTCACGGGGACATGAACTGGCCAGGACCGATCCCGCCGCGGCCGCCGAGCTGCTGAGCCACGCGCTGGGACTCTGGCGGGGAGACGCTCTTCAGGACGTTACCTACGAAGAGTTCTCCCAGAGCGAGATCACACATCTGGAGGAACTTCGGCTGAGCGCAATCGAGGACCGCATCGAGTGCGGCCTGGACCAGGGCCAGGCCCGGGAGCTGATCGGCGAGTTGGAGTCACTGCGTGAGGCTGAACCCCTGCGAGAACGGCCAGTGTCCCAACTGATGACGGCGTTGTATCGGTCGGGTCGTCATGCAGACGCCTTGCGAGCCTTTGAGCGGTTCCGCCGTCGCCTGGGGTCGGAGATCGGGATCGAACCTTCGGCCGAATTGCGTCGTCTTGAGGAACAAATCCTGGTCCAGGATCCGCGCCTCAAGTCGAGTCACGCTGCCCCGACCCGAAGGGCTCTCGTCGCCGACGCGGTCGTGAACCCGTTCAAAGGCTTGCGCACCTTCGGTGAGGACGATGCATCGATCTTCTTTGGACGGGAACGCCTCGTTGCCGACGTGCTGCGCCGGATCGACGATGGCACCCGGCTGATCGCGCTAGTCGGTCCTAGCGGTTCCGGCAAGTCCTCGCTGGTCAAGGCAGGAGTCATCCCGGCATTGCGTAAGGGAGGATCCAGCGGAGCCGAAACCTGGTCGGTGGCGCAGATGGTGCCCGGATCACATCCATTCGCCGAGCTGGAGGTTGCGTTGTTGCGGAGCTCGTTGGACGTACCTGACTCGCTGCGCGACCTTCTCGCCGTCCCCGAGACCGGTCTGCTCCGCGCCGCTCTCCGGGTACTGCCCGACGGCGATTCTCGGCTTCTGCTCGTTGTCGATCAATTCGAGGAGTTGTTCACGCTCGTCGATGACGAGGAGACGAGAGCCCGGTTCCTCGACCAACTCATCCCTGCGCTGGACGATCCCCACGGACGGATCGTGGTCGTCGTGACCCTTCGCTCCGACTTCTATGGCCAGCCACTTGTCTATCCGCGGCTCGGAGCGAGGCTCGGAGAGGGAGTAATCAACGTCGTACCATTGCTACCGGATGAACTCGAGTCGGCCGCCCAACAGCCGTTGGCGCAAGCCAACATCGGATTCCAGCCGGCGCTTCTTGCCACCTTGCTTGCCGATGTCGTCGGCCAGCCCGGAGCCCTGCCCCTCTTCCAGTTCAGCCTGACCGAGCTGTTCGATCGCAGAATCGACGACACCCTGACACTGGACATCTACCGCGAGATGGGCGGAGTCGAGGGCGCAATCACGAGGACAGCCGATGACATCTATGACAGGCTCGAAGACAAGGAGAAGGCGGCGGCCAAACAGTTGTTCCTCCGTCTTATCGCGATTGCCGACGGAGACGGCTCAGGACGACGCCGTGTCCTGGCGTCGGAGATCACCGCTCTCGACGTGGACCTCGTTGTCCTGCAGAAGGTCATCAGCGCGTACACCCAGAACCGTTTGCTCACCCTGGATCGGGATCAGGTGGCCGATTCCCCCGCAATCGAGGTCGCCCACGAAGCCCTGCTCACCGAATGGGAACGGCTCAGAGGGTGGATCGAGAGTGCCCGTGACGACATTCGTCGTCATGCAGCCTTCCGCTCGGCCATGGTCGAGTGGGTGGAGGCGGATCAGGCTCGCGACTACTTGCTGTCGGGGTCGCGTCTCGATGTCTACGAGAAATGGGCTTCTGCGTCAGAGATGCAGCTCACCTCCGACGAACAGAAGTATCTACAGGCTTCGATCGAGGTCCGGGATGAGATTGAGTCCGCCGAAGCCGAGCGTGTTGTCACAGAACGCCGCCTCATCACGGCGGCGCGACACCGCCTCTGGGTGGTCGTCACGCTGATCGCCGTAGTAGTGGCCGGTTCGGCAATCATTATCGCTATGGCCCTCGCCGGTGAACCCGCCCACGTCGCGGTCCTCATGCCCAACCTACCCGAGGAACAGGAAGGGCTCACTCAAACCGGGTTGGAAAGAGCGGAGCGAGAACTGAACGTTCAAGTTGCGGATCTCAGCGGGCGATTCACCGACCTCGAGACGAAGTACCGCGAGCTCGCCGAAGACGGGGTGGACCTCATCTTCATGGACAACGGCACGTCAGGCTTCGAGTGGGTGGAAGAGGTTGTGGCCGACTATCCGGACACCGCGTTTGTCGTCATCAACGGAATCCTGGCTCCTGCTGGAGCACGCGCGATCTACTTTGCCGACGAAGAAGCCGGATACATCGCCGGTGCGGCGGCCGCTCTCACCACTGAGACCGGCATCGTGGGTTTCGTGGGCAACTACCAGTCCGACACCAGTGAGCGCTGGCGGGCCGGATTCGAAGCCGGGGCACTCGCAACACGACCCGACGTCGAGGTCCTATCCATCTACACCATAACCGAAGGCAGTCGCAGCGTCGAGGAAGGACGAGCATCAGGCGAGGTTCTGTTCGAACAGGACGCCGATGTGGTGCTCGCCTTCGCTGGCGACGCAACCGCCGGCGTCATCGAGGCTGCCTACAACCAGGGCAGTCAAATCGGGGCCCATCGCTGGGTCATCGGATCCGAATCCGATTGGTCGCTTGGCCTAGAGCCACATCTGCGACCACAGGTGCTCACTTCGGCGATCCGGCAGTGGGATGTCGCCGTCTTCGAAACCATCAACGACTATCTCGACGAAGGTCTGAAACCGGGCATCTCAACACTGGGCCTCGATCGAGGAGCCATGGGTTTGGCCCGCTCCGAGCACCTGACCGCCGAAACCCTCACTGACTTAGAACGTCTCAGTTCACCAGTAGCCGAGGGCCTGGTCACCATCCCGCGCGCCCCGACCGGTGAGGTGTTGCCCCCGCCGGGGGTCGTCGAGGCAGAGACGGCCACGTTGACCTGGGACGGCGAAAACTGCACCTACACAGACAGCGGGGTCGACCTCAAGGCGGGCACCACCCTCCGCATCGAATTCGTGAACGACACATCCGAGTACTGGTTCTTCTGGGCCCGCCGGCCCGGACGGGGCATCCCGATCTCGACCCTCGTCCAGCCCAATGCCGAAAACTCCGGGTACATCACACTCCATCCCGGGACCATCGACTTCAGTTGCGGTTCCGAGATCCGTGACAAACCCCGCGCCGAAGTCTTCAAATACACGGTGCTCGGACACACGCTGACCGTTGGGCCGTAGCTGAGAATGCCTGGCTTCCCCCATTGACGATGTCATGGCTCGAATCCCTGCACTTGCCAAGTGCACGATCGCGATGCCTTTCCAATGCCAGGCTGCCAATCACTAGGCAAACTCTGTTCCCGCAGCAGTGCTGAGAGCCTGAATGTTCATTTCCGCTGACGACTACGACCGTTTCATGGGGAGGTACTCGGTCCCGCTTGCACGAGAATTCAGCAGGTTCGCCTACATTGAATCTGAGCAGACGGTCCTTGACGTTGGCTGCGGCACCGGGGCCCTCACCGGCGAACTGGTCCGGCTTGTCGGAGGGAGCAGGGTCTCAGCTGTGGACCCGTCTCCGCAGTTCGTCGAGCACGTTCGTGGCCGGCTACCTGGAGTAGATGTGAGAGTGGCGAACGCAGAGGAGCTTCCGTACCCGGCGGACTGGTTCGACGCCGTGCTTGCTCAACTCGTCGTGCACTTCATGTCGGACCCGGTCAAGGGACTCTTCGAGATGAAACGCACTGCACGTCGAGGCGGAGTAGTCACAGCTTGCGTCTGGAACTTCACGCGCGATGAGACTCCTTTGACCGTGTTCTGGCACGCGGCACGACAGCTCGACCTGGCGATCGAAACCGAGGTAGAGATGCCCGGGGCCGAAGAAGGCGACCTCGGTGATCTCTTTGAAGATGCCGGGCTCACGGACATCAGGGAGAAGGCCCTCGATATCGAGGTGACCCATCCCGACTTTGAGGACTGGTGGGATCCGTTCACTTTCGGAGTCGGGCCAGCCGGAGCCTATGTCGCGTCCCTGACCTCCGAAGCCCGAGAGGAGCTACGCGAGGCGTGCCGCAAAGTACTATCTGACGGACCTATCGTCCTCAGATTCACTGCTTGGGCTGTCCGCGGAATCGCCTGATCAGTTTGACTTGCTTCTCGTGACCGGCTGGCCCGTTGTGCCGAAGGACACACCCTGGACCTTGCCGGTTGACGTTTGGCATGCTCCCTGAGGATCTCCATTTGACTTCCCAAATATGTAGAGGGCTGTTGCACGCCTGTTGCACACAACAAGTGGAACGAGGTCGAACAAGCCGAAGTGATGTTGTTGGTTAGTTGGAGCAGGACCTGAACGTCATGCCTGGTTGGTGGGCCACTTCTTGGAAAATGCCAACTGATCTAATGTTGGGCCCAGCTGGCCTTGAACGACGGACCTCATCCTGTACGCGGATGCGCACAAGGTCTGTAGTGATCCGCGCTACGAGATGTTCAGCGAGGAGGTGTTCTGCCTGGTCAATACGGTTTTTGACCATGGCCTAGGGGTTCGAGGGTGGGCCCACGTGGACTTGAACCACGGACCTCATCCTTATCAGGGATGCGCTCTAACCGGGCTGAGCTATGGGCCCATCGGCCAATGGCCGGGATCGGTGATTATATCGCCGCTCATAGATTGACCTGAAGTCGAATTGGGTGTGCACAGGACTCTCCCGTTCTGTGAGTGTTTACACACACAGGGTGTAGGTAAACCTTCACAGAACGGTTGTGGAGCCGAGCGATAACCAATACTGGACAATACGTCTCGAAAAGGGATGGACCCATCCGCTATCCCGGTCCTGCACTGGCGAGGTCGCGAGAAATCGGCAATAAGTGACGCTGCACGACATATGCCGTTTGTGTAGTGTTGCTGAACTAACGCATCCTGAGGAGGACCTGGCATGAGAACCCAGAGGCGCCGGAGATATCTGGTCGTGATCTTGGTGCTCGCCCTGATTGCCGCGGCATGTGGCGGGGACGACACCACCGACACCACCGACACAACGGCACCAGCGGACACCGAAACTACGGTGCCGTCGGACACCGAGACAACTGAACCCGAAGAAATGGAAGAGCCGAGTGGGGAACCGATCCGGATCGGGGGGACGCTTGCATTGACCGGATTCCTTGCCGCTACCGGAGCCATTCACCAGGCCGTAGGCGAAGTCTTTGTAGAACGGCTCAATGAACAGGGAGGCCTCCTCGGGCGCCCGGTGGAGTGGGTGCTCCTGGATGACGAGTCGGCCCCCGATCAGTCCGCCGCAGCCTACGAGCGACTGATCACAGAAGACGAAGTCGACCTGGTGATCGGTCCCTATGGAACGGGCAACATCACTTCGGCCATGGCAGTCGCCGAAAGATACGGCTACGTCTTCCCCCATCACACGGCGAGTCTTACCTACGCGTATAACTACGCCTGCCACTTCAGCTCGTGGTCGACGGGGCTACACCCCAACATCACCAACCCCAACCTGATCTACGACGCTCTGGAGAGCACCGGCACTCCGCCTGAGACCATCGGGTTTGTTGTCAACGAGTTCCCGGGGACCATGTTCATCGCCTATGGACAGGACGGAACCGACGAGGGAGGCGCAGTCTCTCTGGCAGAAGATCGGGGCTGGGACGTGGTACTCGACCTGACGTTCCCGACGGCTACCAGTGACTGGGCTCCCATCGCTGCCCAGATCAGGGATGCCGACCCCGACTTCCTCTATATCGCGGGGTTGGGCGTTAACGCGTCGAACATCATCACCGCGATGCAGGCGATCGACTATTCGCCGGCGGGCATGTTCAGTCAGTGGCCCGCTCCGGGCCCGCTGCTCCAGACAGAGGGCGCCGACGGGATAATGTCGGTGACCATCTTCGAGGAGCATCCGCCGTTCACGGACAATCCTGATGCGGTGGAGGTTTCCGGGTTGATCAACGATGCGCTTGCCGACGCCGGCATCCCCTACACGAAGGTGGAGACTCAGGCTGCCGCTTCGTGGACCGCATGGGAGTATCTGACTCAAGCCGCGGAGGGGGCTGGAAGTCTCGACCAGCAGGCGATGTGCGACTGGCTGTTGGAGAACGGAGCCGACACTCTGTTCCAGGGTCACATCGAGTTCCGACCCGATGAACAAAACTACTTCGAGGACTTGTCCAAGCTGAAGCAGGTCCAGGACGGTGACTGGTGGGTCGTGTACCCCGAAGAGTTCGCCGCTCCGGACCGTTCGCTCATCTACTCACCGGACGAATAGACCCTGTAGCTGCCTTGGCCGGCCACAACCCCCAGGCCGGCCAAGGTAGGCTCGCTCAAGGCCTGATGAGGAAAGGACAAGCGTGGACCTGATCTCGCAGGGAGTCGTCTCGGGTGTTCTCTTCGGCGGCCTGTACGCACTGATGTCCTTGGGGCTTTCGCTCTCCTGGGGTGCGCTGAAGATCATCAACCTGGCCCACTTCTCGTTCATCCTGCTCAGCGCCTACATCGTCTACCAGCTGAGTGTCAGCTACCAGATCGACCCCCTTTTGGCGATGGTTGTAGTCGTCCCGATCTTCTTCGTCATCGGCGCCCTGATGCAGATGTTCTTCCATGCGGTCGACGTCGACGAGTTCAAGTCGTTGATAATCACGTTCGGGATCTTCATCATCCTGCAGAGCCTGATCCAGACAGTCTGGAGCGCTGACTTCCGTCGCATCGGCATCGAGCTCAATCCGTATGCGACCCAGTCGATCTCCTTTGGCGGGGTCGCCTTTCCGGTCTCACAATTGATTGCATTTGTCGCCGCAGTGCTGATAGCGGTGGGCATGTCGTTGTTGCTCAGCCGCACGTACTTCGGCAAAGCGGTACGAGCCGTCGCCCAGGACCGGTCGATGGCCCGCGCCTACGGGGTTGATCCGCGGCGGGTCGCTGTCATCCTCTCCGGGCTGGCGACTTCGTTCTCGGCGCTGGCCGGGTTGTTCGTAGCCGTGGGCCAATCGATATTCCCCGGGCTGGCGGTTGGCTGGTTCGGGATTGTCTTCTCGGTCGTCATATTGGGAGGGCTGGGAAACACCCTGGGAACGCTCACCGCCGGTGTTGTCGTTGGCGTCGCGGCCAACACGGCCTCGGTGACCTGGGGGCCTCTCTCTGCTCCGCTGGTGACGTTCCTGATCCTGATTGCAGCCCTCCTCTTCCGGCCCGAGGGCCTCCTCACCAGAAGGAGCGTGGCATGAACCGGCGCCGGCGCACCCTGCTCGGCTTTGCCGCGGTCGCGGTGATTCTCGGATTTTTCCCCGCAGTTCAGGAGGCGTTGGATCTCCCCACGTTTTATGTGATCTTTCTTTTCACAACCTTGTTCTGGGTTGCTCAGGCATCGAGCTGGAACATCCTCACTGGCTTTGCCGGCTACTTCAGCTTCGGCCAGGGAGCCTGGTACGGGATCGGGGTTTACGCGGTCTCTGTCCTCGTCGGAAAGCATGGCTGGCCTTTCATGGCCGCGCTGCCGATGGCAGGACTGCTTGCGGGCGTGGCCGGTCTCCTCCTCGGAATGGTGGTTTTCCGGCTTCGTCGGCTCAGCGGCGAGATTTTCGCACTGACCACCCTTGCTATCGCTTTTGTCCTCGCTGCCCTCGCCCGGCTCCTGCCCGCTATCGATGGCGGCACCGGCATCTTCATGACCGGCACGCCGCTACCCGAATTTCTCGGCGACTTCACCACTGCGATGTACTTGCTGACGTTGGTCTTCTCGCTACTGACGGTGATGGCCGCATACTTGATCCAGGACTCGCGCCTCGGATGGGGCCTGTTCGCCATCCGAGATGACGAGCAGGTGGCGGATGGACTCGGCGTGCCCGTGTTCAGATACAAGATGACCGCCCTTGGAGCCAATGCCTTCTTTGCCGGGCTGATGGGCGGGTTGTGGTCTCTACGACTCGGGTTCGTCACAGTCGACGATGTGTTCAACATACGGGTTCCGCTGTTCGTGATCTTGATGAGCGTCCTCGGCGGCATGCGACATTGGATGGGACCGGTTGTCGGCGCCGTGATCATCACCACCATCTCCGACCGGCTCAATAGTGCCGGTCTCGCCGACGTCAGCCAGATCATCATTGGTGCGCTGTTGGTCATCCTTGCGCTCGCGGTCAGGGAGGGTGTCTATCTGCGGATGCGGGACCGATGGGTGACCACCGCCGCCGTCTTCTTCGGTGCCCTTGCACTGGTGACCCTGTTCGACATCAACGGATCTCTTATCAGCGACTTCGCATACGCGATGGTGGCCACGACGTTGGCGATGCTCGTTCCCTCGGGCGTATGGGAGAGGATGCGGGCGAACCGTGGCGGGACCGGCGGTGATGGGCCGCCCGAGACATTGGCCGATGACTTGACGGAGGCGAATACGTGAGCCTGCTCGAAGTCACCGATGTGGCGAAGCGGTTTGGCGGCGTGGTCGCCCTCGATGGTGTGACAATGCGAGTCGACGAAGGGGAAATACTTGGCCTGGTCGGCCCCAACGGCTCGGGAAAGTCCACCCTCATCAACGTCCTGAGTGGCTTCTATGCGGGTGACCAGGGACGGGTGGACTTCGCTGACACCGACGTCACCTCCTTGCCGGCAAATCAGGTCGCCGCGCTGGGAATAGCGCGCACCTACCAGATACCTAGGCCGTTCGACACAATGACCCCTAGGGAGAACATCGCCGTCAGCTACATGTTCGGTCAACACAGGCACAGTCTCGCCGAAGCGAGAGAGGCAGCCGGGGAATGGCTCGAATTCACCGGTTTGGGGGATGTCGCCGACACCGGTATCAACGAGCTCACGCTCCACCAGCTCAAATTCCTCGAGCTCGCCCGGGCTCTCGCCACCCAGCCGAGCCTCCTCCTACTCGACGAGGTGTTGGCCGGTCTCAACCCTTCCGAGATCAATCAGTCGGTCGAGATGATCCAGCGGGTCCATGCCCGCGGGATCACCCTGTTGATCGTGGAGCACGTGATGCGGGCGGTGATGGCCCTCTCGCACCGCATCGTCGTCCTCGACCAGGGCAAGGTGATAGTCGAGGGGGAGCCCGAGCAAGTGATGGCCGACCCTGCCGTGATCAGGGCCTACCTCGGGGATCGGGGTCTCGATGCTTGAAGTGCAGGGCCTGGCGGCCGGCTACGGGAAGGCTCAAGTGCTCCACGGGATTTCGCTCAGCGTGGGAGTCGACGAGATCGTGACGATCCTCGGACCCAACGGCGCCGGCAAGACCACCCTGGTCAACTCGATCGCAGGGGTGCAGCCCGTGATGGCGGGCTCGGTGGTGCTCGACGGCGTTGACCTGGTAGCGATTCCCCCGCACCGGGTGAGCGCCCACGGTGTCGCGCTGGTGCCCGAGGGCAGGCGGATCTTCCCCAAGATGTCAGTTGCAGAGAACCTCGACCTCGGGGCCTACGGAAAAGCCGCCCGGCCCGAACGGGACTCAAACGTGGCCTGGGTGCATGAGATCTTCCCGCGCCTCGCCGATCGGAGTGGGCAGGAGGCGGGGACCCTCAGCGGAGGTGAACAGCAGATGTTGGCCATCGGCCGGGCCCTCATGTCACGCCCCCGGCTCCTGCTCCTGGATGAACCGTCCCTCGGACTCGCTCCGATAATCGTCCAGGGCATCTTCGAAGTCCTCCGCGAGGTGAACGCGGCCGGGGTATCCATCCTCCTGGTAGAGCAGAACGCGGCCGGCGCCCTCGACCTTGCCTCACGCGGATACGTGCTCGAAGAGGGGAGGATCGTCGGGGAGGACACCTCCGCGGCGCTCAGTAGCGACGAAAGGCTGCGCAAGGCGTACCTGGGGATGTAGTCAGCTGGCGTCGGGCCAGCCTCCCCGGCCGATCACCATGGGATGGAATGGCAAGAGCTCAGGGGCGGGTCGGGTCGAGCGCCAGGTCCTCGGCGGGGCCACCAACGCCTCGGCCAGGGGCGACGATGCCAGCTCGAGGTCTCCCACGAGCAAGGCCAAGGATTTCTTCAGGTCGGTCATGGTCTTGTCGCCGAATCTCGATCGCCAGGACGCTTCCACTTCGTCCACGCGGCGGTAGTAGGCCGATTGGGCTCGGTCGCCGTCCACTGTGAGACGGACCTGTTTGCCCCGATCGGTGGGTACCGGCTCGACGATCGCAAGATGGTGGCGTCGCAGCACCGTCAACGCCTGGACGCTCCCTTCCTTTGACACCCCGGCCAGTCCGGGGACATCCCGCATCGGTACCGGGCCGGTGCCAAGGATGCGCAATGTGTTCGCGGCGATGGGAAGCGCCACAGTCGAGTCCGTCTCGAAGTCAAGGGTGAATTCGAGCAAGACCCGGGAAAGGCGAGCATAAAGAGGAAGTGGTGAATCAGGTTTGGGGCCAGGCGGCGCAGGAGCTTCAGTGAACATCTCGTTCCGGGACGTGACATCCGGCAGGTACAGAGGGGTGCGCCTGTCTCCGAGTTGGTCGATCACAGCAGCAAGCCGTCCCTGCACTTCCTCCAAATTGGCTTCGCCATACCTATCGCGCCAGCGTTCATCGATCAGCTCCGGCAGTGGCCGCCACAACTCCTGGGCGAAACGGCAGTTGTCAGTTGGGCGGACGATCCATTCCCGCTTGGGAACCTTGGATGTCGCCGCCGGGTCGGGGGCGACAGTCACATAACGCCAACGGGTCAGGCCATTCAGGTCGACCTGGTGTTGCGCCAGCGATTCAAGCTCGTCGGCCGCAAGGCCCTCGGGTGGGAGAAACCGGAGGTAGTTGGCCCACATCACCAGTGAAAGGAGGAAGACTCTCGGCCGTTTCGACTCCAAAAGCTGGCGCTCCCATTCGTTGTCGAACTCGATGGTGTACGCGACCAGTGCATGGGAGAGCAGGGTGTTGAGAGGAACGTTCGACCAGTTCACGTGTTGACGTTCCCGGCCAGATTCTCCTCGAGCCGCTTGCGGACGATTGGCCCGTACCCGCTTCGCTTGCTCGGTTCCATGCGGTCGTCCGGGATCGAAAGACCCCTAGCCACTGAACCGCTCGATATGGCCTCGTCCCCACTGACGGGTGGCGTTAACGAGAGGGACGAGGGACAGCCCGTATTCGGTGAGCGAATAATGGACAGGGGCGGGGACCGGGCCGGTGGAGTTTCTATCGACGATGTCGTCTGCCTCCAGCTCCCGGAGCTGTTCGGTCAGCACCTTCTGGGAAATCCCCGGGATGAGCCGGCGCAGCCCTGCGAAGTGACGTGGCGACTCGGCGAGCCAGTAGATGATGATCAGCTTCCACTTGCCACCCATCGCCGCGGTAGCGGCGGTGAGGGGGCAATCACTGATCGGGTTGTTCCGGCGTCCATTGCCCATAGTTACCCAAATGTTCCTTCTGGCGACTGGCTTGGCGATCGATACGATATCAGCAGGCCAGGACACCGAGAGGGGGGAACAATGACCATCGACGGGAGTAAGGATTTCGACTTCGAGTTCGGTGACTGGACTGTCGAGCTGTCGCGATTAATCGATCCCCTGACCGGATCCACCACCTGGGTTGAGTACTCGGGCACCTCGGTTGTACGCAAGATCTGGGATGGCAAGGCCAACCTGGGAGAGCTCAATGTCGACGGAACGACGGGCCCCATCCAGGGTTTGAGCCTTCGTCTTTACAAACCCGAGTCGGGTCAATGGAGAATCCACTGGGCCAGCAGCAGAGACGGTGAGCTCGGCGAGCCGATGGTCGGTGGGTTTGTTGGCGGCGTCGGAGAATTCCACAATCAGGAAATGATGGATGGGCGGATGGTTGATGTTCGATTCCTCTTCTCCGATGTGGAGCCTGACTCGTTCCAATTGGAGCAGGCATTCTCCGACGACGGGGGAGAGTCCTGGGAGGCGAACTGGATCGCGAAGTTCCAGCGGGTTCAAGGCATTAGTGGCGACTAATCCTCCACCGGGTAGACGTCGGCAGGGCCGTGGAACATATTGAGGAATAGACAAGGTCCTTCGGCTTTGGGCGCGTGATGCATCGGCTGGCCGGCCGGGAAATGACAATAAGTCCCCGGGCCCACCACCTGTCCGTTGACCACCAGGCTCCCCTCGAGCACCACGATGGTGTGCACAGCGGTGTGGCGGTGCCGTTGCACACCGAGTCCGGCCGGGTAACGGACCAGGTAATGCTCCTCCCCTGAACTCGGGTCTTGATGGAGGAGCCGCAACCCAATGGGGCGGTCGTAGATGATCGGTTGCGATGGAGGCAACTCCTCGTCGTTGGAGGTCTCCACGATGACGGTGGAGGCGTCGTCGATCGCCGCGGGTTGACCGGCGCTTTCGGGCCATGAGTCCCACATTCCAACAGTGTCTTCTACCAACACCGACTCATAATGAGCGATCAGCGGCATCAACTCCGCCTCGAGCTTTTCGGTCCACAACGGCCCGCCGTAAAACGCCTCCTTCATCGGTTCTCTGCTCTCGGCGTCGGGAAACGCCCGCAGCCAGACAAAGGTGTCTTCGTCCTCGTTGGACGGAAAGGGCCCCAGAACCTTCATCCCGATCTCACGATGGACGGGGATCGCCCGGCTGCGCAGCGCCTCAATCAAGGTCTCCCGACTCCCCGCAGTCGCTCGGTAGGTTCGAACCTCGATCATGGCTGTCATTCGGTCCCTTTCGTGGCCGTTTCTACCGAATGAACGCGGATGCGACAAGAACGCACCCTCAGGTAACTGTCGTCAGGCTCAGACCAGAGCCCACTCCAGAACCTGGGTCATGTCGTCGGCGATGTGGAATGTCATCTCGTCGCGCACCAATTCGGGGACGTCGTCGATGTCCGCCTCGTTGCGGCGGGGCACGATCACCTGG
>Ga0299913_10002188_pt1 | contig 15252 bp, 14 predicted proteins | sample RVTome_9_FD_201360 | JGI IMG/M metagenome (GOLD analysis project Ga0299913, IMG submission 201360) | Soil microbial communities from uranium-contaminated site in the Upper Colorado River Basin, Wyoming, United States - RVT155D38 (version 2) ...
TCTCGCAGTTCCAGCCGCCGTCGGCGAGCTGCTGGCTCAGCAGCCAGCGCACCGCACCCGCCATGCGTTCGTCGCGGAGGCCGAAGCCCGAGGCGAGCAGCACCAGCATTCCGGTGATGCACGTCTCCGGCTCGCGGATGGACTTGGCCAGGGTGAGGCCGCCGTCCCACCAGGATGCGCCATCCCACAGCACCCGGCAGCCGGCCAGCGCCTGCGCGTTGCCGGGTGGCAGGCCGAGCCAGTGCAGCAGCAACAGGGTGTACGTCGTCGAGGTCCACTTCGGGCTGTAGAGCGCGCCGGCCCATCGCCCGTCGTCGTCCTGCTCGGCCAGCAGCCGGGCCCCCCAGCCCTGGGACGCCACCCTGGCCCGCTCGGCCGCCACCTCGCGCGGTGTGGCCGGGGTCAGGTGCTGCATGGTCTGCCACCGGATGCTGGCATCGCCGGCGAGCAGCCAGGGCAGCAGGTCCGGCGGCGGGTCACTCACGGCCATCGCCAGTCCGGCCTACCCTGGAGGCATGAACACCATCCATCTCACCGACGCCGAGCTGGCGATGGCCCGCAACGGGATGACGGCCTTTCTCCACGCGTTCGGCCACGACGAGGCCGACACTGTCGTCCAGATCAAGGCCGTCATCGCGAAGCTGGCCGCGGCCCAGCCCGAGCCCGAGGCCTCGGTCGGCTGACGACACGGCCCGTCACCTCGCGCGGTCGTCCGCGAGCGGGCGGATGCTGACCGCCGTCACCTTGTACTCCGGGCACGACGTGACGGTGTCGACCTCCTGGGACGTGAGCACGTTCGCGGCCACGTCGGGGAAGTGGAACGCCAGGAACGCCTGACCAGGGACGATGCCGTCGGAGCCTCGGACCTGGGTCACCACCTCACCGCGCCGGCTGGTCACCGCGGCCCGATCGCCGTCCCGCAGCCCCAGCCGGGCCAGGTCGTCGGGATGCAGGTCGAGCACCTCGTGGGGGACGAGCTCGAGGTTCGGCGTACGGCGGGTCATCGTCCCGGAGTTGTAGTGAGCCAGCCGCCGGCCCGTGATCAGCGTGTACGGGTACCGGCTGTCGGCCTCCTCGCCGGTCGGCAGCCAGGCGACGCTCGCGAGCTGGGCCCGGCCCGACGGGGTCGCGAAGCTGCGCTGGTAGAGAAGCGCCTCACCCGGGTCGTCGACGGACCGGCACGGCCAGGGCAGCGCGCCCTCGCGGTCGAGGCGCTCATGAGAGATGCCGGCGAACAGCGGCGCCACCGCGGCGCACTCGGCCATCGCCTCGGCCGGGGACGAGATCCCGAGGTCCGCGCCCAGCGCCTTGGCCACCGCCAGCAGGATGTCGAAGTCGGTGCGGGCTCCGTCGGGGGGCGGCAGCGCGGGTCGCACCCGCTGGAAGCGGCGGTCGAAGTTCACGAAGGTCCCGTCCTTCTCGAGGAACGCCGCAGCGGGCAGCACCACGTCGGCCAGCCGCGCGGTCTCGGAGAGGAAGATCTCCTGGCTGACGACGAGCTCGCAGGCGTCGATGGCGGCGCGCACGTGCCCGGAGTCCGGGTCGGTCTGGGCGATGTCCTCGCCCATCACGTAGAGCGCGTGCACCCGGCCGTCGAGGGCGCCGGTGAACATGTCGGGGATCCGCAGGCCCGGCCGGTCGGGGAGGGTCACGCCCCAGGCCGCACCGATGCGGCCGCGGGCCGCCTCGTCGACCACCTTCTGGTACCCGGGCAGGAGGTCGGGGAGGGCTCCCATGTCGGAGGCGCCCTGCACGTTGTTCTGCCCGCGCAGGGGGTTGACCCCGCCGCCGTACGGCGTCCCCACGACCCCGCGCAGGATCGCCAGGTTGGACAGGGTGCGGACCCCGTCGGTGCCGTGCGCGTGCTCGGTGACCCCGAGGCCGTAGAAGATCGCGGGCAGGTCGGCCGTGCCGTACAGGCGGGCGGCCTCGCGCAACTCCGCTGCGGGCACTCCCGAGATCTCCTCGACGTGCTCCGGGGTGAAGCGCTCCACGGCCGCGCGCAGCGTGTCGAGCCCGTCGGCGCGCCGGGCCAGGAAGTCGAGGTCCGCCCAGCCGCCCTCGAGCAGCAGTCGCGCCAGGCCGTTGAAGACCGCGACGTTCGATCCCGGCCGTCCCTGCAGGTGGACGTCGGCCAGGTCGGCCAGCTCGGTGCGGCGCGGGTCGACCACGACCAGCTTCGCCCCCCGGAGCACCTGCTGCTTGATCCGGGCCCCGATGACGGGGTGGGCTTCGGTCGCATTGGTGCCGGCGAGCAGGAACACGTCGGACCGCTCGATGTCGTCGGCGGGGTTGGTGCCGCCCGAAAGCCCGAACGCCGCGGTCAGCCCGGCCGCGGACGGGGCGTGGCAGACACGGGAGCAGTTGTCGACGTTGTTGGTGCCGATCACCGCCCGCATCAGCTTCTGCATCAGGTAGTTCTCCTCGTTGGTCGCCCGGGCCGAGGAGATCGCGGCGATCGCGTCCGGCCCGTGCGCCGACCGGATCCGGCCGAGCTCGCGGCCGACGTACTCGAGCGCGACCGGCCAGGAGACCGGCTGCAGCTCGCCGTCCACGCGGAGCAGGGGAGTGGTGAGCCGCTCGCCCGAGCGGACGAAGCCGTGCGCGAACCGGCCCTTCACGCAGGCGTGGCCGCGGTTGACGGGGCCGTCCGGGGCCGGTGTGACCGAGACGACCCGGTCGTCCTCGACATGGACGTCGAGGGCGCAGCCCACGCCGCAGTAGCCGCACGTGGTCCGGGTGGTCCGGGTGGCCGGGGTCGCCGTGGTGCGCTCCGCGAGGGCGCCGGTCGGGCACGAGTCGACGCAGCCCCCGCAGCTGACGCACGCGGACTCCACCCAGGGCCCGCCCGTGCCGGGTGCCACGACCGTGTCGGCACCGCGCCCGGTGAGCGTGAGGGCGAACGTGCCCTGGACCTCGTCGCACATGCGCACGCAGCGACCGCACGAGATGCACAGGTCCCGGTCGAGCGAGAAGTAGGGGTGGGACTCGTCGGTGCCCAGCCCTCGACCGCCGCCGAAGAGGTCCTCGCCGATGCCGAACCGCTCGCAGAGAGCGGTGAGCTCGGACTCCCGCCCGAGAGCGCTGGCCGGCAGCCGCTCGGCGGTCAGCTCGAGCACCAGCCCCACCTGGGCGCTCACCTCGGGGTCGGTGGTGGTCACCTGCGAGCCCGCGGCGGCGGGCGTCACACACGCGGCCACGAGCGCGCCGTCCGCACGCACCAGGCACACCCGGCACACGCCGGCCGGGCTCAGCCGGTCGTCGTGGCACAGCGTCGGGACGTCCGCGCCCGCGAGCCGGGTGGCGTCCAGGATGCTCGCGCCCTCGGGAACCTCGAGCGGGCGTCCGTCGACCGTCAGCTCCATGGCGCGATCTCCATCAAGCTGCGGACGGCCGCGGGGAGCCGGCGCCCGAACGCGCACAGGCTCGCCTGGCTCATCAGGTCCAGCAGTGCCGGGTCCCTGCTGCTGGCTCCGGGGTCGGCCGCGCCCCGGCGGGTGCCTTCGCGGCACGGCGTACACGCCCCGCACGACTCGTCGGCTCCGAAACGCCAGAGATGCGCGAGCAGGTCCTCGTGTGAGGTGCTCGAGTCGATCGCCACCAGGCTGCCGTGCCCGAGGGAGACCCCGGCGCCGGCGAGCGCCGCCTCCAGCAGCGGGAGATCCAGCTGCGAGGGGGCCAGGAACCCACCGAGGGGACCCCCCACCTGCACCGCCCGGAGCTCGGTACCGTCGGTGAGCCCGCCGCCGAGCTCCTCCATGATGAAGCGCAGCGGGGTGCCGAGCTCGACCTCGTAGGCGCCCGGCCGGGCGAAGCGCTCGGTCAGGCAGACGAGCAGGGTGCCGGTCTCAGTGCCTCGCCCGAGCCGCGCGTACGACGCCCCGCCGTCCGCGAGGATGGCGGGCACCGCCGCCAGCGTCTCGACGTTGTTGACGGCGGTCGGCCGTCCCAGGAACCCCCGCTGGGTGGGGTACGGCGGGCGCACGCGCACCGTGCCGCGCAGGCCGGCCATCGACCGCAGCAATGACGTCTCCTCGCCGGCGACGTAGGACCCGTGGCCGGAGACGACGGTCACGTCGAAGTCGACGCCGCTGCCGTGGATGTCAGTGCCGAGGTGGCCGGCGGTGCGGGCCGCCTCCACGGCGCGCGTCAGGGTGGCCCGGGCGCGGGGGTACTCCGACCGGACGTAGACGAACCCGGCGGTCGCTCCGCAGGCCAGGCCGGCCAGGGCGAGCCCTTCGAGAACTCGGTCGGGGTCACGCTCCATGAGCAGCCGGTCGGCGAACGAGCCCGGGTCGCCCTCGTCGCCGTTCGCCACCACATAGCTCGGTCCGGGGCCGTCGGCGCTGCGCACCGCTGCCCACTTGGCCGCCGCAGGGAATCCGGCCCCGCCGCGGCCCCGGAGGCCGGCGAGCCCGACCTCGCGCCGGACGCGTTCGCCGCCGCCCGGCCAGGACAGCAGCGCCGGCCACACCTGCCAGGGTGCCTCGTCCCCGACGATCCCGCGCAGCACCACCGGCGCGCTCACCGCCGACACCGGGAAGTCGGGGTCGACCGGTTCGGCCCGGCCGGCGAGCTGGTCCACCAGGGTGGCGCCGACCCGGGGCTCGTCGTCATCGAGCGCCGCGGGCCCGGCATAGCAGTAGCCCAGGCAGTGCGCGGCCTGGAGCGAGACCGATCCGTCATCGTCGCGGTGGCCAAGCGGCACGCCGAGCGCCCCCTCGACGGCGGCGACCTGTTGGCCCTGGGTGGCGGCGAAGCAGCCGGTGCCGGTGCACAGGCGGACATGCCGATCACCCCGCTGGGCCCGGTGGTCGGAGAAGTAGGTGTCGGCTCCGTGTCGCGCGGCATCGGGCAGGCGGTCGCCGCGGAGCAGTAGCTCCTCGACCGGGCTGCGAGGTTCGGCGGTGACCACCCGGCCAGCGTGCCTGGCGCACCCGGGTCCTGGCATGGGTCGGAAGTCCCGACTTTGCCTACGTGTACAAGGGGTAAACTAGAACTTGTTTCAGTTCTCCCGCTGCCCAGAAGGAGCAGACAATGCGGACGGCCCTGTGTGACGAGCTCGGCATCGAGTTCCCGATCTTCGCGTTCACCCACTGCCGCGACGTCGTCGTCGCGGTCAGCAAGGCGGGAGGGTTCGGCGTGCTCGGGGCCGTCGGCTTCACGCCCGAGCAGCTGGAGATCGAGCTGAAGTGGATCGACGAGAACATCGGCGACCACACCTACGGCGTCGACATCGTGATCCCGAACAAGTACGAGGGGATGGACGCGAACATGTCCGGCGAGGAGCTCGCCGAGATGTTGCGGAAGATGGTTCCACAGGAGCACCTGGACTTCGGCCGGAAGGTGCTCGCCGACCATGGCGTACCGGTTGACGAGAGCACCGACGACGATGCGCTGCAGCTGCTGGGCTGGACCGAGGCGACCGCGACCCCGCAGGTCGAGGTGGCGCTGCGCCACCCGAAGATGACCCTGATCGCCAATGCGCTCGGCACCCCGCCGGCGGACATGATCGAGCACATCCACGCCGGCGGCCGCAAGGTCGCGGCGCTCTGCGGCTCGCCGTACCAGGCCCGCAAGCACGCCGACGCCGGCGTGGACATCGTCATCGCCCAGGGCGGCGAGGGCGGCGGCCACTGCGGCGAGATCGGCTCGATCGTGCTATGGCCGCAGGTCGTCAAGGAGGTCGCGCCGGTGCCGGTGCTGGCGGCGGGCGGGGTCGGCAGCGGCGGGCAGATCGCCGCGGCGCTCGCGATGGGCTGCCAGGGCGCCTGGACCGGCTCGCAGTGGCTGATGGTCGAGGAGGCCGAGAACACCGCGGTCCAGCAGCAGACCTACGCCGACGCGACCAGCCGCGACACCATCCGCAGCCGGTCGTTCACCGGCAAGCCGTGCCGGATGCTCAAGAACGACTGGACCGAGGCCTGGGAGACGCCCGGCAACCCCGAGCCGCTGGGCATGCCGCTGCAGTACATGGTCTCCGGAATGGCGGTCAAGGCGACCCACAAGTACCCCGACCAGACCGTCGACGTGGCGTTCAACCCGGTCGGCCAGGTGGTCGGTCAGCTCACCAAGGTGGAGAAGACCTCGACCGTCATCGAGCGCTGGGTCCAGGAGTACGTCCACGCCACGACCAGGCTGGACGAGCTGAACGCGGCGGCACTCTGACTCAGTCGTCCAGGCTGCCCATGCTGAGGTTGAGGACCGTGCCGGTGATCCCGCTGGCCCGGTCGGAGGCCGCGAACACCGCCGCGCCGGCCAGATCCGCCAACGACGACAGTCGTCGCGTGTGCGTCCTGCCGGCCAGGGCCTGGTGGAACTCGTCCCACGTCACCCCCGATGCCTGGGCGAAGCGCTCGAAGCCCTCCTGGATCCTGCGCGTCTCCGGGATTCCCTGCGGTCGCAGGCCGACGACGCGGACTCCGTGAGGTGCGAGCTCGGCGGACATGTCTCGAGTCAGTGCCTCCACGGCGGCCATCGCGGGACCGGCGCCTCCCACCAGGGGAGTGCCCGTCCGTGAAAGGGTCGCCGTGACGGTCATGATGACGCCCGACCGGTTGGCGACCATCCGCCTTGCGGCCGAGCGCGCGGTCAGGAAATACGCCCTGGGGTACGTCGCTATCGGCTCGGAGAACTGCTCGACGTCGAGCTCGACCAGGGGCACCCGGGTCATCGGGTTCGGGATGCCGATCGCGTTGAACGAGATGTCGACGCGGCCCGACCTCTCCGTCATGGACTCGAGATGCGAGTCCACCGCCTGCTCGTCGAGCGCGTCGACCTCCGCCGTCTCGGCGGACCCGCCGGCGGCGACGATCTCCTCGGCGACGGAGTCGACGGTCGCCAGGTTGCGCCCGGTGAGGAAGAGCGTGGCACCCTCGGCCGCGAAGGCGCGGGCGACGGCACCCCCGATCGCGCCACCGGCCCCGTAGATCACCGCGACCTTGCCCGCCAGCATCGGTGCGGTTCCCTGCTGCGCCATGCGTCAGCGCCGACCCGGGCCGGGCACCGTGGCGGGCAGACCGAACACCGTGTGGCTCTCGGGATCGAGGAACGCGGTGATCTCCGCGATCCGGTCGCCCCGGAGGGTGATCACCTCCATGGAGTGCCAGGCATAGACGCCGGTGTCCTCCGAGATCCGGTAGGTGGCGAAGCCCAGCTGGCCGTTGGCGTGGCTGGGCAGCACCCGCCAGCGCTCGCCGCGGAGCGGGGTCTTCCTGAGGAAGGCGATCACCGCGTCGCGGCCGGCGTACCAGGTCCGGTACGGCGGCATCGCGATGACGGCATCCTCGGTGAGCAGGTCGACCAGGGCGTCCACGTCGGCGCGCTCCCAGGCATCGACGTACCGGTCCACCAGGCTGCGCAGCCGGTCGTCGCCGATCGACCGCAGCGCCACCTGCTGGCTCTGCGCGGGCAGCCGCTCGTCGACGGTCCGGTGCGCCCGCTGCAGGGCGCTGTAGACCGCGTCGGGCGACATCTCGAGTGCGTCGGCGACCTCGCCGCCGGAGAAGCCGAGCACGTCGCGCAGGATCAGCACCGCGCGTTGCCGCGCGGGCAGGTGCTGCAGGGCCGCGACGAACGCCAGCTCCACGCTCTCGCGCTGCTCGTAGCGGGCGTCCGGTGCCTGATCTCCCTCGGCGAGCCGCTCGTCCGGGTACGGCTCGAGCCACACCGACTCGACCAGCGGCTCGTCCAGCTCGCCGTGCGGGTCCCCGGCGGGCCCGAAGTCGACCGGAAGCACCCGGGTCGGCCGTCGCTCGATCGCCCGGAGGCACGCGTTGGTCGCGATCTTGTACAGCCACGACCGCAGCGAGCTGCGGCCCTCGAACCGGGACAGCCCGCGCCAGGCTCCCAGCAGCGCCTCCTGCAGCGCGTCCTCCGCATCCGGGACCGAGCCGAGCATGCGATAGCAGTGGGCGTGCAGCGCGGCCCGGTGCGTGTCGACCAGGGCGGCATAGGCGTCCTCGTCGCCCTGCCGCGCGGCCTCGAGCAGGTCGGACTCCTCCATGAGGTCCCCTCTCATCGGCTCTGCCCGATCCTGGGCCCGTTCGAGCGTCCGCGCTTGGGCTGCCAGAACGCGATCTCGCCACCCTGGACCGTCGTGACCACGCTGCGCCATCCATTTGCGCCTTCGCGTGGCTCGAGGAGCACCGACGCGCCGAGGGTCCGGGCCCGGTCGGTGACCTCGCCGATCCGGCGCACCTCGACGTAGGGCACCCAGACGGGACGAGGGGTCCCGCACTCCACGATGCCCCCGCCGATGCCGCCGAGCTCGAGTGCGAGGTAGGACGCGCGACCGGTGCCGACCCGTTCCTCGCGCCAGCCGCACAGCTCGGCGTACAGCCCGCGGGCCTCGAGAAGGTCGCCGGTGTGCAGCTCCAGGTGGACGACCGAGTGCGCCACCACGATCAGGCCACGCCCTCTGGCTGGAGGACCGGTTCGACGACGACCGGGTCTGCCGGGACCGTACGGCGTGCCGGCAGCGCCAGGGCGGCGATCGCACCGAGAAGTGCGAACGCCGACGCGACACCGACCGCGGGGGCGAACCCGTCGACGAACGCCTGCGCCGACACGTAGCTGCCGGACCCGGCGAAGACGGCGACCGCCACCGCGATGCCGAAGACTCCGCCGAGCTCGCGCATCGTGGAGTTGACGCCGACGGCCTTGCCGATCGCGCTCTCGTCCACGGATCCGATCACGGAGTTCTGCGCCGAGGGAATGGCCATCGACACACCGACCCCGGCGAGGATGAACGGTGCGAGCATCTCGGAGTACGCCATGCCCGGCTCGACGATCACGGCGAGCCAGCCCAGACCGGCAGCCTGGAGCGCGAGGCCCGACACCATCAGCGGGCGTTCGCCGATCCGGTCGGCGAGCGCGCCCGCGACGGGGGCCACGGTCATGAAGGTCGCTGTCCAGGGGAGCAGCCGCAGCCCGGCGCCGAGCGGGCCGTTGTCCATCGCGGTCTGCAGGAACTGCGCGAAGAAGAACACGCCGGTGAACAGGGACGCGAAAGTGAAGAAGATCGCCGCGTTCCCAGCCGAGAACGCGCGCGACCGGAAGAAGCTCATCGGCAGCATCGGTTCCCGCGCCCGCAGCTCCCACGCCACGAATGCCGCGAGCAGCAGGATCCCGGCCGTCAGGGTTCCGACCACCTCGGCGGAGTCCCAGCCGGCCTGGTTGCCGCGCACGAGACCCCACACGATGCCGAGCGCTCCGCCGGACACGAGTGCCAGCCCGGCGAGGTCGAGGGCCGAGTCGGGCCCGAAGCTCTCCTTCATCCGGGCGAGCACCAGTGGGACGGCGATCAGCCCGATCGGGACGTTCACCCAGAAGATCCACTCCCAGCTGATGCCCTCGACCACGACACCGCCGATCAGCGGGCCGCTCGCCACGGCCAGTCCGGTGATGGCGCTGAAGATCCCGATGGCCGCGCCCCGCTTCTCGGCCGGGAAGGCGGCGCTGAGCAGCGCCAGGCCGAGGGTGATCAGCAGTGCGGCACCGGCTCCCTGGACGGCGCGTCCGGCGATCAGCCAGCCGATGTCGGGGGCGAGCGCGCACGCGGCCGACGAGGCGGCGAAGAGCGCCAGGCCGCCGGCGTACAGCCTGCGACGGCCGAAGCGGTCGCCGAGCGCCGCGGCGGTGATCAGCAACACGGCAAAGCTGAGGTTGTAGGAGTTCACCGTCCACTCGAGCTGTTCGACGGAGGCGTCGAAGTCGAGCCGGATGGTGCTGAGCGCCGTGGAAACCACGAGCGTGTCGAGGGCGGCCATCAGCGATCCGATGGCGGTGAGGACGACGACCCACCGGGTCGCCGTCTTCGAGGTGTCGAGTGTGCTGGGGGCCATCTGCGTCTGCCTCACGAGTGCTTGGTTCCGGCGACACGAGTCGCCGCTTACCAAGTGAGGTACGGCGCGGGCGCCGAATCCATCGCTCGCGGACGAGATTTCTCGCGGGCCGCGCGAATCGCCCTTTCGCGAGCTCAGGTACGTCGTGCTGACGAGCCGTGCTCCGGCGACGTCGCCGCGGGCAGCCGGACGACGAAGCTGGCCCCTCGGCCGGGTCCGTCGCTGTGCGCGGTGATCCGGCCGCCCTGGGCCTCGACCAGCGCCTGGGAGATCGTCAGCCCGATGCCGCTTCCTCCGCGGGACCTGTTGCGCGCGGGGTCGGCGCGGTAGAAGCGGTCGAAGACATGTCCCAGGTGCTGCGGCTCGATGCCCTCGCCGGTGTCGGTGACCCAGATCTCCACCCAGGAACCGGCGGCGCGGCCGGACGTCGTGACGGATCCGCCGGCGGGTGTGTGCCGCAGCGCGTTGTCGAGGAGGTTCCCCAACACCTGGCCAACCCGCGCGGGATCGGCCAGGACGAGGAAGTCGCTCGGCACGTCAGCGTGCAGGGTGACGCCCTTCTCGCGGTAGCGATCGCTGATGGCGCGGTGCGCGGCCTCGACGAGGTCCCGAATAGGGGTTGCCTCCACCCGGATCTCCAGGTTGCCCTCCTGGGCCCGGGACACCGCGCCGATGTCCTGGGCGAGCCGCGCGAGCCTCGCGGTGCTGCCCTGCAGCACCGCAAGAGTGGTGGCGTCGAGCCGGCGGACGCCGTCCTGGAGCGCCTCGAGGTGGGCGTCGAGGGTGGCGAGCGGGGTGCGCATCTCGTGCGCGAGGTCGGCGAGCATCCGCCGGCGGGTGGTCTCCGCGGCGTCGAGTCGCTCGGCGAGGGCGTTGAAGGTGCCGGCCAGCTGGTCGAACTCGGAGCCGAGGCCGGGGCTGGGGATGCGGGAGGTGTAGTCCCCGTCGGCGACCTCGGTGGCCGAGACGACCACCCGGCCGATCGAGAGCTGCACCCGTCGGCTCAGGTACCAGGTGACGGCCAGGGCGAGCAGGATCGCGATCAGCAGCGCTGCCAGCAGGGCGAGGAGCAGGGAGTCGACGAAGGCCTCCTCGACGTGCTCGGACTCGGTGGCGGTGTGGGCGACGCCGCCGCGCTCGAGGTGGTCGCGGAAGATCCCCGGGCCCACGGAGGAGGCGACGAGCCACGCCGTCAGGGACATGGCGACGAGCACCATCCCCTGGGCGAGCAGGAGTCGAGTCGCGAAACCGGGACGGCTCGCGCCACGAGTGAGGACCCGCACCCTGGTCATTCGCCGGCGCCCATCCGATAGCCGACTCCCCGGAGGGTCCGGATGAACCGCGACTGGGTGGCGTCGTCCCCGAGCTTGCGGCGCAGGTGTCCGATGTGAACGTCGACCAGGTGCTCGTCGCCCACCCATTCGGCTCCCCAGACGGCTTCGATGAGCTGCCGCCGGCTGAACGCCATCCGGGGCCGCTGTGCGAGCGTGGCGAGGAGGTCGAACTCGGTGCGGGTCAGCGCCACGAGCTCGTCGTCCAGCCAGACGTCCCGGCCGACCGGGTCGATCCGCAGTGCTCCGAAGCGTCGGTCCTCCTGCGTCTCCTGGTCCGCCTTGTCGCGGGACCGTGGCCGGCGGAGCATCGCCTGGATCCGGGCCATCAGCTCGCGCGGGCTGAACGGCTTGGTCAGGTAGTCGTCGGCGCCCACGGAGAGACCGATCAGCGTGTCCACCTCGTCGGTGCGCGCGGTCAGCATCACGACGTAGGCGTCGGAGAAGGTGCGGATCTGGCGGCACACCTCGACCCCGTCGAGCCCCGGGAGCCCCAGGTCGAGGACCAGGACGTCGGGGTCGATCTCGCGCGCCAGGACGACGGCCTCGGCTCCGTCACCGGTCGTGGCCACGGCGAAGCCGGCCTGCTCCAGATAGCTGGCCAGCAGGGTGGCAAGGGGAGCCTCGTCCTCCACGACCATCGCGCGCATGCCCGACGGTGCTCGGCTCGTCGAGATCGGTCCCATGCGCCCATGGTGGCAGCACGACCGGCCCGTGACCGGCCGCTCGGACCGGGGGGCCGTGATCTTCAGCGAACCTTCACATGACCACCAGGGGACCGCCGGGTGGGCGCGGGACTCTCGAAGGGATACAGAGAGAGGAGCTGGTTCCGATGATGTGGTGGAACGACGGAATGGGTGTGGCCGGCTGGATCGCGATGACACTGATGATGGTTGCCTTCTGGGGCCTGGTGGTCTTCGCGATCATCGCCATCTTCCGAGGATTCGGCGGTGGCGGGCAGACGCCCGTGGCGCGTCACGACCGAGACCCGCAGGAGATCCTCGACGAGCGGTTCGCCCGCGGGGAGATCGACGTCGACGAGTACCGCGCGCGCCAGGACGCCCTGCGCGCAGCGCGGTGAGCGTCTCCGACCCGACCGAGCCGAGGAGCATCTGATGCCCGAGTTGACCCGTCGCAGGCTGTTGATCGGCGGCGCCGGCGCCGGTGTAGTCGGCGCCCTGGGCGTGGGGGGCGTGGTCGGGTGGAACCAGCTCGGCTCCTCCTCGCCGGTCACCGCCTCCTCCGATGCGGTGGCGAGGGCTGAGGCCGCCAGGCGCAGCGCCGGCCAGAAGCTGGTCACCGCGCGGCTCACGCCCCGTCCGCTCACCGCCGACCTCGGCGGCCTGACGGTCGACACGTGGGGTTACGGCGACGCGGTGCCCGGCCCGGTGATCCGCGCCGCGGCGGGTGACCTGCTGCGGATCACGGTCGACAACGAGCTGCCGACGGAGACCAGCGTGCACTGGCATGGCCTGGCGCTGCGCAACGACATGGACGGGGTGCCGGGAATGACCCAGGACCCGATCCCGGCCGGCGGCCGGTTCACCTACGAGTTCACCGCGCCGGACCCGGGCACGTACTTCTACCACCCGCACACCGGTGTGCAGCTGGACCGCGGCCTCTACGGCGCACTCGTCATCGACGACCCGGCCGAGCCGGGGGACTACGACGCGGAGTGGATCGTGCTGCTGGACGACTGGGTCGACGGCACCGGCCGCACACCCGATCAGGTCCTCGAGCAGCTGCTGGCCGGCGGCATGGACCACGGCGGTATGGCGATGGGCGGCATGGGCGGAATGGGCGGCATGGGCGAGGGGATGCAGTCGGCCCTCCTCGGCGGTGCGGGCGACGTGGACTACCCCCACTACCTGGTCAACGGCCGGACGCCCGAGGCACCCGCCACGCTGACCGCGGAACCCGGCCAACGGGTCCGGATCCGGTTCGTCAACGCCGGATCCGACACCGCCTTCCGGGTCGCACTCGGCGGACATCGGATGACCGTGACGCACAGTGACGGCTTTCCGGTGCGACCGGCCGAGACCGACGCCCTCCTGATCGGGATGGGCGAGCGGTACGACGTCCTGGTCACCGTCGGTGACGGCGCCTTCCCGCTCGCGGCAGCCGCTGAGGGCAAGCAGGGCCGGGGCCTGGCGATCGCTCGAACCGGCAAGGGCGGGCGGCCCGGCACCGACCGTCCTGCCGAGCTCGACCGGAGGATCCTGACCGGCGCCGACCTGGCTGCGCTCGAGGATGTACGGCTGTCGAGCAAGCGGCCCGACCGGACGCACCGGGTGGCGATCGCGGGCGCCATGGCGCCGTACCGCTGGACGATCAACGGCCGGCCCTTCCCCGACGCCGAGTCGCTGCCCGTGACGGAGGGGGAGCGGGTTCGCCTCCGGTTCGAGAACCACTCGATGATGTTCCACCCGATGCACCTGCACGGGCACACCTTCGGGCTCACCCGCGGTGGCGCTCGCAAGGACACCGTGATCGTGCGTCCGATGCAGACCGTCGAGGTCGAGCTGGACGCCGACAACCCGGGTCAGTGGGCAACGCACTGCCACAACATCTACCACGCCGAGGCCGGGATGATGACGGCCCTCTCGTACCAGGCGTAGAGAGCGCGACGATGGACCACGACGCGATCCAGGGATCCCGGGCCGGAGAGGCCGGCGCCGCCGAGTCGCCCACTGCGCGCGGCCGGTGGGCGGCCGCCCGGGACACGGCAGGTGCGGTCATCGGCGCCGTCCTCGGCCTCGTGCCGCACGTCCTGCATCACGTCGGCCTGGTCGCCGGTGCCGCCCTGGTCACCGGTGCCGCCGGGAACGCCCTGTTCTTCCTGGTCGGCCTGGCCTTCTCGGTTCCACTGCTGCTGCGCCTCTACCGGCGGTTCTCCAGCTGGTGGGCGCCGGCGATCGCGGTGGCCGTCTTCGCGGGGCTTTTCACGTTGTCGGCGGCGGTCATCGGACCCGCGATCACCGGCGAGTCCGGCTCGGACGACGTACCGCCACCGGCGGATACACCGTCGCAGCGCCCCTCGCCGGGCCACGAGACGCACCACTGAGGCCACTACGAACGCCCACGAGTAGCGAGGAAAGCCGATGAACATCAACGAGATCATCGTCGTGGCGGCCGCCGCAACGCTCACGCTCCTGCTGGGATGGTTCTTCTTCGGTCCGCGGAAGTCCTACCGAGCCGATCTCGCGGATGGTGTCCAGGTGGTCACCGTGACCGTGAAGGGCGGCTACACCCCCGAGCTCATCGAGGTCGGCCCAGGTGTCCCGGTGCGGCTGGTGTTCGACCGTCAGGAGTCCGGTGACTGCTCCTCGCGGGTGGTGATCCCCGCGTTCAACGTCAACCAGGCGCTGCCCGCGTTCACGACGACGGCCGTGGAGTTCCTGCCCGGGGAGATCGGGGAGTTCGGCTTCGCCTGCGGCATGAACATGCTGCACGGCCGGATCCGCGTGTCCGGCAGGGCTCCCGAGGCCGGATCGCTCAGCGCCGCCCAGGTGACGGGCGGCGACCGGTCGGAGACGGAGTTCGCAGGTGACGAGGCGAATGATGCCGAGGCCGCGGAACGCGCGGCGGAGATCGCCGATCTCGGACGGCGCGTGGTCTGGGGTGCCCTGCTCTCGGGGCCGGTGGTGCTCACCGTGATGGCGGTGGAGGTGTTCAACGCCGGCTGAGTCCCCGAGGTGCTGATGAACCGCTGGCTGCAGCTCGCCCTGATCGCCCCGGTGATGATCTACACCGGCTGGCCGATCCACCGGACCGGTTGGCTCGCGTTGAGCCACCGGGCGGCGGAGATGAACTCCCTGATCACCCTGGGCACGATTGCCGCGTTCGGCTACAGCCTGGTCGTCACGGTTGCGCCCGGGGCGCTGCCCGCCAACACCCGGGAGGTCTACTACGAGGCGGTCGGCGTCATCATCACGCTGATCCTGCTCGGCCGACTCCTCGAGACGAAGGCCAAGGCTGGGACCGGGGAGGCCATCCGCACGCTCATCGGGCTCCAGCCGCGCACCGCCCGCGTGCTCCGCGACGGCGCCGAGGCGGAGATTCCGATCGGGGACGTC
>Ga0299913_10002189_pt1 | contig 15250 bp, 12 predicted proteins | sample RVTome_9_FD_201360 | JGI IMG/M metagenome (GOLD analysis project Ga0299913, IMG submission 201360) | Soil microbial communities from uranium-contaminated site in the Upper Colorado River Basin, Wyoming, United States - RVT155D38 (version 2) ...
GGCGCCCACCTCGAAGGAGACCCGGGTCCTGGTCGAGCTCTTGGCGAAGATCATCCCGAGCGTCTTGCCCAGCAGCGGTTTCTCGCGATATTCGCCGCGCTTCATCCTGCCCGCCAGATCGAAGACCGCCAGGAGCTCGGACCTGGAGAAATCAGGGATAGCGAGGAAGTGGCGGCTGGAACTCATAGTTCAGCGGTTAGGGTCACAACTGGCTTGTCGTCACCAGCCCCTTCGCTTGCGCTCATGGTGACAAAACCCGCCGCATTGTAGCCGAGCCTAACACCTATGGCAATCGCAACTGACGGAGGAGGCGCGCGAAGCGACGATCGGTTCGTAGCGTATCCACACGCAGATCGATCCTGAGGTATGCCACCAACTCGGACCGCTCCTTGACCGCGCGGCCCAGCGAGGCGAACGCCCCGGTCCGCTGCCCCACTGATGCCTGAATCGTCGCGATGAGATAGGGCGAGATGTAGCTGTCCGACGCCGCGGACTGAAGCTGCTCCAGGATGCCCTTTGCCTCCTCGGTACGGCCGGTGAAGGCGTACAACTGACCCTGGGCGGCCTGAACTTCGGCCCGATGGGGGAATACGGCGAGGGAGGTCTGGAGGTGGGCTTCGGCCGCTGCATGATTCCCGGCCGCCATCTCCAGCAGTGCCAGATCGAAATGGGCGCGCCAAACGGTCGAGTCCAGAGCGATCGCGCTCTGAAGTGTCTCCCGGGCGCGGTCATACTGCCGGGCGTGGAGATAGTGCCAGCCAAGGTGATAGGTAAGCTCAGGCGAAAGTGGCCCCAACTGAAGAGCTCGTTCGCTCAGGGCCTCGGAGTCATCTATGCGTCCCATGGCCAACAGGAACCGCGCGTAGGGCGGATACACATCAGGCAGTCCGGGCTCGAGCGCCAGCGCGCGGCGGAACTCCGCTTCCGCGCCGCGCCAGTCCCGATCGAAGACGAAGCGAATGTTTCCCAGTATCGCATGCGCCACGCCCAGCGTGCTGTCCAGCTCCAGAGCGCGAGCTACCGCTTCCTTGGCCATGGGCGCCGCGATAAGTGGCGACACCGCCTCCAGGCCGCCACGCCTCATGTACGCCTCAGCCAGTGCGGCGTGAGCACGGGCAAAGGTCGAATCGAGCCGCACCGCATGGCTGAGATGCGCTACAGCCCGCCGGTTGCTGCCAGGGCTGAGTCGTTCCAGCTCGTAGCGTCCCGCCAGGTAGGCGTCGTATGCCTGGAAGCTGGCAGTGGGCCTGCGCGTGCGCCCGGCAGGTTGGCTCTGGACCGGAGTGCGGAGCGCGGCAGCAACCGCATCGCGAATCTCGTTCTCGATGTCGAAGAGCTCGCTGGTCTCGCGCTCGTAGGCCTCGGACCATACGTCGAACCCCTCCTCCACATCCACCAGGCGTGCCGTTATCCGCAGGCGATTATCCGAACGGCGAACACTACCCAGAAGCACCGTAGCAACACCCATTCGCCTGGCTGCAATGCGCGGATCACCCCGCACCTGGCGGGGGGCGAAAGCGGAGGCGCGTGCGCTTACCTGCAGCCCGCTCACTTCGCCCAGCGCCTCTATCAGCTCCGCGGCCAAACCGTAGCCCAGGTAGTCGTCCGCCACATCGGGGCTCGTGTTGACGAACGGCAGCACAGCGACGGATGCAGGGCGAACCGCCGACTGAAGCGGCTGATCGCGCCTCGGGGAAGTGGCCCGCAGCCAGAAGCTGGCCACGAGTAGTGCCAGGACAGCGGCGCTGAAGACGGCCCAACGGGGAGGGATGCGCTGCTGGAGCAGTTTCCGTGGTGGGACGCGCTCGGAGCCCGGAATGGCAGACATGCCCGAGTATAGACCGGCCTGCAGCCCGGGGCCAGCAGATCATACCCCATAGACAGGGCTGCAGGTCGGCTACCGACGTCCTGTCTACCTCAGAGCTCGATCGGCACTAGAGAATGTAGCGCCTCAGATCGTCATCGCTGATGATCTTGATCAGCCGCTCCTTCACGTCCTCGGCGTTGAAAACGATCTTCTTTTCGGGATAGTCGGGCAGCTCGAACAGGACATCCTCCATCAGTGCCGCCATGACCGTGTGGAGCCGGCGCGCACCGATATTTTCCATCCGGTCGTTGGCCATGAAGGCCACCCGCGCCACCTCCGCAATCCCGTCCACGGTGAACTCGAGCTCGGCCCCTTCCGCAGCGACCAGAGCCTGATACTGCTTGGTGAGGGCGTTCTCCGGTTCGGTCATGATCCGGACGAAGTCCTGCTCTGTGAGGGACTGGAGCTCCACCCGAATGGGAAATCGACCCTGTAGCTCCGGAATAAGGTCGGATGGCTTGGAGACGTGGAACGCACCGGCGGCGATGAAAAGGATATGGTCGCTTCTCACGTAGCCATAGCGGGTCTGCACCGTCGAGCCTTCCACAATGGGCAACAGGTCGCGCTGCACGCCTTCCCTTGAGACGTCAGGCCCGCCGCCCTGGCCTCGCTCGCCTGCGATCTTGTCGATCTCGTCGATGAAGATGATGCCGTGGTTCTCGACTCGGTCGAGAGACTCGTTCACCACGTCGTCCATGTCGACCAGCTTCTTCAGCTCCTCATCCACCAGGACACGGCGGGCCTCGGGCACCTTGACGGTGCGGCGCTTCTTCCGCTTCGGCAGCATGTCCTGAAGCATCTCGGTGAAGTTGATGTCGGCACCCTCGATGCCTTGAGGAGGCTGGATCAGCTCCATCATCGGGTAGCCCTGCTGCTGCACCTCCACCTCGACCTCGCGGTCGTCGAGGCGGCCATCGGCCAGCATCTCCCGCAGCTTCTCCCGTGAGCGCTGGCGCCGCTCCTCCTCCGGGGTGGCCACATGCTCCGGCCTGGCCTGCCCGCTCGACGATACTACGAAGACCGAGGAGCCCTCCCCCTTATCCGACCCCTCGCGTCCACCCGGGGAATGCTTTTCCGTCTTTTCAGCCGGAGCCGGCCCTTCGGGAAGCAACAGGTCGAGCAGGCGTTCATCCGCGCGCTGCTCCGCCTGCGGGTAGACCTCGTCTTCGCGCTCGGTGCGTACGAGGTTGATAGCCGAGTCGACCAGGTCGCGGACCATGGATTCAGCATCGCGGCCGACGTATCCGACCTCGGTGAACTTGGACGCTTCGACCTTGATGAACGGCGCACCGGAGAGCCGCGCCAGGCGCCGGGCAACCTCGGTCTTACCCACCCCGGTGGGACCGATCATGATGATGTTATAGGGGGTGATCTCGTCCCGTATCTCGTCTGGGGCCTGGGCGCGGCGCCAGCGGTTCCGCACCGCGATCGCCACAGCCTTCTTGGCGGCCTCCTGGCCCACGATGTAGCGGTCCAGCTCGGCAACGATCAGCCGTGGCGGCATCTCCTCCAGCCACGGCATGGGGGCGGTGGGCTCGGGAGGAGATTCAACGGGGAGTTTGGAGGCGACGTCGGTCATTTCTTAAAGGTAAGCGGTGAGCGGTGAGAGGTGAGAAGTGAGAGGTGGTCTCGAACCAATCATTGCGCGGTGACGCTTCGGCGATGCTCAGGGTAGCCAAGGAGCGCCTTCGCAATCACTCTCACCTCTTACCTCTTACTTCTTACCTGTCCCGTCCCCCGGCAGTTCCAGAATGGTGATGTTTCGATTGGTGAATACGCAGATGTCCGCCGCGATCTCGAGTGATCGCTGGGCTATCTCGCGGGCACTGCGATCCGGCTCCGGAAGGAGCGCACGGGCAGCGGCGAGCGCGAAATTACCGCCCGATCCAATGGCAATGAGGCCGTCATCTGGCTCGATCAGCTCTCCGGATCCGCTCAGAAGGAAGCTGTGCTCGAGATCGGCAAGCACCAGCAGGGCCTCCAGTCGGCGAAGGATGCGGTCACTGCGCCAATCCTTGGCCAGCTCGACCGCCGCTCGGGGGAGGTTGCCAGGGTAGCGGTCGAGTTTCTCCTCGAACTTCTCGTACAGGGTGAGTGCATCGGCCACAGAGCCGGCAAAACCCGCCAGTACCTTGCCGCCTTTCATGGTGCGCACCTTGTTCGAGTGCGACTTCACGACGGTCTCGCCTATGCTCACTTGGCCGTCGCCGCCAAGGGCCACGCGGCCGCCCTTCCTGACGGCAAGGATCGTAGTGCCGTGGAATGAAGTCATCGGTTCTCACCCCTCACGCTGCCCCCCGTCACGCCCGTGGATGCGCCAGGTTGTACACCTTCTTGAGCCGCTCGACACTGGTGTGGGTGTAGATCTGGGTCGTGCTGAGCGAGGCATGTCCCAGCAGCTCCTGGACGGCACGAAGATCGGCACCTGCGTCGAGCATGTGGGTGGCGAACGTATGCCGCAGCGAGTGAACCCGGAGCCCGTCCACCCCAATACCGTCGAGCATCCCGTGCACAATCCGCTGGATCCCGCGCGGGGCCAGCCGCTTTCCCAGCCGGCTGACGAATACTGCCCTCCGGTCTGCCCTTGGACCGGCCACCACGGGCTCACGGAGGTTAAGATAGCGGCGCAACGCAAGCACCGCCTTAGAGCCCACCGGGACGATACGCTCCTTGCGCCCCTTGCCCCGCACCTTCGCCTGGTCGGCGAGGAGATCGAGATCCTGGAGGTTCATGCCACATAGCTCGGATAGTCGGATCCCGGTCGAATAGAAGAGCTCCAGTATCGCCAAATTGCGGGTGGGTGCGAATTCGTCTCCGCTCGCTCTCGACTCAGCCCACTCGAAAAGCTTGGTGGTCTGCTGCCGATCCATGTAGGCCGGCAGCCGCTTCTCCAGCTTCGGTGCCTTCGCGGCACGGGCGATATCGTTAGGGACGCCGTGGTGCTCCTGGAGATAGCGATACAGGCTGCGCACAGCGGACAAGGCCCGTGCCGCACTTCGAGTAGCCAGTCCTCGTCGCTTCATCTCCCCCAGGAACCCCCGCAGTCCCAGCCGGTCCACCGTGCTCCAATTCCACTCGCCGTAATGCCGGTTGCAGAACTCAGTAAAGGCATCGAGATCTCGCGCGTATGCCTTCACCGTATGCGGTGAGACATCGCGCTCTTTTTCCAGATGGACCAGGTACTCAGTCACTTCAGGGCGTGACGTCATCGACATCTAAGATAGAAGGAGCGATTTCTGTTTATCTGGGTGCATCTGCGGCTAATGCTTTTTCCTTTTGAATCGACGATTGCTCGAGCCAGGCCGTAAAGTCCGCCTGTGCCCGCTCGACCAGCAGTTCCTTTTTGCGGTCTTTCCTGGCCCCTCGCTGCGCTCGGGGCAGGCTCTTGCCGGGCAGAGGATCGAGCAATCCAAAGTTCGCGTTCATCGGCTGGAAGTGCTTCGGGTCGGCCTCGCGAAGATAGCGGTACAATCCCCCCAGCATGGTGGTGCTTGGGGGGATGGCGACCGGTTGACCGTGCAGCGCCCGAGCCAGGTTAATGCCGGCCATGAGACCGGTGCCGAGTGATTCGGTGTAGCCCTCGACCCCGGTAATCTGCCCTGCGAAGAAGAGGTGGCCCTCGTCTCGCGCGATCAAACCCGGACCCAGGGTCGCAGGGCTGTTCAGGTACGAGTTCCGGTGGATGCTGCCGAAGCGCAGGAATTCGGCCGCCTCCAGCCCTGGAATCTCCCGGAAGACGCGCTGCTGCTCGGGGATCCGAAGCCGGGTCTGAAAGCCAACCAGGTTCCACATCTGGCCGGCACGGTCTTCCCGCCGGAGCTGGACCACGGCGTGAGGCTCCCGGCCGGTTCTCGGATCGGTCAACCCAACCGGTTTCATCGGACCGAAGCGGAGCGTCTCACGGCCGCGGCGGGCCATCTCCTCGACCGGCAGGCAGCCCTCGAAGTACGGCACCTCGTCGAAAGCATGGCCCTCGAATTGGTCGGCGGCCAGCAGAGCCTCGACGAACCGCTCGTACTCCGCGGCATCCATCGGCGCATTGAGGTAGTCGTCCCCTTCACCCTTGCCGTACCGGGAGAGAGCGTAGAGCCGCGAGTGATCCAGGGAGTCGGCGGACACCACCGGCGCAATGGCGTCATAGAAGGCCAGCGCGGAGGACCCGAGCCGCGCCACGATGGCTCGGGTAAGCCGCTCCGATGTAAGCGGTCCGGTCGCGACTATTCCCGGGACGGGCAGTACGGCCACCTCTTCCCGCACCACCGTGATGTTTGGATGCGCGGTAACGCGCTGCTGCGCTGCCCGAGAGAAAATTTCGCGGTCGACCGCCAGGGCGGTACCGGCCGGCACGCGGGCGAGATCGGCACAGGGGAGCAGTATGCTCCCGAGCGCGCGCAGCTCGGCCTTGAGCAGGCCATGCGCGTTGGTCAGGTCTACCGATTTGAACGAGTTGCTGCAAACGAGCTCGGCGAGACAATCAGTCTGATGCGCAGGTGTTCTGGTGCCGGGCCGCATCTCGAACAGCGTTACCCGCACGCCACGCTCGGCGAGCGCCCATGCCGCCTCCGAGCCGGCGAGACCGCCGCCGACGACGGTGGCCTTCACGCCAGGGCCACCTCCTCCGGCTCGGCGATCACGACCTTGTGGCCACACTTGAGACAGGTCCGGCTCTCACCCTCCGCCTTGCTCATCTTTTTCTCCATGCCGAGCCAGCCGCAGGCAGGGCAGGTCTCGGGCACCGGACGGTTCCAGGTCGAGAAGTCACAGGCCGGGTAACGGAGACACCCCCAGAAGGACTTGCCGCGCTTGGTTCGCCGCTCGGTAAGATCGCCCTCGCCGCACTTGGGGCACTTGAGCCCCATGGAGATCGACCGGGTTCCCTTGCATTCCGGGTAGGTGGTACATGCCAGGAACTCACCGAACCGGCCGGTCTTGATGACCATGTCCGAGCCACACAGGTGACATTTCTCGTCGCTGGGACGGTCCGGCACCTTGTCCTTCTTGAGCGACTTCACGTAGTCGCAGGTGTCCTTGTACTTGAGGCAGGCGAGATAGGGCCCGAAACGCCCGGTCCGCAGCTCGATAGGAGAGCCGCACTTGGGGCAGCGTTCCCGGGCCAGCTCATCCGGCTTCAATCCGTGCGCGTCGGCCACGAGCGCCTTCATGTCCACCGCGGCGAGCGCCTTGTTGAACGGCCCATAGAAATCCTGTAGTACTCTCTGCCAGGCGAGCTCACCGTCCTCGATTCGGTCGAGCTCGTTCTCCATGCCGGAGGTAAACTCGACGTTGAAGATCTCGGGGAACTTGCTCACCATGATCTTCTCGACGGTTTCCCCCAGGGCGGTAGGAAAGAACCGTCGCTGATCCACCCGCACATACTCGCGAGCAGAGAGCGTCGAAATGATGGCGCTGTAGGTTGAGGGCCGACCGATACCCAGCCGCTCCAGCTCCTTGACCAGACTCGCCTCGGAGAACCGGGGTGGAGGCTCGGTGAAGTGCTGCGAGGGGGTGATCTCCCGAACCTCGACCCGGTCGCCGATCGAGAGGGGCGGGATCGGCGGCAGATCGTCCATTGTCTTGCCCTCTTCCTTCTCTCGCCCCTCGGTATAGAGCACGTGGTAGCCATCGAAAACCAGAACCGAGCCGCTGGCGCGGAAGAGGTACTCTCCGAGATCGAAGTCCACGATGGTCATGTCGTACACAGCAGGCGTCATCTGAGAGGCGACGAAACGCTGCCAGATCAGCTGATACAGCCGGTACTGGTCGGGCTCGAGATATGGCTGGACCTGCTCCGGCCGGCGGCTGACATCGGTGGGCCGGATGGCCTCGTGGGCGCCCTGCACCCGTGATGCCTTCTTGGGCCGGTAGAGGTTGGGCGATTGCGGCAGGTAGGGCTTGGCGTAGCTCCTTCCGATGAAATCGCGCACCGCGGCAATGGCGGTGTCGGAGACCTCAGGCGAGTCGGTCCGCATGTAGGTGATGAGACCCACCGGGCCATCCTCACCCACTTCCTTGCCTTCGTAGAGGTCCTGCGCAGCGCGCATGGTGCGGCGAGAGGAAAAGCCCAGCTTCTTGGCGGCCTCCTGCTGCAGAGTACTGGTAGTAAACGGAGCTGCCGGGTTCTTCTTGCGGTTCCGCTTCTCCACCTTGGACACGATGAACGGCCGGGGCCGCACCGCGTCTACGATGGCTCGAGCATCGGCTTCGTTCTGAAGTTGAGGCTTGTGACCTGCCACCTTGTGAAGGGCCGCCTCGAACGTCTGCCCATCCTTCGCGCATAGCGCCTCGATGGTCCAGTACTCCTGGGGCGTGAAGGCACGAATCTCCCGCTCCCGTTCGACGATCAGCCTGAGGGCCACCGTCTGAACCCGTCCGGCTGATAACCCGGTCTTGATGCTGTGCCAGAGGATCGGGCTGGCCTTGTATCCCACCAGCCGGTCGAGGATCCGGCGAGCCTGTTGAGCATCGACTTTGCGGTCGTCGATGTGGCCCGGCTCTCGTAGCGCCGCCTGGATGGCATCCTTGGTGATCTCATGAAACAGGATGCGGTGCGTGGGTGCTCCGGACTTGAGTTGATCGGCAACGTGCCAGGCGATGGCCTCGCCCTCGCGGTCGGGGTCCGTAGCGAGGTAGATCGCAGAAGCCCCTTTAGCCGCTTTCTTCAACTCCGCCAGCGTCTTGGTCTTGCCTTTGATAGTGACGTACTTCGGCTCGAAGCCGTTCTCTACGTCTACGCCCAGCTCTCGGGTTGGTAAATCACGTACGTGGCCAATCGTGGCCTTAACGTCGTAGCCCCTGCCCAGGTACTTGCCGATAGTCCTGGCCTTGGTGGGTGACTCCACGATGACCAGGGCCGTTCCGCCGGCTCGGCTCCGAGAGACAGCACCATTGTCCTTGGCTCGGCTCTTACGCGCAGCGGTCGCTTTGGGCGCGGGCGAGGCCCCCTTCTTCGCGCTGCGGCCAGACTTTACCGTCCCCTCGCGTTTGCCCGGGGCAGCCTTCCCCGTCCTCTTGGTCCTTGTCGCCATATCTACAGTGTAACCGCCTCACTCATACAATGGTCAAATCGAGAGGTAGCAAGAAACCACGCCATCTGACGCCTTAGCAAGCCGTCTACCATCCTCCGTGCCGCCGAGCCAGAGCCAAAACCTGCGCGGCGACCTCCTGGGGTTCGGCTCGCTCGGTGTCCACCTGGTGCGGAGTCAGGAGGTAGAACTGCTCCCGCTTCTCCAACAGCTCGCGCATGCGTTGAGCCGGGTCTGCACCCGCCAGGAGAGGCCGGACTTCTCCTTGTTCGCTGCGCCTTGCTGCGGTGGCGGGTAGGCACCTGAGGTACACCGCCATGGTGGAGGACAGCGCCGCCTGGAGCTGTCCTGGTTGTGCCGCCCAGCCCCCACCGGGCACGATCACACCGGGGCTGCCAGCTTGAGCTGCCTTGACGGCGTCGCGCTCCATTTCCCGGAACCGCGCCTCACCGACCATACCGAAGATCTGGCTTACCGGCATTCCCATCTCGCGCACGAGCAGGCCATCTATATCGATCAAGGGCGCTGACAGTGCGTCGGCCAGCAGCCGCCCGACCGTGCTCTTGCCGGAGCCAGGGAGACCCACCAGCAGAACGTGGCGCGGCATCAGCTCCCTGCGGCGTCAGTTTCCGCATTCCAGCGGGAGCCGAGCGCCGCCACGTAACCTTCATAGTTGCGGCGCATCTCCGGGAGGGAATCTCCGCCGAACTTCTCCAGCATGGCGTCGGCTAGTACCAGGGCAACCAGCGCTTCCGCAATGACACCCATCGCAGGGACGGCCGTGATGTCCGACCGTTCGCTCACCGCCTTCGCCGGCCGGCCGGAGGTGAGGTCCACCGTCTGCAAGGGAGACATCAGGGTGGAGATCGGCTTCATCGCTACCTTAACAACCACCGGTTCCCCGGTGGTGATCCCACCCTCTATTCCACCCGCATTGTTCGTGGGCCTGTGGAACCCACCCCGCGGGTCCGCTTTCCCGCTTCCCCGCTTCCCCGCTTCCCCGCTTTCGATCGGATCGTGCACCTCGGACCCCAACCGCCGGCTGGCCTCGAACCCCATTCCGATCTCGACTCCTTTGACTGCCGGTATGGACATCAGCATACCGGCGAGGCGCCCGTCCAGTTTACGATCCCAGCTCACGTGGCTCCCGAGGCCCACGACTACACCGCGGGCGATGACCTCCACCTCACCGCCAAGCGTGTCTCCGGCCTTCTTGGCCGCGTCGATGCGCCGGATGATCTCTGCCTCTGCCGCGAGATCGAGCACGCGGACCTCGGAGCGATCGGAGCTTTCATTCAGTGGTACGGGCAGCGATGCACCACTTGCAGGGCCGGCACGGACCCCCCCGAGCGAGATGACGTGACTGCCGATCTCGACCCCAAACTCATCGAGCAACCGCTTGGCGAGTGCTCCCGCCGCCACCCGAGCAGTGGTCTCCCGGGCACTCGCCCGCTCCAGAATGTCCCGGCCATCCAGCCGGTCGTACTTCAACACACCTGCCAGGTCGGCGTGTCCGGGGCGTGGCCGAGTCACTCGCCGGCGGCGAAGCTCGCCGGGGGGATCTGAGCTTTCGTACGCCATCACGTCCTCCCAGTTCGCCCAGTCGCGGTTCGGAATCAGCATGGCAACCGGGGAGCCGAGCGTCTCACCCGCACGGAGGCCGGACAGCCACTCGATTCGGTCACGCTCGATCTTCATGCGAGCCCCACGACCATACCCCTGCATCCGCCGGGCGAGCTCGCGGTCCACCCATTCCGCCGACACTGGAAGGCCAGCCGGTAGCCCCTCGACGATGGCGACGAGGGCCTTGCCATGGGATTCGCCTGCGGTGGTGAATCGAAGCATCACGACAGGGTCCTTGAAAGGAGGTCTGCCCTCGCCGGATACTAACGAACGAGCCCGGCTCGCGCCGGGCTCGTTCTACATCAACAAACGTCCGCCGGGTCACTGCGGCGAGACGCCGTCATCTATGATCCGGGGCGTGACCAAGATAATCAGGTCCCGCCGGTTTTCTTCGGTCTTGCTGAAGCTGAACAGCTTACCCACGATGGGAAGCCCCGAGAGCAGCGGAATGCCCGATCTGCTGTTCGTCACCTCGGTTACAGTCAGGCCACCGATGACAGCCGTCTCGCCGTCGTTGACGAGGAGCTGGTTGTCGGCCCGCTGGGTCTGGAAGACGAAACCCAGGTCCGTCGCCGTGACTTCCTGAATGGCCGACCGCTCGGTGTGCAGCTCCATGGCGATCTGACGGTTGCTGGTGACGTGCGGCGTTACGGTGAGCCGGATACCGGTCTCCTTGAACTGGACAGTGGCGGTAGCCGTTGCACCTGCGCCGCCGGCGTCCACCACGCGGACCGGGGTCTCTTCACCCACGAGTATGTCCGCCTTCCGGTTATCGAGCGTCGTGATGACCGGCTCAGCCTGGATATCGGAAAGGTCCTGCCGCTCCAGCGCACTCAGGAACGAGGTCAGTGTGAACCCGCCGAGCGCTGTCGAGAAGACCAGGTCCAGGGCCGAGCCGACGATCGTACCATTCGCGTTTCCGATGGCCGATACTGAGTTACCGCCGACATCGACGATGTTGATGTCAGGATCGTAGGTTTCGCCGGCGGTACCATTCGGGTTCGGGCGCTGCACCAACCGGTTGAAGAACTGGTTGTTGCTACCCAGATCGTACTTGATGCCGAGCTCCTCGATGTCGGTCCGGTCCACGAACACGATCTTGGCCTTGATCGACACCTGGGGCGTGCGTATGTCCAGGCCCCGCACGAAATCGGCTATGTTGGCGACCTTGCTTCGGGTGTCGGTGATGATCAGTGAGTTCGAGCCTACATCGGCGATGACCTTGCCACGACCCTTGGTCAGCGTTCCCTCGATGCTCTTGGTGAGGTCAGCCGCCTTGCTGTAGTTGATCCGTACGACGCTGGTCTCCAGCGGCTCGAGCGAGTCGAGGGCCGCCAGAACCGAAGGCGCGTCTACCCGGATGATTCCGCCCGGCATTTCCTGGGCAGACAGCCCCTGTGAGGCAAGGATAGCCTGGAATGCCTGGGGCCAGGGCTGATTCTTGACCTCGGCTGAAACCTCACCCTTGATGTCCTTGCCGAGGATGATGGTCCGCCCGCTGAACGCGGCGAAGCCGGCCACGACGTCGGCCACATTGGCGCGATCCCACACCACGGTGATACGGGGCTCCTCAGAGGTGACTCGTGTCAGGCGGCTGGCGGGCAGCTGAACCTCCGGCTGGCGCCGCGTCTTGGCTCGCACCGCCGTTTGCTTCGGATCGTTCGAGGACCAGGCCAGGAATGACTGGTCGGTGCCGAACGAGACGCGAATGGCATCGGTACCCCGCTCGACGTGATAGTCCTTCGCCTGATCGAGCTCCAGAACAATTCGAACAACATCCCTCTGGAACTGCGAGTACCGGACGTTGAGCACGCCGCCCCGCTTGACTCCGTCATAGAGGTTGCCGGCGATGCCCTTCAACTTGGCGCCCATTACGTCGAGGACCAGGCGATCGGGCCCCTCGAGCATGAAGTCGCGGATCTCGACCGCGCCGCGCACGTTGATCACGATGTCGGCGCGTCCCGGTGAAGCCTGGACGCTGACGCCCGTGACCTCTCCGCTCGCAGGGCCGTCGGCGAGCGCCGCGGAGGGCACTCCGAACACCGCGGCGGTGACGAGCATAAGACGATACAATCGGGTCATGGGGTTACGTCCTCCTGCTTCCTGAGCGAAAGGGTTTCCTGACGTTCAAAGCCGAAGTCCTCGATCATGAACACCACATCACGTTCGCGGATCTGTACTACCCTTGAGCGGCCGAGCTGATCGCCGGCCCGCAGCTTGTGACGCCTGCCGCCTTCTTTCTCCCGGAACACCGCTATATGGCCGGACGGAGACCGCATGTTCTGGTAGATCCCGACCAGCTGGAGGTCGGCGACCTCAGGACCTGACTTTGCCATCTTGAGCAACGAGAAGAACGGATCTCTGGTAGAGCCCGAGTACGCGAACGTCTCCCGGGTCATCTCCGTCTCTCTGGCCTTCTGAAGCGAATCTGCCAGGGCTGCGGGATCGATTGCGGGAGCCATGGGCTCGGTGCGGGCCGCTGAATCCGCAGCCGGTACCTTGCTGCTGCTATCCGCGGCTGAATTCACAGGTGCCGCGTTGGTCGCCGCGACTGTCGCCCTCGAGGTCGTCGATTCCGCGGCTGCTACCGTCGTCATCGGGGCATTGGTATCTGGTCCGCAGGCCGACTGCGCCTGCACCGCTATGAGCTCTTCCGACGGTGCGACCGGAAGCGCCTTTCGGCCCTTACCTTTGGTCTTCTTCACCATCACCGGCGGCTTGATCAGCTCGGCCCGAACCGAGTCGACGCACGCCACAAAGCGCACTTGAGCCAGAGAATCGGCCGCACGGCGGGCCTTACGCAGGCTGTCAGTGCGGATCCGGAGCGCAGTCGCCTTAGCTTCAGCCTCCTTGGCCTTCTTGTTTCCCACCAACGGCAGATTGTCCAGCTTCGAACATCCGGACAGAGCCAACGCCGCCAGAAGAGCGAGACCGTAGATGTTACGTGCCACTGGCCCCTCCTTCCGTGGTGGGCGACTTCACATAGGTGCGGATCTGGAATCGAGCCTCGAGCAGCGAACCGGTGGTGTCACCCAGTGCTTTGGCAGCGCTGGGATTTGCCGCCGTGACAGACAGGTTGTAAGGCACGATAATGCGCTGCAGGCTCGCCACGTCAGCCATGAACTGTCCGATCTGATCGTACCGGCCGATGACCGACATATTGTATGAGTAGGTGTCGAACGGAGACGGGCCGGCCTCCACCGGCTGGGGCACGACCTGTGATAGCGTCACGCCCCGGATCTTGCTTCGGGTCGAGATGTCGTCCAGCAGGTTGGGGACCTCGTTCCGCTCGGGAACCAGGCGACGAAGCAGCATCAGGCTGGAACGGTAGCTCTCCAGGCGCTTGCGAACATCGGCGATACTGCCTCGAGCGAGCTCCTTCTTCGCGCTGTCGGTGGCGGCCTCGAGCTTGGAGATGGTGTCGCGGATCGCGACCACGCGCTCTTTGCCCGCGGCAAGCCCCTTGAGCCCAACCAGGTCGATGACGGTCCCCGTATACGCGCAGTACCCCACGATTCCCGCCAGGAGCAGCGTGAGCAGGGGTGTCGACTTCTCGTTCGAGAGTGCCATGGCTATCTCACCTCACCGACTGGCTGAAGGGAGCGGTCCGAACGTAGGCCGAGTCGGCCGGATGGTACGTGGCCCGAATGCTGAACGCGGTCACGGGTCGCTCCTGCTCTACGACAGTCTGAGCCGACACCGGTTCCACATTATGGATCCAGGGTGACGCCTCGAGTTGCCGGAGAAAGCGGGTATAAGCCTGGATGTCTACGGTTCGGCCGTTCAGGTTGAAGACCAGCGGTGGTGGCTGGGCAGGCCCAGTGGTATCCGCTGCGCCGGGCGTGCCGGCCGGCTTGGCCGCCACCGGGGCCGCACTCACCGGAGCAGCGGAACCGAGATCTACGAGCCAGGTGTAAGCCGGAAGCGCCTTGGTGACTTCGTCAAGCAGGTGAGGCCAGATGTACCGATCGCCGTCCACGTTCCGGATGACTGTTATCTGCGCCAGCAGAGAATCCCGGATGTTTTCCTGTCGCCGCTTGTCGGCCAGGAAAGTCTTGAACCGCCGGTTCTCGGTGCGGGCCTGCTCCAGACGAGGCTCCAGCGAGTAGAGCTGGCGAACGTTGTTGAGATATACGAACCCGAGGAACCCGAGCACGCAGACCCACCCCCCAACCGCGGCGAGAAGGAGCGGGTCCTTTACCCTGGTGGTGAGGTCCCGGAAGTTGTCCATCACTCCCTTGAAGTTGAACAGGGAGCCGGCGCTCTTGCGCCGTTTACCGGGGCGTAGATTGACGTTGATCATCTGATCGCGGGTCCCTGGTCTGGGTCAGGCTGCGGTGCGCAGGGCGAGGCCGATAGGGAGCATTAGCAGGGGGGCCACTTCGTCCACCTGCAATGAGTCGAACACCCCTTCGGCTACCTGCAGCTTCTCGATCGGATTGGCCAGCTGAACTGGTATCTGGAGCCGGTCTCCCAGGGCCCGGCTGAGCCGCGGAATCCGCGCGCCGCCGCCGGTCATGAAGATCCGGGAGATCCCGCCCGCGGAGCGGCTTGCCGTCTGAAGAAAGGCACCCGCTCGCTCGATACCGACCGCAAGCTCTTCGGTCCGGGTCTGGAGAAACGCCTCCGGGATTTCGCCATTGGCGCCGCCTTGCAGCAGGCGCTCCGCCTCCTCGGCCGACTGACCCCGTTCGCGCTGGAGATCCTCGCGGAACCGTCTCGTTCCCACCGGGATATC
>Ga0299913_10002190_pt1 | contig 15247 bp, 16 predicted proteins | sample RVTome_9_FD_201360 | JGI IMG/M metagenome (GOLD analysis project Ga0299913, IMG submission 201360) | Soil microbial communities from uranium-contaminated site in the Upper Colorado River Basin, Wyoming, United States - RVT155D38 (version 2) ...
TGACGAACTGGCTGCTCCAATCCGGGATCTTCATGATGGCGGTCAGCGTGGGGACCGTTCTGCTCTACACCCTCGCGGCCAGCGCGCTGGCCCTGGCGTTCGGCGTCTATTACCCGCAATTCGGCACCGAGAACGCGGCGCAAATTCCCACCAGCTTCGGCGGAGTGCTCTACATGATGACGAGCCTGACGCTGCTGGCGCTGGTGATCATGGTGGAGGCTCCGGCGGTGTCGCACCAGATGCGTGCCTACCAGCGGGGTGAGGAGCTCGCGCTCACGTTCCGGCTCGTCGCCACCGGCGCCGCGATCGTGATCATTCTGATCGGGACCACCATCCTGCCTCTGCGACTCAGCGCCCGGCGGATCGAGAATATGGAGATCAGCTCGGGCGGCGTGGAGTGAGCCCGCCCGCCATCACCGTCGATCTCTACAGCGACACGGTCACCCGCCCCACACTCGACATGCGGCGCTTCATGTGCGACGCCGAGGTGGGGGACGAGCAGCAGTTCGAGGATCCGACGGTCAACCGGCTTCAGGACATGGTCGCGGAGCTGCTGGGCAAGGAGGCCGCGCTGTTTCTGCCGTCGGGGACGATGTGCAACCAGGTGGCGTTCGCGGTGCATTGCCGCGCCGGCGACGAGATCCTGCTGCACGAGACCGCGCATCCGCTGCTGTATGAAGCCGGTGGGGCCGCGGCGCTGGTCGGCGCCGTATTCCGGCCCCTCACCGGGGCCCGGGGAATGTTCACCGCCGCGCAGGTGCGCCAGGCGGTGCGCCCGCCGGTGCACTACATGCCGCGCAGCCGGGTGGTCTCCATCGAGCAGACCGCGAATATCGTCGGCGGTGCCTGCTGGCCGCTCCGCGAGGTCGAGGCGGTGTGCGCCGCGGCGCGCGAGCTGGGCCTGGTCCGGCACATGGATGGGGCGCGGTTGATGAACGCCGTGGTGAGCACCGGCACGCCGGCCCACGCGTTTGGCGCCCAGGTGGACTCGGTCTGGCTCGATCTGACCAAGGGACTCGGGGCGCCGGTGGGAGCGGTGCTCGCCGGCTCGCGGCCGTTCATCGAGGAGGCGTGGGTGTTCAAGCAGCGGCTGGGCGGCGCCATGCGGCAGGCGGGCATCATCGCCGCGGCCGGCATCTACGCGCTCACGCACCACGTGAGCCGGCTGGCCGAGGACCACGAGCGGGCGCGACGCCTGGCGGCCGGGCTCGCCGAGCTGCCGGGAGTGGCGGTGGACGCCGCTCGGGTAGAGACCAACATCGTCATCTTCGACGTGCGCGGCACCGGACTGACCGGCGAGGCATTCGCCGGCCGCACGCTGGCGTCACACGGGGTGAGGTTCAGCGTCATCGGTCCCACCACCGTCCGCGCGGTGACCCATCTCGACGTCCCGCCCGGCGGCGTCGAGCGCGCCCTGGACGCCGCCCGGGCGGCAACGGCCGAGGTTGCCCGGCGATAGCCGGGGGAAAGGCTCGCATGCACCGGCTCTCGTACGTCGCACTGCTGCTCACCCTCGCCTGCCAGCCCGAACAGCGACCCGCCCGGCCACCGGCGACGGACCTGCTCGGCTCCGGCACCTGGGTGGACCTCTCGCACGACTTCTCCGACAGCACCATCTACTGGCCCACCGCCAAGCCTTTCAAGCTGGAAGTCGTCTCCGCCGAGATGACACCGGGCGGCTACTACTACGCGGCGAACGACTTCTCGACATCGGAACACGGGGGCACCCACCTGGACGCGCCGATCCACTTCGCCGAGGGGCGGCAGACGGCGGACCAGATCCCGCTCGACCGCCTGGTCGGAGAGGCCGTCGTCATCGATGTGGTTTCGCGGGCGGAGGGGAACCGGGACTATCGCCTCGACGTTCCGGCGCTCGAGGCGTGGGAGCAGGCCAACGGTCGGATTCCCGATGCCACCATCGTGCTCGTTCGCACCGGATGGTCGAGCCGGTGGCCGGACAAGGCTCGCTATCTCGGCACCACGAAGACCGGCCCCGCGGGCGTGGCGGAGCTACACTTTCCCGGGATCGATTCGTCCGCGGCCCGCTGGCTGGCGCACGAGCGTCAGGTCAAGGCGGTCGGGATCGACACGCCGAGCATCGACTACGGGCAATCGCAGTCGTTCGACACCCACCGGATTCTGATGGAGCGGAACATTCCCGCGTTCGAGAACGTGACCGCCTTGGAGCGGCTGCCCCCGCGCGGCGCCTTCGTGGTGGCACTGCCGATGAAGATCAAGGGAGGCAGTGGCGGCCCGCTCAGAATCGTGGCGCTGGTACCGGCGACGGTGTCACCATGAGTGACATGATGCACCCCTTCGGTCGTTGCGCCCGCTTTCCCTCTCCTGTCTTTTCCCGTCCTTCCCCGCATAAACCCGGTCCCGGCTCACCATAACGCACGGCCTACCTTGGGCGCGCCAATGGAACCTCGCGCGGCGATTGCGCGCGATCCACCCAAGGAGGCCTCATGTCTCGCATCATCCGCCTCGCGGCGCTCGCGGCGGTACTCACGCTCCCTGCCTGTAGCGATCGCACCAGCCCTGACATCCCCGCCGAGAGTGCCCAGGCCAGCCGCGACACGCCGGCCGCCGCGCGCGAGCGGCTCGCCCACCGGATCGCCCTCGCGCTCGCCGACCCTCAGTTCCGGATGCAGCTCAAGCAGGATCTCGACCGCTCCCCGGTGCGAGAGGGCAAGCTCCACTTCCAGCGCTACCTCTCCTCCTCGCGCGCGCGGGCTACCGACGACATCGCGCGGGCCTCGGGCGAAACGAACACCGTCGTCGCGCTCGACGCGCGGCGGGCCCCCGAGCTCGAGCTCTACCTTCCGGTGCCGGCCCACCGCGCCGCGTGGACCGGAGATGACCGCATCCTGGTCGCTACCACCGGCGACGAGCGCCGGCCGCCGGTCGCGTTTTCCCCCAAGGGCGAGCGCTTCGTCCTCAGCCCCACGGATCCGCCCCAGATCCCGGTTCTGGCACTGGTGCCGGTCGAGACCGACTTCGACGATCCGGCGCAGCTCCTGGGCGGCCCTACCGGGGGTGGCTCCACCCCGCCACCCGGGCTGTACATGACGAAATCCCATCTGGTGGAGACCTTCGAGAGCTGGGTCAAGGGCGCACCCGAGATCGAGGTCCACATCCTCGGCCAGTCGGGCAGCACGGACTCGTTGACCTCCTACGCCTGCGCCGCCGGCACCGCCGCGGGTTACTACCACTTCGACCAGAACTCACTCGACTGGAGCGGCAGCGTGCTGTTGATCAACCAGTATCAGCTCAACAGCTACAAGTCCGCGCACCCCGATCAGAGCTTCCGCGTCTTCCTGGTCGAAGACGACGACACCTCCTGCCAGATCAAAACCGATCCGGGCCGGTTCTCGAAGCTGGTCAAGGCCGTCGAGGCAGCCTACCCGCTGCTCGCCGGTGGGAAAGACATCACCAGCGGCGGCATTCAGAAAGTCTGGAAGCGGGCGCACGCCTTTCAGCAGCTCCTCAAGGCGCTGGCCTCGCTCATCAAGACCGACGACGAGCTGATCGGCAACGCGGTCGAAAGCATCGTGGTGGGTGAGTCGTACCCCAACAGCAACTGGATCGTGAAAGGCGAGGGTAACAAGACCAATGGCTGGATCAATCTGATCATGAAATAGCACCACTTACCGCTTGACGGTCCGTTGATGGCGCGGTCGCACCTTTACGCCTCACTAGCCACCCAACGGACCGTCCATGCGGCTCCACCCCACCTTCCTACTCTCCCTCCTGGCGGCCGCTCCGCCCCTCCCCGCTCAGGTACCGGCCCGCAGTTCCGGCTGGTCCCTGGGCGCCGGGGTCGAAACCGTCCGGTTCGGGCATGTCGCGCTCAGTCAGGCAGCGCCCGGCGTGGCGGCGGAAGTACGGCCGTCGGCCAGGCCCGCGTTCCATGCGTCTATCGGGCGGAGTTATGGCTCGTGGAGCCTGGAGCTCGAAGGCGGCTGGGCGGGCGGGCACATCGAGGCCGGGAACGACGCCTTGTCGGTGCAGGACAGGGCCTCGGAAGTCTCCCGCTACCGGCTGGCGCTCGGAATCGAGCGCCGGGTCGCGAACGCCGGGCCCGGTACGCTCGTGGCCACGCTGGCGCCCACCCTCGATCTCTGGTCGGTAGCCGGCGACAGCCGGATCCGCGCCGGGGCGGAGGGGCGCCTCATGCTCCGAATCCCGCTCGGCGCGGTGGAGCTGGAGAATCGGCTCGGCGTAGGGCTCTCGGGCAATCCCATCGAGGCCGGCGATATCGGAGAGGTGTCGGATCTCAGGGGGCTGCGGACGCTACTGGTTGGAATGGGATTGCGGTTCCGGACCTGACGCCGGGTCCGGGTCAGGCCGCTACACGGCTCCCGCATCCTTCACAGAAACGGCTGTCGGACGAGAGCGCCGTGCCGCAGCGGCCACACGTGGCCGGCGTGGGCAGACCGCCGCCGCAGGTCGAGCAGAACACCGCGTCCGGCTCGGGACGCGGCCCACATGCGGGGCACACCGGGGCGCCCGGCGGCGCCGTCGCCGCAGCGGAGCGAAGGGTCCGTACCCTGTGAGCGATCAAGGCTTCGACGTCGTCGGGCGCTCTCGCCCCCTCATCCTCCCGTAGCGCCTCGAGGGCTTCGGCGGTGTACTTGTCCTTGAGGTACTGATAGTCGCCGTCGGACAACTTTCCCGTCTCTCGATCGAACTCGATCTCCTTGAGGGCCAACAGCGCCACGCCTTTTCGCGTTTCCTCCGGCTCCAGCGGCTCCTCGATCGGCTCGGGCGCCGACTCCGCGCCAAGGAGCGGCCGCAACACCAGCCAGAGCGCCGCCACTCCCACCAGCACCGCGGCCACTGCCTCCGCCAGCATCAGTCTTCGACCTCGGCCAGGGCGCGGCGCAAGCGCTCCATCTCCTCTGCCGATGCGGGGGACGCAGCCGGCTCACGCTCGTCGGACTGATCCAGGGCCAGGGGTGGCTGGTCGGTCGAAGCCGTACCGGCCACGGCGATCCGGCGGCGTGAGATGAGTGCCACCAGGGCGCCGCCCGCCACCAGAATCGCGGATCCGGGCAACAGGTAGCCCCAGAGATTGAACCCCTCGGGCTTGGGTGCCATCAGGGCCTTCTCGCCATACTTGGCCACGAAGGCATCGAGGATCTCCTGGGCCGACTTCCCTGCCCGGTCCAGCTCGACCACCTCGCGGTGGAGCTGCGGCGAGTAGGTGCACGTGAAGTCGGTGGTGCGGCAGGTGAAGATGTCGAGCGTACAGCCGCAGGAGCAGGCGAGCCGATGCTCGATCGCCTTGATCCGCTCGTCGTAGTCGGCGATCTCGGTCGGCGCCCGGGGACGGCCCGCGGCGGCGGGATCGCGGAGGGCACCCACGTCGCCACTGCCCGCGAGAGGCGCCCCGCCCTGCTGAGCCGGCCCCTGAATCGGGAGCAGCGCGGCCGCGACGAGCCGGCCGAGAAATCCGCGGCGTGACAGCTCGCTCATTCGACCGTTGCCCCGCTGGCGGCGAGCGTCGCCTGGTAGCCCGGCTGACCCCGCCGCGGAGCCGGGACCACCGCTCCACCGCCCGGCCACATGGTCACAAGACCGCCCAGCGCCAGCACGAAACCCCCGAACCACACCCACCAGACCAGCGGATTGATGGTGAACCGGTACACCGCCTCCTCGGTGCCTCCCACCGCGCCCGCGAAGGTGATGTAGAGATCCTCCTGGAGGTCGCTCCGGATGCCGACCTCGGTGGACGGCTCGAAGGTGGGTCGGCGAAAGCTGTCCACGTGCTGCCGCTTCTCCGAGGTCATCAATCCCAGCGAGCGGCCGTCCTTCGAGACGGAGATGGTCGCCGCGCTCACGATCCGGTTGAGGGCCTCGAATTGGGAGATGCCGACGTGGGTCAGCGTGTAGGTGTGCCCGAAGGGACTGGCGAGCGTGGCGGACTCGCCGGGCTTCAGCGTCGCCTCGATCTCGCGCTTGAACGCCATCCCGGAGAAGGCGACGAAATAGATCAACACGCCGGCGTGCACCAGGTATCCGCCGTAGCGGCGGCGATTGCGCGCCACCAGCCGGCCCAGGGCGACCGGCACCGACTCGCCGTGCATTCGGCGCCGTGCCCGCGTCCCGCGATAGAACTCCTGCAAGATGGTTCCGGCCACGAACCCCGCCAGGCCCAGCGCCATGAGCGCGTAGAAGTCGCGCACGCCCGCCGCGAGCAGGACCAGGAACGTGACGGCGCCGGACGTCACCGGCCACACGAACTGCCGCCGGAGATTGGCCGGGGACGCCTTCCGCCAGGCGATGAGGGGCCCGATGCCGGTGAGTCCCAGTAGGAGCAGGCCGAGCGGCACGTTCACCCGGTTGAAGAAGGGCGGACCGACCGTGATCTTGCTCCCCCGCACCAGCTCGGAGAGGATCGGAAACAGCGTCCCCCACAGCACCGAGAACGCGACGCCCACCAGCAGCAGGTTATTGAAGAGGAACGCCGCCTCGCGGCTCACGACCGACTCCAGCTGCACGTCGGCCTTGAGCGACGGCCACCGGGTGTAGAGCAGCGTGAACGAGAGGATCGCGCAGACCGAGAGGAACGCGAGGAAGAAGTACCCGACGCTCGACTGGGTGAAGCTGTGCACGCTCGCGATCACCCCCGACCGGGTGATGAAGGTGCCGAAGATGCTGAGCAGGAACGTGCCGATGATGAGGCCCAGGTTCCAGCGTTTCAGCATCCCGCGCTTTTCCTGGATCATGACCGAATGGAGGAAGGCGGTCATGGTGAGCCAGGGAAGCAGGCTCGCGTTCTCCACGGGGTCCCAGGCCCAGTACCCGCCCCAGCCGAGCTCGACGTAGGCCCACCACATCCCCAGGGTGATCCCGATCGACAGGAACAGCCAGCTCACCAGCGACCATTTACGGATGGCGTGGATCCATCCCGCGTCGAGACTGCGCGAGAGCAGCGCGGCGATGGCGAAGGCGAAGGGGATGGTGAGGCTGATGTAGCCGAGGTAGAGCATCGGGGGATGAATCATCATCCCCGGGTTCTGCAGCTGAGGATTGAGCCCCCGGCCGTCCGCTGGGGTGAAGGCCATCCGCTCGAATGGATTGGCCGAGAAGATCATGGTACAGACGAAGAACGCCGTCACCGCGGACGTCACGCCGGCCACGTAGGGCATCAGGGCCGCGTGGCGGCGCGACGTGAGCAGCTGGGCCAGCGCCGCGAAGAGCGAGAGCACCACGGCCCAGAAGAGCAGCGATCCCTTCTGTCCCGCCCAGAGGGCCGACAGAATGTACCCCGACGGCAGATTCCGGGACGTGTACGCCGCGACGTACTCGATGTTGAAATCGTGCGCGGCGAGGCCCTTCCAGAGCGCCAGCATCGCCACCGCCAGCGCGCCGAAGGTGGCGTAGACGGAGCCCCGGATGCTGGAGGAGAGATCGGGCCGGCCCTGCCACCGACCGGAGAACGCGATCATCGCCGACCAGAGGCACAACAGCAGCGCGACCCACAGCGAGAACTGGCCGAGGAGGGTCATCGGCGCTACGCCTTCGCCTCGTCGTACACCGCCTCGTAGCGCGAGCCGCACTTGGCCAGCACCTCGGTCGCCCGGAACACGCCGTCGCGTCCGAGCCGCCCCTCCACGATCACCTCGATGTCATTGGCGTCGGTGAAGGTGTCCGGCACGAGACCCCGGTAGGTGACCGGGTAGCTGCGGACGCCGTCACTCACCTCGAAGTCGATCCGGCGATTGTCCGGGTCCCGCCGGATCGACCCCGGCACGACCTTGGCGCCCATCTTGAGGCCGGTGTCGTAGAACGTCGGGTCGGCGGACGTCTTGGCCGCGAGCTCGGTGGGAGTGAGGAAGTACACCCCGGTCTCCTTGACGCCCTGGGCGATCAGCAATCCGACACTCGCCACGATCACCCCGGCGCCGAGCAGGAACTTGTGACCGGCTTTCATCATGCGCTCCACGTGAAAAAGGGACGGCCCGCCAGCTCAAATGTTCCACGGCCGTGCGGGGGATTCAAGAACCGGCCGCACCGGAAGCGCCCTGAGCCGCCCGGCGAAATTCCTCGATCGAGAACCGGTGTTCGGCGTACTCCGGGCGATTGGCCTTCATCTCGGCATCGTAGCCGGCAAGAAACGCCCGATATGCCCGCTGCAGCGCCTTGTCGTCCTTGCGCCAGCGGGCCGCCGTGCCCAGCACAACGTAGCCGAGCAGGTGCCCGGGGGTTCGGGTCAGGATACTGTCCCCCAGGGCCCGGGCCGCCTCGACCTCGCCGGTATGGGCCCGAATCAGCGCCGCGTGGTATTGGGCATCGGCGTCCAGTGAATCGAGCATCTGGTAGGCGCCGAGCGCCATCGGGGAAAACCGGGAGACGGTCGCCTCGTCACCCGCTTGGGCCGCCTGCATGACCCGGTTGTACAGGCGGTTGAACCGCTCCCTCGGGCTCATGGTGCTCAGGTCCGGTGGACTCTCCCCCGCCGTGACCGCTCCTCCCGCGGCACCCGACATGGCGACCGGCTGAACCGGTGCCTGGCGCGCGAGCGTGAACAGTAGCAGTCCGAGCGTGCCGGCGAGGGAAACGCCTGCCACGATCCAGGGGGTCCGGTCGCGCGGGGGCACGGCCGCCAGCCGGCCGACCGGCTCCGCGACTCCATGGCCGCAGGAGGAGCAGAACCGCTCTCCGGCGGTCAGCGACGCGCCACAGGATGCACACTTGGCCCCTGCGCGAGGTGTGCCGCATGAGGAGCAGAAGTTGCCGCTGCCCGCGGCGCCACACGCCGCGCAGGTCAGTACGCCGGGATTCGACACGATGGGAAAGCAGGCCTTCCGGGAAACAGGGTGGAAAAGTGCTCCGTCCGGGGTATCCGACGGGAATCTAGCAGATTCTGGGGAGTTGATCGCCCGGCAACAGATCCACGATCCGGCTTCCGCCGATGGCGGTGTGGAGTGCGACGAGCCCGACGTGATCCGGCACGATTCGGCCGATCACCGCGGCCTCCGCACCGAGGGGTTCGGCTCGGAGCGCGGCCAGTGCCCGCTCCGCCGACGGACCGGGCACCACGGCGATCAGGACCCCTTCATTCGCCACGTAGAGAGGATCGAGCCCCAGCATCTCGCAGGCGGCCACGACCGCCTCCGGTATGGGAATCGCGAGCTCGTCGAGCGAAACGCCCACCCCGGACGCCACCGCGATCTCGTTCAGGGCGCTGGCCACGCCTCCGCGGGTGGGATCGCGCAGCACGTGCACCTCGGGGCCGACGGTCTGGCGCAGCCGGAGCACGAGGGGGACGAGGCACGCGGAGTCGCTTTGGATCTCGGTTTGGAAGGCAAGACCTTCCCGCGCCGCCATGATCGCCATGCCATGGCGGCCGATGGGCCCGCTGACCAGGACGGCGTCACCGGGTCTGGCCCGGGTCGGGCCCGGGCGGAAATCGGGGTCGATCTCCCCGACGCCGGTGGTGTTGATGTACATCCCGTCGGCCTTTCCCCGCTCCACCACTTTGGTATCCCCGGCCACCAGAGGAACACCGGCGCTCTCGGCGCTCCGGGCCATCGCCGCCACGACGCGATCCAGCAGGTCGAACGCGAGGCCCTCTTCCAGAACGAATCCCGCCGTCAGATACCGGGGCCGCGCTCCCATCATGGCGACGTCGTTGACTGTCCCGTGCACAGCCAGGGAGCCGATGTTTCCGCCCGGGAACTCGAGTGGCTGCACCACGAAGGTGTCGGTGGAGATCGCCACGCTCGCCGACCCGAGCGACACGACGGCAGCGTCGCCCAGCTGGAGGAGAGCGGGGTTGGTGAAGGCCGGGAGGAACCGGTCCCGGAGCAGCGCGGCGCTCAGCTTTCCTCCCGAGCCGTGGCCCAGTTGAACCCGGTCGAGCGCGGGGAACGGCGAGGGACACATCAATCCGCCGGCCGCCACGAGGGCATCACCCACCGGATACCTCCGCTGGGGTCTGCCGGAATCGTCCGTAGTTGTAGTAGGCGGCGCAGGCCCCTTCCGACGACACCATCGGCGCCCCGAGCGGATGCTCCGGGGTGCAGCGGCAGCCGAACGCCGGACACTGGTACGGCTTGAGTCGGCCGCGAAGGACATCCCCGGCACGGCACTCCGCCGGCTCGCTCACCTGAACCGCGCCGAGGCCGAACCGATACTCGGCATCGAAATCGGCGTACTCTTCGCGGAGACCCAGGCCGCTCTGCGGAATCTCACCGATGCCCCGCCACTTGCGGTCCACCAGTCGGAACACCCGCGCCACCAGGTCTCGGGCCGGCACCGTCCCCTCGCGCCGCACCGCGCGCGCGTACTGGTTCTCGACCTCGTACCGGCCCGCCTCCAGCTGGCGTACCGCCAGATACATCCCCTCGAGCAGGTCCAGCGGCTCGAAGCCGGTGACGATGATCGGCACCTTGTAGCGATGCGCGATCGGCTCGTACTCGGTCCACCCCATCACGGTGCAGACGTGGCCCGCGGCCAGAAAGGCCTGCACCCGGTTGTCGGGCGCCGAGAGGATCGCGGTCATTGCCGGCGGAACGGTGACGTGGGAGACGAGGATGGTGAAGTTGCGCACGCCCAGCTGCCGCGCCCGCCAGACGGCCATCGCGTTGGCCGGCGCGGTGGTCTCGAAGCCCACGGCGAAGAACACCACCTGCTTGTCCGGTGTCCGGATCGCCAGCTCCAGCGCGTCGAGCGGCGAGTAGACGACCCGCACCTGTCCGCCGCGGGCGCGCACCTGGAGCAGGTCGCACTCGCTGCCCGGCACCCGCAGCATGTCGCCGAACGAGGTGAAGATCACGCCCGGATCGGCGGCCAGCCGCAGGGCCTTGTCGATCTGCTCCAGCGGGGTGACGCAGACCGGGCAGCCGGGACCGTGAATCATCTCCACCGCGCCATCGAGCAGCTCGATCAGCCCCTGTCGGACGATGGTATGGGTCTGCCCGCCGCACACTTCCATCAGCACCCAGGGCCGGCTGGCAGCCTTCCGGATCCGCGAAATGAGTCCGCGCCCGACTGCCCCATCGCGATATTCGGTCAGATATTTCACGGTCGGGACTCCTTGACGGTCGCGAGGCTCTGCTCGGCGACCTCCCGCATCCAATCCAGCTCCTCGAGCTGGCTCATCTCTCGCAGCGCCTCGAAGGTGCGGCGGGCCTCGGACTCGTCCACTCGCGAGATCGCGAACCCCACGTGGACGACCACGTAGTCGCCCGGACCGACCTCGTCGGCCACATAGGCGAGACACACCTCCCGGCGCACGCCGCCGAAGTCCACCTGCCCCATCATGAGGCCGCGGTCGTCACGGATCTCGAGGATCCGGCCAGGGATGCCGAGGCACATGGATGTCTCCCGGGGCGAGCCTAGGCGCCCCTCTCTCGAGTGAGCACCGCGGCGGCGACGGCTGCCTGGCCGTAGCTAATGGCGCCGTCGTTGGGACCGAGGCGCACGGGTTGGAGCACGCGCAGGCCCTTCTGTTCCAGCCGTTCACGGATCGATACCAGCAGCCGCGCATTCTGGAATACGCCACCGCCGAGGGCGACGGTGCGCAGCCCGGTGGCCTCGCAGGCCTGGCCCGCGATCTCGGCGGTGGCCCAGGCGATGCTGGCGTGGAAGTCGGCGGCGAGGTCGCCCGCGTCTTCGCCGGCCTGGCGCCGCTCGCCCAGCTCCGCCAGTAGCGGCATCGGGTCGAGTACCCAGGGACCCGGACCGCCACCGGTGATCTCGCAGCGATGCTCGCGGGCCACACGGCGCCCCGCCAGGGCCTCCAGCTCCATCGCCGCCTGCCCCTCGTAGTCGCTCCAGCGGCGCACGCCGAGCACGGCCGCGGCGGCGTCGAAGAGGCGACCCATGGAGGATGCCTTCGGCGCATTGAGCCCCGCCGTCGCCTGCCGTTCCGCCACGGCGCGCTCGCGGGGATCCACCCCCGCGAACGCGAGGCGGAAGGCGGCCCCCACCGAGGGCTCGGTCGAGAGGAAACCGGCGGCGGCCCGCCAGGGGGTCCGGGCGGCGAGGTCACCGCCCGGCATGGGGGCATAGCGAAGGTGGGCCAGGCGGCGGTACCCCGTCAGGTCCGCCGCCAGCACCTCGGCGCCCCAGACGCAGCCGTCGTCCCCGTAGCCGGTGCCATCGTAGGCGATACCCAGTACGGGAGCGGTCCACCCATGCTCGGCCATCACGGCGGCGACGTGGGCGTGATGATGCTGCACCGGGATGATGCGCTCCACGCCCAGCCCATCGGCGAGACGGGTCGAGAGGTAACCCGGGTGCAAGTCTCGGGCGACGGCCTCGGGCACCACGCTGAAGAGACGACCCAGCCGATCGAGGGTGTCGTTGAAGTGGGCCAGCGTCTCGAGGCCCTCGAGATCACCGATATGCTGACTCACGTACGCGCGATCGCCCTGGGCCAGGGCGAACGTGTTCTTGAGATGCGGCCCTACCGCGAGGAGTGGAACCGGCGTCGCGACGGGCAGCCCCAGGGGCAGCGGCGCTGAGCCGCGCGCCCGCCGCAGAACGATCGGCCCGGAATCCGTCAGCCGAACCACGGAATCGTCGTATCGAGCCAGAATCTCGCGATCGTGCAGCAGGAAGCCGTCGGCGATGTCTCCGAGACGGTGCCGCGCCTCCAGGTTGCCGGTCGCGATCGGCTCGTCACTGCGATTCCCGCTGGTCATGACCAGCGGCCGCCCGACCAGATCGAGCAGCAGGTGATGCAGGGGGGTGTAGGCGAGCACCACCCCCACGGTATCGAGCCCAGGGGCTACCGATTCCGCCAGCCGACTCTCGCGGTGCCGTGGCAGGAGCACGATCGGCCGCTCGGGCCCCGCCAGGGCTCGCTCGGCTCCGGCACTGATGTCCGCCAGGGCCGCTGCTTCGGCGAGCGTGCGCACCATGACGGCGAGCGGCTTGGCCTCCCGATGCTTGCGCTGCCGCAGCCGGCGCACCGCGGCCTCGTCGGTGGCGTCCACGGCCAGATGAAAGCCGCCGAGGCCCCGGAGCGCGACGATGCGGCCACCCCGAAGCAGCTCGGCCGTGACCTCGAGCGCCCGCTCGGCGCCGGCGACCGCCTCCCGGTCGTCCCGGTGCTCGAACCAGAGGCGCGGCCCGCAGGAGGAACACCCATTCGTCTCCGAGTGGTAGCGCCGATCGCGCGGGTCCTTGTACTCCCGGAGACACAGCGCGCATTGCTGAAACGCCCGCATGCTGGTCCGCTCCCGGTCGTAGGGAAGCGCATCGATGATGGTGAACCGGGGCCCGCAGTCCGTGCACGTGATGAAGGGGTAGCGGTAGCGGCGGTTGGCCGGATCGAACAGCTCGAGCTCGCAGGCGGCGCACATCGCCGCGTCCGGCGCGACCGGCTGCCGCCGGTTCGTCTGTGTCACGCTCGCCAGTATGCTGAACGCGCCGGCGCCCGTCGCCTCGCACGGTGCGGTCTCCACCCGCTCGATCCGCGCGCGCGGCGGGGCTTCGCGATGCAGACTCCGAAGGAACTCGGTGAGGTCGGACGTCCCGCCCTCGATCTCGATCTCGACCTCGCCCGACTCGTTCCGGACCCAGCCCGCCAGCCGATGACGGGCGGCGAGCCGGTGGACAAAGGGCCGGAACCCGACCCCCTGCACCAGGCCGGTGACCCGTACCCGCATGGCGCTCACGACGCTACGCATGCGCTCACGCGCTCACGAAGGAAATCGTACCAGCTGTCCATCCCCTCACCAGTGACGGCGGAAGTGAAGAAGAAGCGCAGCGTGGGATTCATCTGCCGCGCGTTTGCCACTGCCTGGGACAGATCGAACCGAAGGTGGGGGAGGAGATCCATCTTGTTGAGCACCGCGTAGCGCGCCTCGCGGAACATCTTGGGGTACTTGAGCGGCTTGTCCTCTCCCTCGGTGACGGAGAACACGACGACCTTCGACTCCTCCCCCAGGTCCCAGCTCGCGGGGCAAACCAGATTGCCGACGTTCTCGATGAAGAGCAGGCGGGTGTGCTCCAAGTCCAGGGCGGTCAGCGCGGTCTGTACCTGGAGCGCGTCGAGGTGGCACGCCCCTCCCGTCACCACGGCCTGAACCAGGCGCTGCGTGCGGCGGGCCAGGCGGTCGGCGTCGTTCTGGGTCTGCACGTCGCCCGTCACCACGGCGACGTCGAGCTCCTCCCCCACGACCTCCAGGGTTCGCTCCAGCAGCGTGGTCTTTCCCGAGCCCGGGGAGGACACCAGGTTGAGCGCGACGATTCCCGCCTGCCGGAGGAGCTTGCGCACCTGACCAGCCAGCTCGTCGTTCCGGGCCATCACCCGTTCGCGAACCTCAATCGTCCGGACGGCCATCGTCGATCTCCAGGTAGCTGACGCGGAGGGCGTCGCCCGGAAGCCGGGTGACGGCCGGACGCGCGCCGCCGAAGGGGGGGGCGGCGAGGAGGGCTTCGAGACAGAAGGTCAGGTTGTCGGGCTCGATCCCGGCCTGGTCGCCGATCTCGACTCCCACGGCCCGCAGCCGCCCCGCTTGGGCCGAGCCGAGCCGCTCTTCCGCGATCCGGCAGATCTCCAGTGCCACGCTCAGCTCATGCATGCGCCGGCACGCCCCCGCGGCGGGCCACCGTGTGCCCCCAGGCGCGCAGCCTGGCGGCCGCCGCGTCGACCAGGCGATCCAGTCGCCCCGACACGGTGGGGCTGAGTCCCGCGCGCAGCTCGACCGAGTCGGGCTCCAGGCCGAGGCACGAGAGCCCTGACGGGAGGGTCCCGCGCCACTCCGCCAGGGCGAGCACTTCGCGCAGGTCGATTTGGTGGGGCGAGAGCTTGAGGTCGAGCCGCCGGGGCACCTCGTAGCGGTCGAGCTCGATCAGATCGCCCGGCCGCCGGCCGGCGCGCACCGCGTCGAGGAACAGCACCTGCCCGGCGGCTTCGATTCGATGCAGCAGGTTGAGCCCCCAGGTGCCGCCGTCGAGCAGCTCGACCGTCGGGGGCAGGTGCCACTCGGCCGCCAACCGGTCCAATGCCGCGAGCCCGATGCCGTCGTCACCCATCAGCGGGTTGCCCAGGCCGATCACGAGGGCCTCGCCCGAGAACCGCTCACTCATCGACGAAATGCTGCTTGGCCGGCACGAAGCGGCCGCCCGTGACGATCGACGAGATCGAGCCCCCCCTTTCCAGCACGTCGGCCCGGGTGGCCAAATAGACGTGGATCGGAATGAAGATGAGGAAGGCCCAGGTGGTCACGTGGTGGACGAATCGCAGGACCTGCATGCCACCGAACAGCGGACCGAGCCAGCC
>Ga0299913_10002191_pt1 | contig 15245 bp, 16 predicted proteins | sample RVTome_9_FD_201360 | JGI IMG/M metagenome (GOLD analysis project Ga0299913, IMG submission 201360) | Soil microbial communities from uranium-contaminated site in the Upper Colorado River Basin, Wyoming, United States - RVT155D38 (version 2) ...
GTGTGACGCCGCTGTCGACGTGATGGAAGAGGCGATACTCGCCGAGTTGCCGGAGAAATGGCGATCCGAGATCCCTCTCTTCTTGATGGCCGCCGCCAGGACCCTGGGACGCGTCGACATCGAGTGATTGCGACCGGTCAGTCGTCGTCGAGGCCCATCAGCGCTTCGAACCGAGCACGCGCCGGCTCGGTCAGTACTTCGTAGGTCTCCAGAAAGAGCTGGCGAGACTGCCGGCGAGGAAAGTCCCCGGGCATGAACTCGAGCGGAAGGTCGGGGTCGTCGCGCACCAACAGCCGCCAATCGTCGACCAGCTCGCCCCGAGCGACCAGGGCTTCCTTCGGTGAGACGGCTCCAGCCAGAGCCCGGTCCCGGAGTGGTGCGAAACGCCGGTGGTACTCGCGGTAGGCCCGTGCCAACTCGTGGAGTCGCCAGGCGGCCTCGAGACGAGCGCGGCCTCCGGGGAACAGCTCGACATCGCGAGTGCGCAGGATGAGAGCGTCGCTGATCTCGAGGTCGGCGAGTTGCTCGTGGGCAGCATCGAAGCGGTCATGGGGGGTGACCCAGGTGGCGTCGAAGATGGGCCAGAAGGTCAACCAGCGCAGGCGGGACCGGAGCAGCCGGCGCAGCGGGCCATCTTCGAGTGGGAGTGAGAAGGCGATGAGAGTCCAACTGCCATCCCATGGGAATTCCTCGTCACGGGAGAAGATGCGGGAACGACCCCGCTCCAGTATGCGCACCGTGGCCTGGCTCGGCTCATAGCTGGTCCGGCGTCCTTCCTTGGTCCGAATCAGCACCCCTTTCTGGGTGAGACGCTGTAGGGCGGCCCGGGCATTGGCCTTGGCAATGCCGAACTCCTCGAGGACGTGTACCAATCCCGACGATGGCAGCGGATCGCTCCCCAGAGCCCAGTAGTCACCGAAGAGCGTCACGAGGAGTCGTTGCGACCTGGCCCGGGCCAGAGGGCGCCGATGTGGTGCGGCAACGGCGAGAGAGGTGACGCTCGGCTCCGAGCCTGTTCCTTTCATTGGTCCAACAAGATAGGACATCCTCCAACGGCACCGGTGATGATGTCAGCTTCTTCTATCCAGCGGCATCCCCGATACCGAGGACTCGGAGCGCATTCTCCTTGAGTATCGCCGACCTCACCTCGTCGTTCAGCTCGAGCGTGGCGAAGTCCTCCATCCAACGGTCCGGTTTGATCAGTGGGAAGTCCGATCCGAACAGTGTCTGGCCGGCCAGGTTGGTGGCCATGGCCCTGACCAACTGCGGCGGGAACCGTTTCGGTGACCATCCCGAGAGATCGATTGCGACTTGTGGCTTGTGCATGGCGACCGACAGCGCCTCGTCCTGCCAGGGGAACGAGGGGTGGGCCATCACTATCGACATCTCTGGGAAGTCGACTGCGACGTCGTCGATCGCCATCGGATTGGCGTACTTGAGGCGTATCCCTCCCCCACCGGGGAGACCGGACCCGATCCCGCTGTGCCCCGTGTGGAAGAGGGCAACTGCGCCGGAGCCCTGAATCAGCTCGTAGAGCGGGTAGGCGAGTCGGTCGTTGGGGTGGAACTGCTGGATGTTGGGGTGGAACTTGAAGCCGTGGATCGAGCCCTCGGCGAGGAGTTCCTTCGCTTCGGCGACCGCCTCCCCACCCCGTCGCGGGTCGATGCTGGCGAACGGGATCAGCACGTCAGAGTGCTCACGAGCCTTCTCGACGACGAACTCGTTGGGGATGCGGGCCTGGCCGGTGGTCAGCGCAGAGTCGAGCCCGAACACGACCGCCATCATCCTTCGCTCCCGGTAGTGCTGGGCGATCTCGTCGATGGTGGGGAGCCGTGAATCGCCCTTGAAGTATTGCATCGCGGCCTGACGCAACTCGGGGCTGAGATGATCCACGCCGGTGGGGCCAACTTCCACGTGGACGTGGAAGTCAACCGCGAGGACATCCGCGAATGATCGGCTCTCGGGCTTCACGCTATCAAGTTACTTGATATATTCGGAGAGACCGTACGCGTGGAGGATTGTGGCTGTGAAGGGCCTCATGCAGGACGTACCACTTTCGATCCCGATGATTCTCCAACGCGCCGTATCTCTGGGACACGGGATGAGAATCGTCTCGGTCGGGCCTGCCGGCATCGACCGGAGATCGTGGCCCGACGTCGGCGAGCGGGCGGCGCGGATCGGGCGTGTCCTCGACTCGCTGGGCGTGCCTCAGGGGGCGGTGGTGGGGAGCTTCGCCTGGAACGGCCACCGGCACCTGGAGCTGTACTACGGGGTCCCTTCCTCGGGACGCGTACTCCATGCCATCAACGTGCGTCTCCATGCCGACGTGATCGACTACGTGGTGGGTCACGCCGACGACAGCGTGGTATTCGTCGACGCCTCGCTCACACCGGCTCTGGCCCCGCTGCGCCACCGGCTGGATGTCAGGGCATTCGTGGTGATGGAGGACGGCGCCGAGGTCGATCCGGCATTCGACCAGGATCCGAGATACGAGGAGCTTCTCGCCACGGCAGAACCGGAAGGGCTGGTCGGTGTCGACGAGAACGACGCCGCCTCGATCTGCTTCACCAGCGGCACGACGGGTCGTCCCAAGGCGGTGGTCTACTCCCATCGCTCGGTGGTGCTCCACTCCATGGCGGAGCTGATGGTGGATGGGCATGCGGTCCGCCGCGGCGATGTCGTGCTGCCTTTGACCCCGATGTTCCACGTCAACTGTTGGGGTCTTCCCTATGCCGCCGGGCTCGCTCCCGCCTCCCTGGTCTTCGCCGGGGCCGATACCAGTCCCGTCGCCGTGGCCCGCCTCATCGAGACAGAGCGGCCCAGTGTGCTTGCCGGCATCCCCACGTTCTGGGTACAGATGGACCAGTCCTTCTCCTCCGACGAGCACGACCTCTCCTCGGTCGAGCGGATCCTGTGCGGCGGTGCCGAGGCTCCCCCCGCACTGATCGAGAAGTACACCAATCGAGGCATCGACTTCTTTCACGGCTGGGGTATGACCGAGATGTCGCCGAGTGGGACCGGAAGTTGGATCCCGGCCGGGGCCACCGACGTGGAGCGAGGCGGCAAACAAGGGGTGGCTGCGCCCACGGTGGAGCTTCGACTCGTCTCCGACGACGGAGTGGTCCTCCCCTGGGACGGGACCGCGGTCGGCGAGATCCAGGTAAAGGGGCCCTGGGTGGCTGCCGCCTACCTGAACCCCGACGATGACGCCAACACCGACCGGTTCACCGACGGCTGGCTGCGAACCGGTGACGTGGGCCGGGTCGCCCCCGATGGCACGCTCGAAATCGTCGACCGCACCAAGGACCTGGTCAAGTCGGGTGGCGAGTGGATCAGCTCGGTTGAACTGGAGCGACTCCTCGCGGCCCATCCCTCCGTGCGCGAATCCGCCATTGTCGCGGTGCCCCATGACCGTTGGGGAGAGCGTCCCGCCGCCATCGTGGTCGTGCACGAGGGGGCGACGGTGAGCGAGGAGGAAATCAGGCAATTCCTCTCCCAGCGGGTGGCGTCGTGGCAGGTGCCGGACCGGGTGCATTTCGTCGAAGAGCTTCCCAAGACCGGTGTCGGCAAGATCGACAAGAGACGACTACGCGAGGAGTACGTGCCGAGGTTCGAAGAAGGGACGTCGGCATGACGACTTTCGTCGCGGATCTGGTGTCCTGTCCGGTGGATTCGCTTGCTATTTCGGCGAGCAATTGTCGTTCCTGGCAAGGACGCAGGACGCAGGCGCAGTGGGCCGTTCGTCAAGGACGAGGACGCTGCCAGGGGGGACAAGGGCCGTTGAAATACGAGCACGATCAGCCGGACAGGGCACTAGGTCCCTGGCTGTTGGCAGTCCCGCCGGAATCAACACAATGCGATTCGTTGACACGTGAACCAGGGTTGCATTACATTCTGGCTCCCCGAGCCGGCGGCCGGCTGCAGACGGTCTCACTCCGCAAGAGAGGTGGCACATGATGAGGCTCCCGATTCCCGATCCTCGAGTGCCAGCTCACAAAGATGGATCGCACCGTCTATCCGGTGGACTTCACCGACGACGAGTGGAGCCGGCTCCAGGCGGTCTTCCCGGACGGCGTGTGCGACTGGACACAGCCGTGTGTCGGCCAGGTACCCCTGGAAGGCACATGGCTGCGTTTCTGAGCAGAGATCGGGGCGGGATGCCACGGTGCTCGAGCTCGTAGACGTCAGCGTCAGATTTGGCGGTCTGCGCGCGCTCGACGGTCTCACCTTCACCGTCCAGCCCGGCGAGATCCTGGGTGTGATCGGGCCCAACGGCTCCGGCAAGTCGACTGCCTTCAACGTGATCACCGGAGCGGTGAAGGCCGACCGGGGCCGAATCGTCTTCGACGGCGAGGACATCACCGAGCTTCCCGCGCACCGCATCGCCCGTAAGGGGATCGCCCGGACGTTCCAGGTGGTCCGGCCCTTTCCCCATCTCACCGCTTTGGAGAACGTCCTGGCCGGGCGTCTTTTTGGAGGCGAGGGAGCTCCCAGGAGCGAGGCCAGCGTGACCGAGGCCATGGCCGTGCTCGAGAAGGTAGGGCTCGCCGGCAAGGCCGGGGTCAGGGCCGAGTCGTTCACGATCCTTGAGCGGAAATGGTTGGAGGTTGGGAGAGCGCTCGCCGGCCGGCCGAAGGTCATGCTGCTCGACGAGTTCATGGCCGGCATCGCCAGCAGCGGGATCTCTGATGCCGTCGACATGGTCAAGTCGATCAACGCCTCGGGAATCACCGTCGTCCTCGTCGAGCACATCATCAAGGCGATCACCGGTGCCTGCGATCGGGTGGTGGTCCTGGATGCCGGTAGGAAGCTGGTTGAGGGGTCGGTCGAAGACGTGGTTCACGACCCGGCCGTGATCGAGGCCTATCTGGGAACCGGCCATGCTGGTCGTTGACGGCCTCGAAGTTGCCTACGGCGATCTCCAGGTCGTCTGGGGCATCTCGTTCGAGGTTCCCGAGGACTCGATCGTCGCCATCCTGGGCCCCAACGGCGCCGGTAAGACCACGACCCTGCTCGCGCTCATGGGACTACTCCCCGTCACTGGTGGAACGGTCACATTCGGAACCGAGCCACTCCTAGGATTGCCGACCCACAAGGTGGTCGAGCGAGGGGTCGTCATGGTCCCCGAGGAGCGAGCCACATTTGCCTCTCTCACGGTGGAGGAGAACCTCGAGCTGGGCGCCTTCACCCGCCGGGGCCGCTCGGCCGTTGATGAGACCAAGTCAGAGGTCTACGAGATCTTCCCCTTTCTCGCCGAGAGACCGACGCAGAAGGCAGCCACCTTGAGCGGGGGCGAGCGGCAGATGCTGGCCATCGGCAAGGCGCTGATGGCCAGGCCCCGCCTCCTCATCCTCGACGAGCCCTCGCTCGGCCTCGCTCCGATCGTGGTCGAGAACACCTTCGAGGTGATCTCCACGATCAGGGAGAAGGGGGTTGCGGTCTTGATGGTCGAGCAGCACGTAGAGAAGACCCTCGACTTGGCCGATCACGCCTACATCCTGGAGATGGGCAGGATCGTCGCCGACGGGCCCGGCGCCCGCCTTGCCACCGATTCCAGGGTCCGCGAAGCGTATCTCGGTTTATGAGCCGGCTGATCCTGCAGAGTGGCGTCTCGGGTGTTCTCGTCGGTGGAATGTACGGGCTGGTGGCACTCGGCCTCGCCCTTGCCTTCGGGGTGCTCAAGGTGCTGAACGTCGCCCATGGCGAACTGCTCATGCTGGGCGGCTACGCCGCCTTTTTCGCCTTCACGCTCTGGGGGTTGGACCCGATCGTGTCGATCCCGCTCGTCTTCCTGGGCTTGTGCCTTTTCGGGGTGATCCTCTACTTCACGCTGTTCAGACACGTCACCAAACTCGCCATCGGCCCTCGAATCAAGAACTCCCTGCTGCTCTCTTTCGGGCTGGTGCTGGTGCTTCAGGCACTTGCTGTCAGGTTCTTCACCGGTGACGAGCGCACCATCTCCACGTCTTACTCCTCCGAGGCGATCACCATCGGATGGCTGAGGGTGCCGGTGGTCCGTCTCGCCGGTCTGGTGGTTGCAGTCGTCGCCGCCTTTCTCCTCGAATGGGTTTTGACGCGTACACGTTTCGGGCTGGCGCTGCGCGCCACTTCCGAGGACTGGACCAGGGCCGCGCTGACCGGCGTGAATGTGGGATGGGTCTACCTGACCGCATTCGCCATCTCTGCCGGCCTGGCGGCCGTGGCCGGATCTCTCATCGGACTTGGATACAGCGTCAGCCCGAGCATTGGCTTGGGGTGGACCCTGAAGGCCCTGATCGTGGTGGTGCTGGCCGGTCTGGGCAGCATGAGGGGGATCATCCTGGCCGGGGTGTTCCTCGGGCTCACCGAGAGCCTCGCCGCCGTGTGGCTGGGCGGGGAATACCGCGAGATCGCGGCACTCGTCCTCTTCCTTCTGGTCCTCAGCGTCCGTCCTCAGGGGTTCTTCGGGAGGGCCCATGCCTAGGAAGTGGCTCGCTGTCGTCTCGGGATCTGCGGTCCTGGCGCTTGCCGTGGGCATCGGGTTGGGATCGGACAACCAGCACCTCCTGACCATCGCCATCCAGACGATGCTGCTGGCCGCTCTCGCCTCGAGCTGGAACATCCTCGGCGGGTTCGCCGGCCAGATCAGCTTGGGTCACGCCGTGTTCTTCGGTCTTGGCGCGCAGATCACCCGTGAGTTGTGGCTGGGTGGCCTGCCATTGGCTGTCTCTGTCGCGACAGCCCTGTTGGTGACGGCCGTGTTCGCGGCCGTCGTGGGCGTGCCTATGCTGCGCTTCCGCGACATCTACTTCACGATCGGGACCCTCGCCCTCGGAGTCGCCATCTTCCTCACAGTGGGCAACGTGAGACCGCGACTCAGCTCCCTCACGGTCGAAGCGCTGCGCGAATACAACTTCTCCGGCCCCTACTTCATGACCCTCGGCACCCTCGTCGTCACGGTCGCTGTCGCGACCTGGCTCAAGAACAGCAAGGTGGGTCTGGGGATGATGGCGGTACGGGACGACGAGGAGGCGGCCGGGTCCACGGGCATCAACCCGCTCAGCCACAAGATGGTCGCCTTCGTCGTCAGTGCCGCCCTGGCGTCAATGGCAGGGGCTTCATACGCCTACTTCACCGCCAGCTACTACCCGAGCTTCCCGTTCAGCGTCGTTTGGACCTTCGAAGCCATCCTGGTGGCGTTCGTCGGAGGGATGGGGACCATCACCGGCCCCTTGATCGGGTCGGTCTTCTTCGTGGTCGGACGAGACGCCCTTCCCTCCAGCATCGAGGAGTTCCAGGTGGTGGTGTTCGGCCTGCTCTTCATAGTCGTCGTCTTGCTGCTCCCCGGCGGTCTCCTGGAAGGGGCACAGCGGCTCATCGGACGGAGGTCGAAACAAGACACCCAATCCACCTCGAACGAGGGAACAACAAAAAGCAAAGGAAAGGAGCTGGTATGAGAAAGACAGCACTGAGCGTGCTCGCTGTGTTGTCGATGATCGTGGCGGCATGCGGCACCGAAGGCGCCGACACCACCACAACAACAACGGCGCCCGTGGAGGCGACGACCACCGCCCCGGTGGCGGAGACAACGACCACCGGTGAAGAACCGATGGATGCCCCAGAGTCGATCACGATCGGAGCGGTGGTGCCCCTGACGGGGGCATTCGCCGGAGGCGGAGCCCAGATCGAGCGGGGCTACCGCTACGCGGTGGAAGCGATCAACGAGGCGGGCGGCGTCTCCGTGGAAGAGTTCGGAGTCTCACTGCCGCTGGAGTTGGTAGTGCGCGACGACGCCTCTGACCCGAACCAGACCGCCAGCAACATGGAGGAGCTCGGCGGCGCCGGCGTCGTGGCCTACCTGGGGGGCTTCGCCACCCCGGTGGTCGCCGCAGGCACCGCGATCGCGGAGAGGAGCGAGATCCCCTACCTGGCTGTGGCCACTTCCACCCAAGCCCTGCACGAGCAGGGGTTCCGCTACTTCTTCTCACCGTTCCCGAAGTCGCCCGACATGGCGGTCACGACCTTCGAGATGCTGAACGGTCTCATCCCGGAAGGAGACCGCCCGCTCCGGGTCGGGATCTTCCAGGAGAGCACCGACTGGGGTGAGGAACTTGGGCCGCTCTGGGCGGAGAACGCCGCGGGGAATGGCTACGAAGTGGTCCTCCATGAGACCTATGCCCCCGGCGCGACGGACTTCACCGACATCATCCTCAAAGCACAGGCGGCCGACGTCCAGGCCTTGCTCAGCCTTCCGACCCCCCCGGACGGGTTCGCCATCTACCAGCAGATGGGAGAGCTCGGCTGGAAGCCGCCGTTCAACCTGGTGGTTCGGGCGGCCGACGTGCCTACGTGGAACGACCTCGGTGAGGCGGGGGAAGGGGTCGTGATGTCCACTCCTTGGCATCCTGGCCTGGGATTCCCCGGGACCGAGGAGGTCAACGCGAGACATCTCGACGAGGAGGGCCGGCCGGCCGATCCTGTCGTCGGCAGCGCCTACGCACTGGTCGAGATCCTGGCGGACGCCATCGAGCGTGCCGGGACCCTGGACCATGAGGCGGTGCGGGATGCGATCGCGGCCACCGACGGTCTGTCGACCATCATCGGGCCGATCACCTTCCGGGAGAACGGGACAGCTCCGGTCCCCAACCCCCTGATGCAGCGGGTTGCCGGTGCCATCGAGCTGATCTGGCCTGCAGATGCAGCAACCTCTGACCTGGTGTTCCCGGCCAACTGATCGAAAGCAGAAGCGGTAGGGACATGGCCCCGGTCCGGGGCCATGTCCCTACCTGCAACGACTTACCTGAGGTACCTGGCGCCACATATGGCGCTATCCGCACATAGAACGGGACTTCGACCTCCGCTTCGAACGGGGGGACATTCCCCACGAGCCGATCCTCGGATGACAGCTAACGTCGCGAACAGCCATGGTGACTCAGCGGATCAAGCAGATCACGGCAGCCAACGACACTTTGCTGTCTTTCCTCCCCATCTGGGAGAAGCAGCGTCACCAACCCGGGATCGCCGACTTCGCCTTCGGCAACCCGCAGGAGATGGTGGTCGACGGCTTCGCCTCCGCCCTTGCCGCTGCGACAACTCCGCTGGACAAGAACCACTACGCCTACAAGTTCTCTGAGGAGGAGTCACGTCGAGCCGTGGCCAGCCATCTCACCGAGTGGCGAGGCCACGAGTTCTCACCGGAGGACGTCGCCATGACCCCGGGAGCCTTCGGCGCCATCGCCGTCGCCCTGGGCACCCTGGTCGACGTCGGAGACGAGGTGGTGTACTCCGACCCGTCTTGGTTCTTCTACCGGTCAATGGTCCTCGCCGCGGGAGCTACTCCGATCAGTGTTCCGGTCCGGGCCGACGACCACGACCTCGACCTGGATCGTCTCGCCGGGGCCATCAGCGAGAAGACCCGGATGGTGATCGTCAACACCCCCAACAACCCGACCGGACGCATCTACCCACCGGCGACGCTCGAGGGCCTGGCCGGCATCCTTACCGAGGCGTCGGACCGGTATGGGGCTTCGATCTACCTGCTGTCCGACGAGCCGTACTCCAAGCTGGTGTTCAGCGACGCCGAGTTCACCAGCCCAGCCCAGTACTACCCGCACACGCTCATCTCCTACAGCTACGGAAAGGTCCTGCTCGCCCCCGGTCAACGCATCGGCTGGCTGGCCTGGACCCCTCAGATGCCGGACCGAGAAGCCCTGCGCTCCGGGGTTTTCATGGCCCAGGTGTCCGGAGGGTGGCTGTTCCCCAGCGCCATCATGCAGTACTCGGTCGCCGAGCTGGACCGGCTCTCCATCGACCTGGTTGAGCTGGAGAGCAAACGCGATCTCTTGGTCACCGAATTGGGTCGGGCCGGTTATGACCTCCGGTCACCCGAGGGCACCTTCTACCTCTGGGTCCGCTCGCCCCAGCCCGACGATGTCGCCTTCACACGGGGTCTGGCCGAACAGGGTGTCCTGGTGCTGCCCGGTTCTACCTGCGCCTCGCCGGGGTACTTCCGGATCTCGCTCACCGCCACCCCCGAGATGATCGGGCGAGGTCTTCCTGTCTTCCGCCAGGCAGTCTCGGGCTGACCACCCCCGACGAGGTGCTCCGTCCTTACGCCACCGCGGACGCCGACGAGTTGATCGATGTCTGGTACCGGGCATCCCTGATCGCCCACCCCTTTCTCTCCGAGGAGTTCCTGGAAAGGGAGCGAGCCGAGATCCTCGAGCATTGGCTCCCGATCGCGGAGTCCACGGTTTACGAGACCGAGGGGCGGGTGGTCGGGTTCGTGGCCTTGATCGGCAACGAGGTGGGGGGCATCTTCGTCGACCCCGACCATCAGGGTCGGGGCGTCGGTCGGGCTCTCATGAACCACGCCCGGGACTCGCGTCCTTTCCTGGAGCTCGATGTCTTTGAGGCCAATGCCATTGGCCGCCACTTCTACGACGCCTACGGGTTCCGGCTCATAGACCGTCATGTCAACGAGGTCGCCGGCCAGCCGGAGTTGCGTCTCCGACTCGGGTGATCCCAGCGGTCGATGCCCGACGGGGCTGCCCCCCTCGCCCGGCCTACGGCCGGACGGTCCCCCCGCTCCGCAGGGGGACAACAAAGACGCGTTGTTCCCCCTTTCCGAAAGGGGGGACCGACCGAGCAAAGCGAGGTCGAGGGGGGTTCACCCGCGGACTGCCCCCCTCGCCCGGCCTACGGCCGGACGGTCTCCCCGCTCCGCAGGGGGACAACAAAGACGCGTTCGTCCCCCCGAAGGGGGACCGACCGAGCCAGGCGAGGTCGAGGGAGGTTTACGACCACCGCAAGCAACACCACTGATCAAGTCCTAGCTCATACCTTGCACTTCTAGATACCTTGTGCTTCTATGCATACCGCTGATAGACATGGAGGTCGGGCGTGCATATCGACAAGGACCTGGTGGCGGCATCGGCGACACCGCTAGTTCTCGCCATCCTCGCCGAGGGCGAGAGCTACGGCTATGCGATCTTGAAGCGGGTGCGTGAGCTTTCCGGGGGCGAGTTGGAGTGGACCGACGGGATGCTCTACCCGCTGCTTCATCGCCTGCACCGACTCGGGTACGTGACAACCGACTGGCGGACACCGCCGGAAGGGCGTCGCCGTAGGTACTACACCATCACCGACGACGGGCGAGCGGCACTGGCGGAGCAGCAACGGCAGTGGGTTGCGGTCACCCGGGCGTTGGGTGACGTATGGCGCGGCTCCGGTGGGCTGCTGATGGCACCCGGTGAGGTGTGACCCATGAATGACGTCGAGTCGCAGATCGCCGAGTGGCGGGCCTATGTCGACAAGACGCCCGCCGTCGACAACCGCGATGTCGATGAGCTGGAAGGTCATCTTCGCGACCAGATCGCCGAGCTGGAGGGGGCCGGTCTCACCGCCGATGAGGCGTTCCTCGTTGCGGTGAAGCGGATGGGTGACCTCGACACCCTGTCACGGGAGTTCGCCCGCGAGCACAGCGGCCGACTGTGGAAGCAGCTCGTCCTGAGGAGTGAGGACGAGCCCACGCGCCAATCCAACGGGGGTGTCGACGCGCTTTTCTTCGCCGTGGCTGCAGCCGTCGCCATCCTGGTGGCTCGTCTCGCCGCTCAGTTTCCCGAAGAGGAACCAGGGTGGCTGCTGCGCAACGCCGGTCTGTTCGTCTTGCCCTTCGTCGCCGGGTACTTTGCCCGGCGACGAAAATTCGACACCCGAGGATGGGTGCTGACGGCTGTGCCGTTCGGGCTCGCGGCGCTGGTGGTCAACCTCTACCCGTTCGATGAGGGCCCTTCCACCAAGCTTCTCGTCGCCCTCCATCTGCCCGTCGTGTTGTGGTTCGCGATCGCCTACCCGTATATGGACGGCATGCTCCGATCGCACGAACGGCGGATGGACTTCATCCGCTTCACCGGCGAGTGGGTCATCTACTACGCACTCATCGCACTCGGTGGCGGGGTCCTGCTCACCCTCACAGGGCTGATCCTGGAGCCGATCGGAGCCGACCTCCCCCAGCGGGTCATCGAGTGGGTGCTCCCCTCGGGCGCGGCCGGCGCGGTGATCGTGGCGGCGTGGCTGGTGGAGTCCAAGCAGCGTGTCGTGGAGAACATGGCGCCGGTGCTGACCATGCTGTTCACCCCGCTGTTCGCCGTGATGTTGACCGTCGCTGCGGTGACCTATCTGGTTTCCGGGGTGGCCGGAGAGTTCGACCGTGAGCGGCTCGGCGTCTTCGACGCCCTCCTCCTGGTGGTGCTGGGGCTCGTGCTCTACGCCATGTCGGCGCGGGAACCGTCGCAGCCGCCGGGTCTGATGGACCGCGTCCAGCTGCTCGCCATCGCCGGCGCCCTGGTGCTCGACGTGGTGGTGCTGGGCGCGATGGTGGCCCGCGTGGGTGATCTCGGGTTCACTCCCAACCGCGCCGCAGCGCTCGGCCTCAACCTCGTCCTGCTGGTCAACCTGGCCGGCACCGCCTGGCTCTCGCTCAGATTCCTCAGGGGGCGGACCGCATTCCACCGTCTCGAACGGTGGCAGACCTCCTATGTCCCCATCTTCGCCGTCTGGGCGGTGATCGTCGTGGTCGTTCTCCCCCCACTCTTCGGCTTCTCCTGAAAAAGAGCAAGGACGGGACCAACTTGGCCAAAGGTCCCGGAGGGCTGCCCACGAGTAGGGTCCCGCGGGAAGTGCGAGCTCGGGTGTCTCAAATCGACGCATCCCCGCACGACAAGTCCATGACACGGCTTCGCCAGCCGGTGGGGCCGATCCGCGGATAGAAAGGGCCAGACCGGTGACTGATCGAATCCTCATAAGCGGCGGGATCGTCCTGACCCAGGACCCCCAGCTCGGCGAGATGCCAAAGGCGGACGTGCTGATCGAGGACGACAAGATCGCCGCCATCGGCACCGACCTGTCTGCCGATGATGCTCGGGTCATCGACGCAACCGGTGACATCGTCATCCCCGGCTTCATCGACACCCATCGGCACACCTGGGAGACGTGCATCAGGACCTGCGCCCCGGATTTCGCCTTGATCACCTACTTCAGCGCGATCCTCGACAAGTTCGCCCCGCACTACCGGCCCGAGGACGTCCACTCGGCGACACAGTGGGGTGCGCTCGAGTGCATCAACGCCGGCATCACCACCCTGGTCGACTGGGCCCACATCATGAACACGCCCGAGCATGCAGACGCCTCGGTCACTGCTCTCCAGGAGTCGGGGATCAGGTCGGTCTTCGCCTATGGCTTCCCCAACACCTCGCTGGTGGACTGGTGGTTCGGCCCCGACTACACCGGCAGTGTGCTGACCTCCGACGGCGACGACGCACGTCGTCTGCGTTCGCAGTACTTCAGCTCGGACGAGGGCCGGATCACCATGGGTCTGGCCACACGAGGGCCCGGGTTCTGCAAGCCCGATGTGGTGCGTCACGACTGGGAGCTGGCCAAGGAGCTCGGCATCAACATCACGGTTCACGTCGCCATGGACCGGTTCGGCTACACCAAGGGCCAGATCACCGCATTGCGGGACATGGACCTCCTCTATCCCGGCACGACCTATGTCCACGCCTCGCATTTCTCCGACGAGGAGTGGCAGCTGGTCGCCGATTCGGGCGGGAACGTCAGCTTCGCCCCCCAGATCGAGATTCAGATGGGGCACGGGTGGGCGCCGGCGGTCACCGCGGTCGAATACAACGTCCCAATCGGGCTGTCCTCGGACGTGGCGACGACCGCGTCGGCAGACCAGTTCACCCAGATGCACGCCGTCTTCGGTTCCGAGCGAGGGCGCAAGCATCAGGAGTCTTGGGACAACGATCTCGATGGCCTGGAGGCCTCGCCCGGTCTGATCACCTCACGTGACGCCCTGTCGTGGGCCACCATCGGCGGAGCCGAGGTGGCCGGGATCGCCGACCGCACCGGATCGCTGACACCCGGGAAGAAGGCGGACGTGGTGATCATCGACGGGTCGGCGGTGAACGTGGCGCCGATCATCGACCCGGTGGGAGCGATCGTCTGTGCGGCGGACATCTCCAATGTGAAGACCGTCCTCGTCGACGGTGAGATCCTCAAGGAGGACTTCAAGCTCAAGACGTCGCTCGATGCGCCGCGGCGAGCGGTGGAGGCGTCGCGTGACTACCTGCTCGAGATGTTCGGCGAGCCCGAGGCAGGTTGGATGGCAGTCGGAGGCTGAGCGGGCTGGCCCATCGAATACTGTCGGTCGTATGCCGCAGATCGATGACGCTTCGGTTGACGTCGAGATCGCCGCGGCTCTCGCCCGCGGAAGTGAAGACGACTGGGACTCACTTTGGGAGGCCGTCGACGACTTGGCCAACGAGACCACCTTCGCCACCTGGACCGGAGCCGACATCGTCGGGACCACCATCGTCGACGGCGAAGAGCGCCCGGTCCACCAGATGCCGCATCCGGTGTACGCCGAGTCCGTGGAGCGCGTGCGGGAGCGTCTCGGCGCACTCGGCCTCATGGTCCCATTCGATTGGATGGACTGGGATGGCTTGACCCACTATCGAGAGAACCCGATGGCGCTGACCACCGCACCCGTGAGTGACGCCGTCCGTCTGCTCACCGCGATCCAGCGAGCGGAGAGGTTCGGCGATGGCAACATCGAAGGCGCTCTCAAGAGCGGTCTGATGCAGGCCGCTCTCGCCCGTCTCCGCACCTGGTACGAGAACCGCCCGAGCCTGGCCGTCTAAGGCTCGGAGGGCCGGCCGCTCGAATCGGCGTCGGCCTGCCAGTTGCGAACGATCCGAGTCAAGGCCCCGAGATTGGGCGACCAGCCCACACCGAAGACCTTCCCTGTCATGATCGGTCCCTCCGGGTTCCAGTACGTGCTTCGGACCCGTGCCAGGGTCGGCATCCGGAAGTCGTACGGGACGAAGTCGGCGACCTTCCCGTGCCAGGTCCTCTCGTTCGGGGGCTTGCGGAGCTCCTGAACAACGGCGATGACACCGATGACAGCGAGAACGAGTCGCCAGATGTTTCGGACCGCGGACGTCGCCCGTTCGTCGCTCTTGCGGCGTTGGTCGCTCATGATCAGGAGGCTACCTCAAGCCTCCACAGTGGCCCCACGACCTCTGGAATCCTCGGGCACAGCCCGGTCTCGGTGGGCGAAGGGCGGCGATGCGCTAGGCGGCACCTCGCCGTTCCTCGACGAGGGCAAGCACAGCGACAAGTAGCGACACCAGGGCCAGTGCCACCCAGGCCGGGATCAGCCCCAGCGTCGGGATGGACGCCAGGAGGACGATCATCATCCACCA
>Ga0299913_10002192_pt1 | contig 15245 bp, 17 predicted proteins | sample RVTome_9_FD_201360 | JGI IMG/M metagenome (GOLD analysis project Ga0299913, IMG submission 201360) | Soil microbial communities from uranium-contaminated site in the Upper Colorado River Basin, Wyoming, United States - RVT155D38 (version 2) ...
TGAGCAAAACCACTTTGTGGATAGCCTTTTGCTGTCACGGCTGACCCCACCTGTTGCTCTGGTTCGAGAGCGACGGTTGGTAACGGCACAGGCGGGAGACGCCTCTCATTTTCACCCTAGCCCGGATATCCCTTCCCGTCCGGCGCAAGCTGTTCGTTTAAACCAGCTATGACGAACGAAGTGGCGGAAGTACAGCGGCAGAAGCGTGAACTGCGGCGCGACCGTCTCCGCGCAAGAAGGGATTTGCCCTCCGACCAAAGGGACAGCGCGTCCGGGGTCATCGCCGAAAAAGTCATTCATTCCGCTCTTTTCCGGCGCAGCCGGTTGGTTGCTTGCTACCTCTCTCTTGCCGAAGAAGTCGACACCTGGCGCATAATTTCGCGCGCCTGGCGGATGAAAAAACGGATTTTCGCCCCTGTGACGGCGCGAAGCCGCATGCTCGTATTCCGCGAACTGACTCCCGAATCCGACCTGATAGTCGACGACTACGGCCTTACGATGCCGGCCTCGGGCGAGGAAATTGCTGCGCGAAAACTCGATCTCGTCCTGACTCCGCTGGTCGCATTCGACGAAAATTGCCAGCGAATCGGAATGGGAGGCGGCTATTACGACCGAACGTTTTCCTTCCTGCGAGGACGCCGTCTGTTGCTGAAGCCGAAGCTGCTAGGACTTGCGTTCGCCTGTCAGGAAGTGCCTGTAGTCGCTGCAAACCCTTGGGATATACGGCTTTTCAGCGTAGTCACGGAATCCGGCTGATTCCACCGCTGTCGCTACAGACACCGCGTCGTTGCTGACTCTGCGCCGTTTTGCAGGCACTCGACCCCGCCTCCAACACCTTTTGATCGCTTCACCAGAAAGGCATTCAGGCGAAGCTCCTCGTTCGCGTACGACCTCGAGTAGGTTTCACTTTTGTGTGACGTGCTTCCGTACCGCTGCACGCACACGAGCCGATCATGTGTCGCCGCTTGTTGCTTGCGTCAGACGAGCAACATCCAAAAATGTTAACGGGATCACTTGACTAGCTGGATTTTTCGCTTTTGTTGTATATACTCAACGCCGGGTACCCGACACGGAGAAAATTATGGCTACCAAGAAGAAGTCTGCAAAGAAAGCTTCGAAGCGGAAAACCGCCAAGAAGCGCAAGGTAACGAAGAAGAAGGCGGCGCCGAAAAAACGGCGTGCAGCTAAAAAGAAATCAGCAAAGAGGAAGACCAAAAAGAAGGCGAGTAAGAAGGCTAAGAAAAAAACAAAGCGTAAGACAAAAAAGAAAGCTAAGAAAAAAGCCAAGAAAGCTGGCAAGAAAAAAGCTAAAAAGAAGGCCAAGAAAAAGGCTAAGAAGAAAGCTAAGAAAAAAGCTAAGAAGAAAGGAAAAAAGAAAGCCAAGAAGGCGGCTAAGAAGAAAGCGGCAAAACGTCGGCCTGCGAAGCGCAAGTCGAAGAAGAAGTCTTCGAAGAAGAAGTCTTCCAAGAAAGCTGCTTGAAGTCGCCGCGGGAAACCGCAGCGCCTAAAGGAAGAAAGGTAGTAATTTCAAAAGGTTATTAAGACCGATTGCGAAAGAGCTGCCAGGTCTTCTTCCGAAACAGTAAATGTGCCCGCTTTCGCGGGCACATTTCGTTCTGGGACCCGCACCGTGGCGCACACACCGCCGATCCGATAAGCTCGGTTCCAGACGAAACAGATTCCGGCGTAACGCTGCTGGTTCAGAAAACCCGCAAGTCTGACGGCCCGAAGAGCATGGACCAAACCGCAAAGAAAGTAAGTGTGGCGAAGGCGTCGCTGGAGTACATCGGCAGCGGTGCGGCACTTGGCGTCGGGACCGGAACGACAGTCAACGTGCTGATCGACCTTCTCCCGTCCATCCGCAACCGGATCCGGAGCATAGTCTCGAGTTCCGGCGCGACCGCCGAAAGGCTCGAGAAGCACGGCTTCGAGGTATCGACACTGAACTCGGTCGGCGACCTGGACGTATACATCGACGGCGCCGACGAGGCCACCAAGCACCTGCACCTCATTAAGGGGGGCGGCGGAGCGCTGACCCGGGAAAAGGTGCTGGCGGGGGCTGCTCGCAAGTTTGTCTGCATCATCGACGAGTCGAAGCTGGTCGGCATGCTCGGCAAGTTTCCATTGCCGATCGAAGTGCTGCCTATGGCCCAATCGTTCGTCGCCCGCCAGATCATCAAATTGCGGGGGCAGCCTGTGTGGCGCGAAAATTTCGTCACCGATAACGGCAATCACATTCTCGATGTGCACAACCTCACGATCAGCAATCCGCTGGAGATGGAAACCCGGCTGAACCAGTTGCCCGGAGTGATCTCCGTGGGAATCTTTTCGCACAGGCCGGCAGATGTATTGCTTGTCGCGGACGATCGGGGTGTGAGGAAGATGATGCGGTGAGGCTCGGTCACAACGAAGCGGATTCTGCGCTGCGCGTCGTTCCGGGCTGTGTCAAATATTCAGTCTGACAGCTATCTCGCAGCGTGATCCTTCACGATTGCCGCCATAGATTCGGTCAGGTTTTCGTTCGACGCTCTCCGCCAGAAATCCATTGCGATCTCCCGGGCCTCGTCCCACACATTGAGCGTATTGACCGCCGGGACCGCCTCGTCGACCGCACTATTTCGAAGATGACCGCTGGCGGGCGGCGCATATGCCATGGGAAGCTGATCGAAGGCTGGGGCAAGGGTATATCCGTCGTCGTTGCGAAACAGCACGACGTTGTGTTGGTGTCGATCTGTGTTTGCTATCAGTGCTCCATACGCGTCCAGGAGCGAGATTCGATAGACATCCTCTTGACTCAAGTGATCGCGCCCCGCTAATTCCTGCGCTGCATCGGCCCAAGAGCCATCGAATCGCCCCGAGGCAGCACCAAGGGTCATCACCGAACGGCGGCCGCGTACACCTATTCGATCGAAACGATCAATGATCAGGCACCGCAGGCCGTCCACATCAAGCACCTCGGTCACCGCTGCTTGAATTCCCGCATCACTCAGCGTCTCCAGAGCGATGTGCTCAAGCGTCAGCAGGTCTTGCCAACGCCTGGCATTATCTGTCTCGTCCGTTGCGAACTTGATCATGCGATGCTGGCCGTCGACCAGCGAGGTAAACTTGGGCCGCTCGCCCCCGGCCGAAGAGCCAACGTGCTCACCGGCCAGTGCCGCGCCAGCGAGAGCGGGGAAATCGCCAGCTGTGTGGTTTTCGAACGTCAGGCGCTGGAATCGATCGAAGGATTCGCGGCCCATCACGAGGTCGCCGGGCAAGTCCTCTCCTCGTCGACTCAGGGCGATCAGCACGTGATTGTCCGACCAGTTGGTGACATCTTCGGGCAGGCCCAAGTCTGCGTGATGACGTGCAAAAGACCGCCCAAGGAAGCCCCGAGGAGTCATGTCGTGCATTTCCGCTGGAAGTCCGTCCAGGACTGTATCGTCTGGTAGCCAGATGGACTGATTGCCTACGAGCGTGATCAGCGTACCAGCCGCGGCAATCTTGCCGGCTTCGTCGACCCGGAAGACCGGGAACTCGTCGGTATTCAGGCCGCTAAAGCTTTGCCGGGCGGCATACCGTGTATTCCGCGCGCGTCCAAACCTTAAGACTCTGTCTGCCTCTCGCTGATACGCATACAGGAGGCCGGCCCTGGTAATACCAAGCGTTTCGGCGAGTTCCCCGGCCCGTCGCGGGCCGTCCAGTAGGTGCGGCCTGATCTCCACCACGGCACTTAACGATTACCAATTTATTAAGTGCCTGTATTTTGAGCCTTTAGAGCCCATTCGTCAACGATTAACTTAACGATTTATTTAACGATACTCACACCGTTGCAGGCGAAAGATGGCTGGGGGACCAGGATTCGAACCTGGGTTGGCGGAGTCAGAGTCCGCAGTCCTACCGCTAGACGATCCCCCAAACGGTAACGATGACGCCTCGTGCGCAAAGCGCTCCCGCAAATGGGGAGCCCCCGGAACCGCTCAGCGTTTCGAGAACTGGGTGGCGCGTCGGGCCTTTCGCAGACCGACTTTCTTGCGCTCGACTTCACGTGCATCCCGGGTCACGAAGCCTGCCTTGCGGAGTTTCTGCCGCAAGGACTCGTCGTACTTCATCAACGCCCGGGTCAGTCCATGACGAATGGCGCCTGCCTGTCCGGTCGTGCCGCCCCCGCTGACCGTGACATTGACGTCGAAACGGTCGTTCAGGTCCATGACGTTGAGGGGCTGCCGAACGATCATCCTTGCGGTCTGGCGACCGAAAAACCGATCCAGCGGCCGATCGTTGACCGTGATCTGTCCGCTACCGGGTTTCAGGAAAACCCGTGCCGTAGAAGTCTTGCGCCTGCCGGTGCCGTAGTACTGCGTGTCACTCATTATCTATAGCCTCACCTGACAACCTCCCGGCGTCAGGCTTTGATTTCCAGTGGTATGGGCTGCTGCGCCTCGTGGGTGTGCTCCGGACCTGCGAAAACCCGCAGCTTTGCAAACATCTTTCGCCCCAAAGGATTGCGCGGCAGCATGCCCTTGACGGCAAACTGCAACGCCCGCTCCGGCGCATCGTCCAGCAGCTTCTGCAGCGGCACGGACTTCAGATTTCCGACGTAGCCGGTGTAGCGGTGATACATTTTGTCCTTCAGCTTGTTGCCGGTAACCCGTATTTTGCCCGCGTTCACGACCACGATGTAGTCACCCGTGTCGACGTGCGGTGTGTACTCGGGCTTGTGCTTGCCTCTGAGGCGCCTCGCAATTTCGGTCGACAGGCGACCCAGGGTCTTGCCGGTCGCATCGACCAGGTACCAGTCGCGGCTGATCTCTTCCGACTTGGCGGAAAACGTCTTCATGATCTCGAGTATCCAGTTGGGATTGTATCCCGGGTCGGGGTTTCTTCGGCTCACACAGGTCAGCTGTGCCAGGCTCGCCCCGGTCCGGCGAAAGGCGCGGAATTCTACTCGACGCACTGCGGCAATGCAAACCGGAGAGCCACGGGAAGGCCGCCGCACGCAGGTTGCCGGTCGCCGAATTTTACGAGTGGAGTCAAAACCTTACCACCCCCCGGTCGCGCGTCGAAAAAGGGCACCCTGACCCTTTTTCGCACGGCAAGGCAGAGATTACCGGGTCTTTCGGCGGAGTCAGAACTCGTACTCCACAGCGATGGCCGCGAAGGTGTCGGTATTTTCAGTGTCCACCGGCACCACGCTGTTGTTCCTGACGGTATAGGAGGCGACCAGGGCCAGAGCGCCGATAAGCCTCGTTTTGACCGCCGAGACCGATTCCGAATAGGTGTTCTCGGCGCCGGATTCCGCTGTGAAGTCCTGTGTGAACTGCGCGAACTCGCTGAACTTCCACTGGTAGTTGATACCCGCTCGCAAGATGGAGTCTTCCTCGGAAGTCCCGTCGGTGAGGTCGGCCTGCCTCGCACCGGCGCCGATCTCCGCGTTCAGAAAATGGACTCCCGTGTCGATGAGCCGACGGCCATAGCCAACCGACTCCGACATTTGCCGCTCGTAGCCGCTGAACCTGTCCTTGCGCCAATTGACGCGGCCGAACAGGAAGTCTCGCTCGGTCATGTTGAATTCGGTTTTCCAGCCCAGCGCATAGGACTCGGCACTGGTCTCATATTCCTCCGACGCGTTGATCGCGGAGGCTTCCACCGAGTGAGCCCATCTGCCGGTCGCGTATGCAACGGTGAAGGCCGAGTTCAGGCTGGAGCTTTCGGTATTGCCGCTGGTCGCCAGGAATCCGAGGGCCGCTTTACCGGTCCACGGCCCCTTCTCCTTTTCCGCCGGCGGACTTCCCACCTGCTGTGCGTGCGGCTGCGTCGTCGCAGCGAATACGAGTGTCAGTAACAGAAATGCATGACGCCCCATGCGTCGTCTCCTCGGGCTCTGGTTTGTGGATTGTTTTCGGATCGAGCGCTGCCAGGCGAATGCAACGAGTAACGACCGTCCCGCACTTCCGGCGCGCGGGACGCGAAGTATAACGTTGCATCCAGGCATGCGCACAACCGAATGCCCGGCTGACGGCGGTGGAATCGATGAAGCGAAACCGGCGCGGCGCTGCCAATGCGGCTATAATTGCAGCATGCAGGAACGCCGTTTCTCCCGTGTCGACCGCCTGGTCGATGGCATCGACACACTCCTGCGCGGCATTGCGGGACCCGAGAGCCGTGCGTCAAGACCGAATCCCGCCAACGGCGTTCCGGACGCTCCACTGTCAGCCACGGAGCGTCGACATGCCGCGGGGCTGATGCGCGTCAATCACGCGGGTGAAATAGCAGCGCAGGGTTTGTATCAGGGCCATGCCGCGGTCGCGCGCAGCGAGGCGATCGCCGAACACATGCGGACTGCGGCGCTCGAGGAACTCGACCATCTGAGCTGGTGCGAGCAGCGTCTGACGGAACTCGGCGCGGCTCCGAGCCGCCTGAAGCCTTTGTGGTATGCAGGCGCCTTCGTCATAGGCGCGGCCAGCGGTATCCTCGGAGACCGCTGGTCACTGGGATTCGTCGAGGAAACCGAGCGTCAGGTCGCCGAGCATCTCAGCGGCCACCTGGACCGATTGCCCGCCGGCGACACCAGAAGTCGCGCAATCGTGCAGCAAATGCGGACAGAAGAGCAGCAGCACGGCGCAAAGGCGAAAGCGGCGGGCAGCAGAAACCTACCGGATTTCGTGCAGCGGCTGATGCGAGGCAGTGCGAAGGTGATGACGCGAACCTCATACCGCATGTGACGCGAATGGTTTAAGATTGGGACATTGCATAGCGTTCTGCCAGACAGGGGATCGGGCAGTCTCAATACTTTTCCAATAAGATTACGGACTTAGCTTGCTCTTATCGGCAGTCTGTATTAAAAGAACGAGCAGTGCCATTGAGGATCAATCATGCAAACCACAGCCAAGACTCTGAGTGACGTTCCGGCCATAAATCGGTTCCTGAGCTACTGCCGCGTTCGCACAGTGCCGTCCAAGACGGTCATGATTCACGCCGGCGATCTTCCGGACGTCCTCTACTACATCGTCGACGGCTCCGTCGAGGTCATGATCGAGGATGAAGACGGTAATGAAATGGTTCTGGCGTACCTGAACAAGGGGCAGTTCTTCGGCGAAATGGGGCTCTTCTACGAACAGCCGACCCGAAGTGCCTGGGTCCGGACGCGCAGCGAATGTGAGATAGCCGAGATGACGTATCCCCGGTTCCGCCAGATTGCGAGTGAAAGCCCCGGACTGGTGTTCGAGCTGGCCACGCAGCTGGCGACCCGCCTTGATCGTACCAACAGGAAGCTTGGCGATCTTGCATTCGTCGATGTGACCGGTCGCGTGGCGCACGCCATTATGGATTTGTGCAACGAGCCGGACGCCATGACGCATCCGGACGGCATGCAAATCAAAGTCAGCCGCCAGGAGTTGAGCCGGCTCGTCGGTTGCTCGCGGGAAATGGCCGGACGGGTTCTCAAGGTCCTCGAGGAGCAGGGATTAGTATCGGCAAGCGGCAAGACCATCGTCGTCTACGGCGCGAGACCGAAGCGAAACATCTGAATCTTTTCGAAAGCGCGCGTCAGTTCCAGCTGACGCGCCTCCCGCTCACCTTCGCGATCTCGGTACGCATCGCCGATATCGTCGCCGCATAATCATCGCTGCCGAAGATTGCCGAGCCGGCCACGAAGACGTCCGCCCCGGCCGCTGCGACTCTCCCGATATTGTCCGCTTTGACGCCGCCATCGACTTCAAGACGGATGGGAAAGCCGCCGTCGTCGATGAGTTTCCTGACGCGGCGAATTTTTTCCAGAGCAGATTCGATGAACTTCTGGCCTCCGAAGCCGGGATTGACCGACATGATCAGGACCAGGTCCACTTTATCCAGCAGGTAATCCAGCCAGTTGAGAGGCGTCGCCGGATTGAACACCAGCCCCGCCTTGCATCCGTTGTCACGAATCAGCCCGAGCGTTCGATCGACGTGGCGGCTGGCTTCAGGATGAAAACTGATCCAGGTCGCGCCCGCCTCCGCGAAGTCCGGGATAATCCTGTCTACCGGTTCCACCATCAGGTGAACGTCTATCGGCGCCGCGATGCCGTAGTCGCGCAAGGCCTTGCAGAGCATCGGTCCGATGGTCAGATTCGGCACGAAGTGGTTGTCCATGACGTCGAAGTGGACGATGTCTCCACCGGCCTTCAATACCGCGCTGACGTCTTCCCCGAGCCGCGCAAAGTCGGCGGAGAGAATGGAAGGGGCGATGAGTGGTTCCAGGTTCGTTCCTCCGGCGGTTGGCGCCGACTGTACCGGAACCAACCGTTATTTTCACGCAGACGACCGTCAGGCTGGCGATCGGTTCAGCGTATGCTTCGGCGGGCTTTCAGCATCTCGTAGGCCCCGCGAATCTCACGCGTGCGCTTCGCCGCGGCGCTGGCAAGTGCGTGATCCCTGGCCGAGCCTGCCAGCTTGTCGGGGTGGTTCTTGTTCATCAATCGCCGGTAGGCCTTCTTGATTTCTTCGTTGGTGGAGGAGCGGTTGACGCCCAGTATCGCGTAGGCGTTGCTGACTCGCTCCATATCGACCCCACCGGCAGCCGATCTCCGAAACCCCATCTGAGCACGCAGCATGGCTTCGAGTTGCGCGAGCTCGACACGACTGATGTCGAGCTCGCTGCAAACCGTCCACAGGGCGGCGCGCGTGCGCCTGTGCAGGGACTTTTTCGACAACACGACCTCCAGCAGCAGCCGCACGAACATGAGCCGGAGTTCCGGCTGCCGTCCGGTGTCGCGCCGGAACGTCCGCAACACGTCGTGCAAAGCAAAGGATGGCTGCTTGCCCTGCTCGAACCAGTCGATCGATTGCCGGATCTCCGAAGGACCGAGATTGAGGCGATGCATCAACACCCGTGCCGCCCGAATTTCCTGTTCCGACACGCGGCCGGCGGACTTCGCCAGGAAGCCCATGGTCTGGAACAGGCTTCGAACGAAGCCCGAAGGCACCTGCTGGACACGTTCGTCGGCTTTACGACGAGTTGCGAAACCTGCGAACCCCTTGTCGAACTGGTGCCCGACGATAAGCCCGATGAGCGCGAGCCAGATCCGGCCCGTGGCGAGCCCGGCCATGACGCCGGCCAGCTTCCCCCAGTAAGGCGTCCCAGGCTCCATCCGCTAATGCTAACTTCACCCCTGGAAATTTCCTATGGTCGGAGTCACTGCGGGTATCACACGTCCCTTGCGGCCGGCGGAGCGAAAAGGGATGATCCCGCAAACCTTCCCTAGCACCGCCCGCCGACGATGACACGTTCCGACCCCCTGTTCGAATCCTTCATCCCTGGCCTTCCCCTGCTCGCCCGCGGCAAGGTTCGCGACATATACGGTGTAGACGACCAACACCTCCTGATCGTCACCACGGATCGCCTCTCCGCGTATGACGTCGTGCTCCCGGACCCGATTCCCGGGAAGGGCGAAGTACTGACGTCGATCTCCAACTTCTGGTTCCGCATGATGGAAGACATCGTCCCGAATCATTTGTCCGGGCGCACCCTTCTGTCAATCATCGAGGATGAAGCTCTGCGCGCTATGCTCGCCAGCCGCGCCATCGTCGTCAAGCGGTTGAAGCCGCTGCCCATCGAGGCCGTCGTACGGGGTTACCTGATTGGCTCCGGCTGGCGGGACTATCGCTCCACGGGTCAGGTCTGCGGAATCGAGCTGCCGGAAGGCCTGGAACAGGCGGCGAAACTGCCGCAGCCGATCTTCACGCCGGCGACCAAGGCGGAAAGCGGCCAGCACGACGAGAACATTTCGTTCGAGTCCGTCCGCGAGCTGCTCGGCGAGCGCCTGGCGGAACGTGTGCGCGACCTGTCCATCGGGATCTATGAACGCGCTGCCGAGTATGCGCTGGAGCGCGACATCATCATCGCGGATACGAAGTTCGAATTCGGTACTGACGAAGAGGGGCGCCTGTATCTCATTGATGAGGTGCTGACGCCGGATTCGTCCCGCTTCTGGCCCGGAAGCGAGTACAGGACCGGCATCAGCCCGCCAAGCTTCGACAAGCAGTACGTGCGCGACTATCTCGACACACTCGACTGGGACCGGACGGCGCCCGGCCCGGCCCTGCCACCCGATGTCATTGCCAGGACAGCCGAGAAATATCGCCAGGCACTGGTTCTGATGTCCAGGAACGCGTGAGGCCTGCGGAACCTCTCATGATCCCGGAACTACAGCAGAAAATCGAGAAGGTGGTCTGGGGGCAGGCACTGGAGAGCAAGGGTCGTCCGGGTGAGATAGCTGTCGGGGTCCTGCGATACCTGTACGCGCTGATCCGGGACATTCTTGCCGGACAGCTCACGCTCCGCGCAATGAGCCTGGTATATACGACGCTGCTTTCGGTCGTGCCGCTGATAGCGATGAGCTTTTCCGTGCTCAAGGGGCTGGGCGTCCACAACGATCTCAAACCGTTTCTCTACCAGGCACTGGCCCCTCTGGGTGAACAGGGAGTGATGATTACAGACGAAGTGATCAATCTCGTCGACAACGTCCGCGGAGGGCTGCTCGGCAGTGTCAGCCTCGCATTTTTCATATATACCTCGGTTTCCATGGTGCAGAAGGTTGAAGAAAGCTTCAACTACGTCTGGCACGTAGGGCAGCCGAGAAGCATCGCGCGCCGCTTTTCGGAATATCTCGTGGTCATGCTGGTAGGTCCCGTGGTCGTGGTCATCGCGCTGGGCATGATCGCGTCGATTCGTAGCGCCAGCGCCGTGCAAATGATGATCGAGAATGACGCGCTCGGTCCAGTGTTCGTCGCGGCGGGAAGCGTCGTGCCCTACCTGCTCGTCGCCGGTGTATTTACTTTTCTCTACATATTCATTCCGAACACGAAGGTCACCTTCAAATCCGCGCTGATCGGCGGGTTCGTCGGCGGGTGCATGTGGGCAGGCATCGGCGTCATCTTTACGACGTTCGTTCTTTACGCCACTCAGAGACAGCTGATCTATTCCGGCTTTGCCGTCGCAATTACCACGCTCCTCTGGCTCTATCTGAGCTGGCTCGTGCTGCTGCTCGGAGCACAGCTGGCCTTCTACCACCAGCGTCCCGCATTCCTGCACATCGGGCGGCGAGAGCCCAGCCTGTCGAACGCAATGCGCGAATGTCTCGCGTTGAACGTGATGTACCTCGTCGGCCAGGCATTCCGCGACAAGGACCGCAACCTCTCACTGGACGGCCTGTGCACGAAGCTCAAAGTGCCGTCGATTGCCCTTTCGCCGATTGCGAAAAGGCTCGAGAACGACGGTCTGCTGATCGTGACGGAAAACGAGGAATTACTTCCAGGACGGGAAATGACCCGCATCAGGATAGCCGATATTCTCAACGTCGTCAGGCAGCACGGCGATACCGGTTCATATCGCGATCCTTTGTGGTCCGCCGACATAAAGGCCATTGGCAAGCAGGTGGACGACGCTGTCAGCAAGGTTGCAGGAAGCCAGACGCTTACCGACCTGCTGGATCGTGGCGAGAAGAAAAAAGAAAAAGGTTCCTGACCGTACCGGCCAGCGGGTCAGGCACCCGCGATCGTCATACCGTCGACCAGCAGTGAGCCGCAGCGGATGCCGCCACGAAGGTCCTGATCGCGTCCTACCGCGCGAATCCGCGTGTAAAGATCCTTCAGGTTGCCCGCGATGGTAACCTCGTGCACCGGGTAGGCAACTTCGCCGTTCTCGATCCAGAACCCGACTGCTCCGCGGGAGTAGTCGCCGGTAACGCCGTTGACGCCCTGCCCGATGAGCTCGCAAACAAGCAGGCCGTCCCCCATCATCGACAAGAGATCTTTCATGTCCCCGGCGTTGCCGGGAACGATCAGATTGTGCGCGCCGCCTGCATTGCCTGTGGTAACGAGTCCGAGCCGCCGCGCCGAATACGAGCTCAGTATGTAACCCTGCAGTATGCCGTCGACAACGATGTCCCGGTCGCGGGTTGCCACACCTTCCGCATCGTAGGGCGCGCTCGCAAGTCCTTTCGGGATATGCGGTCGCTCTTCGATGCGGAAGAAGTCCGGAAAAATCCGCTTGCCGGCAGCCTCCAGCAAAAATGACGAACGCCGGTACTGCGCGCCGCCGGAAATCGCGCCGATGGCGTGTCCGATGAAGCCGCGGGCAACCTCGGGTGCAAATACGACAGGAGCCTTGACCGTCTTGATCTTGCGAGCCCCCAGCCTTTCGACGGTGCGCCGGGCCGCGGTGGCGCCGATGGTTTCCGGCGACTGGAGGTCCGCGGCATCGCGAGCAGCGCTATACCAGTGATCCCGCTCCATATCGCCGTTCGTCTCGCCGACGACGACACAGCTCATGCTGTGACTTGTCTTTCGATAGCCACCGACGAACCCATGGGAGTTCCCGTAGGCCTTCACGCCCGAGTTGGTCGCGACCGTGGCTCCCTCGGAGTTTGTGATTCGCTTGTCGAACGTACGCGCCGCGTCTTCGCATTCAATGGCGAGGCGTATGGCCGTCTCCGAATCGAGATCCCACGGGTACGCGAGTTCGAGCTGCGGCGGATCTGTTGCCATCAACTCCTCGTCGGCCAGACCTGAATATCTGTCTGGCGCCGTGTATTTCGCGAAAGAGCAGGCTTTGGCAACAGCCTCGCGCAGCGCGTCCGGATTGAAGTCGGAAGTGCTCGCGCTGCCCTTGCGTGAGCCCGCATATATGGTAACGCCCACGCCACGATCATTCGTGTACTCGAGGTTTTCCACATCGCCGAGCCTGGCGGTCACGCTGAGCCCGACATCGTGACTTGCGGCGGCTTCGGCCTGATCCGCACCGCACTTCCGTGCTTCATCCAGCACCAGGGCAACGATATCTTCGAGCGCGCGTTGATCGAGTGTCGCGCGATGTACCTGTACAGTCATGGCTGTTTTCCGCGCCTGATGTTCGATCCCTCCGGAAGGGGATCACCGATGATGCGTAGCCGCGCCATATGACACGGGACAGCATGATATTATGCAGCATTACTCGCACGTCCGGCCACAAAGCCCGTCAATGAACGACGCGAAGCCCAGCAAAAGCGCACGCAAGAGAAGTCATCTGGCGTTGCAGTCCCTGGGTGAGAAACTCATTTCGCTGGAGCTTGCAGAGCTTGAAAAACTGGCGCTCGATGAGTCGCTTCTTGATGCTGTGATTCACGCGAAGAGTATCCGGTCGCGCGGCGCGTTGCGGCGTCAGCGGCAGCTGATAGGCAAGCTGATGCGGGAGGCCGATGCGGATGCCATACAAGCGTCGCTCGAAAAGCTGGGCACGCAGGATCGGCTGGCCCGGGAAACGTTTCGTGAGGCGGAAGCCTGGCGAGACCGGATTGCCGGCGAGGGTGCCGCCGCCGTTTCGGAGTTCGTGGCGCGCGCCGGCGACGTCGATACGGGACGCGATACTGGACTCGAGAACCTCCTGCGGGAGCTGGAAACGGCCAGAAACGACGCTGCAAGACGCCGTATCGGCCGCCTCATCTTTCGCGAAGTATACCGGCGGCTGACTGTTTCTGAGAAAGTGGGAGATCAATGAAAAGCGGAACGCAAAACCAAGCGGTCGGAATCATCATGGGCTCACGATCCGACTGGGAAACCATGCGGCACGCAATGGAAACCCTGGACGACCTGGGCATTGCCTGCGATGTCCAGGTCGTATCGGCGCACCGGACGCCGGACCTGCTATTCGAATACGCGTCGACGGCAATCGACCGCGGCCTGAAAGTGATCATCGCCGGCGCCGGAGGCGCTGCGCACCTGCCGGGAATGACCGCCGCGAAGACCCGCTTGCCCGTGCTGGGCGTGCCCATTCGGTCCAAGGCCCTGCAAGGCATGGACTCGTTGCTGTCCATCGTGCAGATGCCGGCGGGCATCCCCGTCGGCAGCATGGCGATAGGTAAGGCCGGCGCAATCAACGCTGCGCTGCTCGCGGCTTCGATTCTGGCTCTGAATGACCGGCATGCTGCGGAGGCACTGGACAGGTATCGCGCACGGCAGACCGGTTCCGTTTTGTCCCATCTCGATCCCAGGCCGGAGAGACGCACGAACCCCGGAAACGACGCATAACGCTGTGACGAAGGTCGGCATCATGGGCGCAGGCCAACTCGGCCTGATGCTCGGTCAGGCCGGGAAGTCGCTGGATGTCGAGTTTGCTTTCCTCGACCCGGCCGACAATCCCCCCGCGCAGGCCATTGGACGGGTCTTGTCCCGACCGTTCGACAGCGACGAAGGTCTGGCGATGCTCGCGGCCTGCGACGTCGTCACCTACGAGTTCGAGAATGTGCCGGCTGCCGCAGTCGAGATGCTGTCGGTCAAGCTGCCGGTCTTTCCACCGCCCGGCGCTCTCACACATGCGCAGGACCGCCTGAAGGAAAAGCAGCTTTTTGAAACTCTGGATATCCCTGTGCCGCCGTGGCGCGCCGTGTCGTCCCGCAAAGATCTCGAGGACGCGATAGAAGCGATTGGACTACCGCTGGTACTGAAAACACGCCGGCTGGGATACGACGGCAAGGGACAGGCGGTCATTCGGCACGACGAGGACACAGACGTAGCCTGGAATCAGGTAGGTGACCGCCCGTTGATCGCGGAGCAGGTGGTACTTTTCGACCGCGAAGTGTCGGTGTTCGGTGCACGAGCACAGGATGGGCGCATGGCGCTGTATCCGATGACCCAGAACGAGCACCGCGGAGGCATATTGCACGTATCCAGGGCCCCCGCCGAAGGCCGCGCCGTTGCGACGGAGGCTGCTGGACACCTGCGGAAACTCATGACATATCTCGACTACGTCGGCGTGCTCGCTCTCGAAATGTTCGTCGTCGGAGAATCCGTGCTGGCGAATGAGTTCGCGCCGCGCGTGCACAATTCGGGTCACTGGACGATTGAAGGTTCGAAAACGAGCCAGTTCGAAAACCACCTGCGCGCCATCCTCGGCCTGCCGCTCGGAGACCCGTCTCCTTTTGGACACAGTGGGATGATCAACCTGATCGGGTCTTTGCCCGCGAGTGCCGGGGCGTTTGCCGCACCCGGCCTTTATCTGCATGACTACGGAAAGGTTCCGAGGCCCGGCCGCAAGCTCGGCCATCTCACTATTGTCGCCCAGGAGGCCGCAAGCCTGGACCAGGCACTTTCTAAGGCCCTGAAAGTTATCGGCAATTGACGAATATTCGACGTAGCTCGCGGTTCGGCCTAGTTCGCATCGTTACAATGCAGGTACACTAAGCCCCGCGAACCGCCAGTCCATTGAAGTAACAGGGATATTTTTTAGTCGGCTGACCAGATACCAGATGTCG
>Ga0299913_10002193_pt1 | contig 15241 bp, 12 predicted proteins | sample RVTome_9_FD_201360 | JGI IMG/M metagenome (GOLD analysis project Ga0299913, IMG submission 201360) | Soil microbial communities from uranium-contaminated site in the Upper Colorado River Basin, Wyoming, United States - RVT155D38 (version 2) ...
ATCCGGACCGTGCTGGCGGACGGCACCGAAGCGTGGTTCGGGAAGGGCGACCGCGGCCCGCCCCCGCCCACCCCGCTCGAGACGTCGATGCTCGCCCTGTACGCGCGGGAGTCGGAGGAGCTCGCGCGCCGCGTGCCCGCGGTGCCGCGCAACGTCGCCGGCTACGCGCTCCACCGGCTGGGCCGCCCCGATGCGACGCTCGCCGACCTGCTCGTCGGGTCGGAGGGGACGCTCGCGTTCTTCACGGCGCTGGAGCTCGTCCTGCACCCCCTTCCGGCGCACCGCGTTCTGGGCGTGTGCGCGTTCGGCTCGGTGCGGGACGCGCTCTCGGCGGTGCCGGACCTCGTGGCGCTCGACCCGACGGCCATCGAGCTCATCGACGACACGCTCCTCGAGCTCGCGGCCGGCATCCCCGCCTTCCACGGGGCGCTGGGGCGGATCGTGGCGAGCGGCGGACGGCGAACCGGCGAGACCCGGCTGCCGGGCGCGGTCCTCCTCATCGAGTTCTCGGGCGACGACCCGGCCGAGCTCCGGGCGGCGCTCGACCGGCTCGACACCGTCGCGCGGGCGACGGTCGGGGCGCGGCTCGGGATCGTGCGCGCCGAGCACCCCGGGGAGCAGAGCGAGATCTGGGGCATGCGCAAGGCCGGGTTGAACATCGCCACGTCCATGAAAGAGCCGCGCAAGGCGATCGCGTTCATCGAGGACTGCGCGATCCCGCTCGAGCGGCTGCCCGAGTGGCACGACCGGCTCACGGAGGTCATCGACCGCCATGGAACGCGCGCGATCTGGTACGCGCACGCCTCGGTCGGGTGTCTCCACGTGCGGCCCGCGCTCGATCTCAAGCAGCCGGCCGACGTCCGGCGGTTGCGGGCGATCGCGGAGGAGGCCTTCGCGATCGCGCGGTCGCTGGGTGGCACGCACTCCGGCGAGCACGGCGACGGCATCGTGCGCTCGGAGTTCCTCGAGCCGATGCTGGGCCCGCGCATCGCGGCGGCGTTCGGCGAGGTCAAGACCGCCTTCGATCCGCGCGGGCTGCTCAACCCCGGGCGGATCGTCGATCCGCCCCGCATGGACGACCGCGAGCTCCTTCGCTACTTCCCCGGATACCGGCCGCGTCACCTGCCCACGGCGTTCGACTGGTCGGAGTGGCGCGGCTTCTCCGGTGCCGTCGAGATGTGCAACAACAACGGCGCCTGCCGGAAACGCTCCCCCGGCGTGATGTGTCCCTCGTACCGGGCGACGCTCGACGAGCGTCACTCGACGCGCGGCCGCGCCAACGCGCTCCGGCTCGCGCTGAGCGGTCAGCTCGGCGAGGACCCGTGGAGCTCGCCCGACCTGTACGAGGCGCTCGACCTGTGCATCGGGTGCAAGGGGTGCCGGCGGGAGTGCCCCACCGGCGTCGACATGTCGCGCATGAAGATCGAGTTCCTCGCCCGCCGGCGGACCCATCACGGGCTCACGACCCGGGACCGGGTCCTCGCCTGGCTGCCCCGCTACGCGCCGTGGGCCGCCCGTGCCGCGCCGCTGTTCGAGCTCCGGAACCGGTTCGCGCCGCTCGCCCGGGCCGGCGAGCGGCTGCTCGGGCTGTCCGCCGATCGCCCGCTGCCGCGCTGGGCGTCGCGCCCATTCACCGACCCCGGGGGCGAGGACCCGCCGTCCGCGCGTACCGAGGTGGCGCTCTTCGTCGACACGTTCACGCGCTGGTTCGAGCCCGAGAACGCCCGCGCCGCGGTGCGGGTGCTCCGGGCGGCGGGATTCCGCCCACAGGTCCCCGACGCCGGCGGACGTCCGCCCTGCTGCGGCCGCACGTTCCTCAACGTGGGCATGGTCGCCGAGGCGCGGGCCGAGCTCGATCGGCTGGTGGCCGCGTTCGCCCCCTACGCACGCCGCGGGATCCCGATCGTGGGGCTCGAGCCCTCCTGTCTGCTCACGCTGCGCGACGAGCTCGGGGCGCTCGATGCGGGCGCCGACGCGACGGCCGTGTCGGAGCGCGCCCGCCTCCTGTCGGAGCTGTTCGTGGAGCGCGGGGTGGATCGCCTCCCGCTCGGCCCCATCGAGGCGGCCGGGCTCCGGGTGCACGGGCACTGCCACGAGAAGGCGTTCGGGATCGCCGGGGCGACGACGGCGGTGCTGCGCGGGATCCCGGGTCAGGAGGTGACGATGATCCCCGCGGGGTGCTGCGGGATGGCGGGCTCGTTCGGATACGAGCGCGAGCACGCCGACCTCTCGCGCAGCATCGCCGAGCTCGAGCTCCTGCCGGCCGTGCGCGACACGGCGGCGGAGACGCGGCTGGTCGCGAACGGAACGAGTTGCCGCCACCAGATCGCGGGGCTCGCGGGCCGCCAGGCCGTCCACTTCGTGCGCGTGCTCGACGAAGCCCTCGCCCCGGGGTAAGCGGTCAGTCCCCCTCGGGCTCGATCGCGTCCGCGAGCTCGGGCGGGAGCGGGCAGGCGCGCCAGGCGCGCTCCCCGTGCGGCCGCGTCGCGTAGACGACCGTCATCGCTCCGCGCGCCACCACGGTGCGTCCGGCGCCCTCCCCTCGTGCGAGCTCCGTCTCGTAGTGGAGCGAGCGTTCGCGCTTCTCCGCGACCCGCAGCCGGACCTCGACCTCGTCGCCGTAATGCGCCGGGGCCAGGAACTCCAGGCTCGCGTGGACCCGCGGCATTCCGACCAGCGCCGCCTCGCGCCACTCGAAGGCCGTGCCGCCGAGCGACCGGTAGAACGCGTGCTCGGCCTCTTCGACGAAGCGGAAGAGCGCCGTGAAGTGCGCGACCCCCGCGGTGTCGGTGTCCGCGAACTCGACGCGCCGCCGAAACGTGAAGGACGACGCCATCAGGCGCGCTCCGGGGTCATGGACGGAACCGGAACCCCGCCTTGATCCGGAAGGTGGAGTGCGACATGTCGCTCACTGCGGTCTGCTCGTCGATCAGCTCCCCGTCCAGGTAGCTCTCCGTGAGGGTCTCGGTCGGGAGGTCGAACCAGTTCCATTCGACGTCGAGCAGCGCCTCCAGCTGGCCGCCGAACACGAGGCCGGCCCCCGCGAGCCAGTAGCCCACGTCCTTCGACCACATCCGGCCGTACCCGCCGAAGGCGCGAAACCAGAGGTAGCCGGTCGGGTTCGAGGGCTCGAACGCGAGACGCGCGTCGGTCGACAGGTACGGGTAGCCCGCTTCGGTGGCACGGATCGTCGTGCGCTCGAACGGGCCGGTCTCCGGCACGGGATCCTCCGTGCACTCCCCCTCGTTCTCCCAGTGGTAGGCGACCGTCCCCTCGAGCGCGACGACGCGGGAGAAGCGAACGCCCGCGCGACCCTCTCCTGCCCAGGTCCTCTCGGCCGGGCACATCGCGTCGGATAGCGCGGCCACGGGGTTCTGGGTCCGCGCCAGCCCCACGCCGAGCTCGAGCGACTGGCCCCTCGCCGGCGCCCCTGCCCCCGCCACGAGCAGGAAGCCCGCCGCGAGCAGGAAGCCCGCCGCGAGCCTCCCCCCGACCGCTCCTGTCGTCCTCGACCGTCCTCGTCCGGCGTCCCGTGCCGCAACCGTGCGCTCCGCGTCCACCCGGCCACCTCCACCCTTCGGGTTCGTCGTCCGTCTCGCTCCAGAGTGCCGCCCGCGCGTCCCCCGCACAACGGCCTCACCCGCGCGCCGCGACGTCCCAGACACGCAGCGTGAGGGGCCAGCGGACGACGCGCTCCACCGTCTCGCCTCCGCCGGACCACGCCTCCGCGAGCTCCCTCTCGACGAGGGAGACGGGCGCCACGCCATGGCGCGCGGCGTACTCGCGGCCCGCGGACCACGTGCCCAGATACGCGGTGAACCGCTCGAGCGTCCAGCGCTTCTCCAGCGTGCAGGCCTCGACCGTCCGGAGACGGAAAGGCACGTCGAGCGTCGCGTAGCCCGAGAGCACGTGTCGCCGCTCCGGGCGCCAGTACGGCCCCAGGAGGTCGCCGTGGAACCGGCCGAGCACGGCGTCGACATCGCCCCCGACGGTGGGGAGCCCGTACACCCACGCCATCAGCCTGGCGTCGCGCCGCGCGACCCGCCGCACCTCGGCGTAGAAGGGTTCGTCGGCGAACCAGTGGAGCGCCTGCGCGGCCACGACCGCGTCCGCGACACCGGAAGCGAGCGGGGCGGCCTCGGAGAGCGCGGCCACGCGGTGGACGCCCGGGAGCGGGCGCACCCCCGCGAGCTGGCCGCGCGTGGCATCCGTCGCGAGCACCATCTCGAAGCGCGCGGCGAGACCGTCGGTGGCCTGGCCGCTTCCGGCTCCGCACTCCCAGACGACCCCCCGGCGCGGCACCAGCCCGGCGACGCGGTCGAACAGCGCCGGGGGATATCCGGGGCGAAAACGCCGGTACTCGTCCGCGTAGGGACCGAAGTGACGGGCCGCCTCGCCGCTCACCGGGACATCGCCATCCGTCCGCGCTCCGGCCGCCCGCTCCGGCGCGCCTGGCCGCTCACGCGCCCGCGCGAATCTCCGCCTGCGCCGCCGCCAGACGCGCCACCGGGATCCGGGGAGCCGAGCACGACACGTAGTCGAGACCGATCCGGTGACAGAAGTCGATCGACTGCGGGTGCCCGCCGTGTTCCCCGCAGATCCCCACCTGGAGACCGGGCTTCGCGTTACGGCCCCACTCGACGGCGAGGGCCATGAGCCGGCCGAGCCCGAGCTGGTCCAGCACCTCGAACGGGTTGTCCCTGAGGATGCCGCGCTCGTTGTACAGGGGCAGGAACTTGTTCTCCGCATCCTCCCGGCTGAACGAGAACGTGGCCTGCGTGAGGTCGTTGGTGCCGAACGAGAAGAAGTCGGCCGCCTCGGCCAGGCGCTCGGCGCGGAGACAGGCCCGCACGACCTCGATCATCGTCCCGAACTCGATGTCGAGCGTCACGTCGAACGCCTCCTCCACCTCGCGGAGCACCGGGCGGCAGTCCGCGTGCACCGCGTCGAGCTCCTCGGCCGTGCACACCTGGGGAACCATGATCTGCGCATGCACCTCGATGCCGTCCTGGACGCAGCGGGCCGTCGCCTCGAGGATCGCGCGTACCTGCATCTGATAGATCTCGGGGTACGTCATCCCCAGCCGGACGCCACGGTGCCCGAGCATGGGGTTCACTTCCTTCAGCGTCCGCGCGCGCCTGAGGATCGCCTCTTTGCGGGCGATCACCGCATCGACGGTGCGCACCTCACCGAGGGACGGAACGCCGGCCGGGCCGACCTCCCGCTCGAAGAGGTCGACCGCCTCCGACAGCACCTCCATCCCGCGCACGGCCTCGCGCAGGCGCCCGAGGTGGCGGATCTCCTCCTCGAGTTGGCCTTCCTCGGGGAGGAACTCGTGGATCGGCGGGTCGAGGAGCCGGATCGTCACCGGCCTGGGCGACATGACCTCGAAGACCTGCCGGAAGTCCTCGCGCTGGATCGGGAGCAACCGGGCCAGCGCCTCCTTCCGCTCCCCGGTCGTCTCGGCCATGATCATGTCGATGACGATGGGGAGGCGGTCGCTCGCGTTGAACATGCGCTCGGTCCGGCACAGCCCGATCCCCATGGCCCCGTAGTGGATGGCCCGGCGGGCGTCGTCCGGCGTGTCGGCGTTGGCGCGCACCTTGAGCCGCGCCGCTTCGTCCGCCCACTCGAGAAGATGACGGAGGTCCGCCGAGAAGTCCGGCTCCACCATCGGGACGGCGCCGCGGTAGATGTTCCCCGAGGTCCCGTCGATCGTGATGACGTCCCCTTCCTCGATCGTCGTGTCTCCGGCGACGGCCCGGCGGGCCCGCACGTCCACGTGGATCCCTTCGGCCCCCGCCACGCACGGCTTCCCCATTCCGCGCGCCACCACCGCGGCGTGCGAGGTCTTCCCGCCGCGGCTCGTGAGGATGCCGCGCGAGGCGAAAAACCCGTGGATGTCCTCGGGCTTCGTCTCCTCGCGGACGAGGATGACGTCGCGTCCCGCGCGTCCGAGCTCCTCCGCCCGATCGGCGTCGAACACGGCCTCGCCGCACGCCGCCCCCGGCGACGCCGGCAGCCCCTGTCCGATCGCCTCGACATCCACGTCGTCCCGGAGCTGCGGGTAGAGGAGCTGCTCGAGGTGCTCGGGATCGACGCGGAGGAGCGCGCGCTCGCGGTCGATGAGCCCCTCCTCGTGCATCTCGACCGACGTCCGCACCATGGCGGAGGCGTTCATCTTGCCGTTCCGGGTCTGGAGGCAGTACAGATGCCCCTTCTCGATCGTGAACTCGAAGTCCTGCACCTCTCGATAGTGCGACTCGAGCTTCCCGCGGAGCTCCTCGAGCTCGTCGTACAGCCCGGCCATCGCGGTCTCCATGTCCGCGACGGGCTTCGGGGTGCGGATGCCGGCCACGACATCCTCGCCCTGCGCGTTCACGAGGTATTCCCCGAACAGCACGTTCTCGCCGGTGGCCGGGTCGCGCGTGAAGGCCACGCCGGTGGCGCAGTCATCGCCGAGATTCCCGAACACCATCGTCTGCACGTTCACCGCGGTGCCGTTCGCCATGCCCGGCGTGATGCCGAACTCGCGCCGGTAGTCCACCGCGCGGCGTCCCATCCACGAGTTGAACACGGCCTCGATGGCGAGCTCGAGCTGCTCGTAGGGATCGTCGGGGAACGGCCGGCCGGTGGCTTCGTGCACGATCGACAGAAAGCGGTCCGCGATCTCCTCGAGGTCGCCCGCCTCGAGATCGAGGTCGACGGCCGCGCCCGCGCGGCGCTTCACGCGCTCGAACTGGTCGTCGAACGACTCGTCGGGGATTCCGAGCGCGACCTTGCCGAAGAGCTGGATGAGGCGGCGATAGGCGTCCCACCCGAATCGGGCGTCGGACGTCTGCTCGATCAGCCCCGCGAGCGTCTCGCGGTTGAGACCCAGGTTGAGGATCGTGTCCATCATGCCGGGCATGGACATCGCCCCCCCGGAGCGCACCGAGACGAGCAGGGGATCTGCCCGGTCGCCGAACCCCTTCCCCGTCCGCTCCTCCAGCGCCCGCATGGCCTCGCGAGTCTGGTCGAGAAGCCCCTCGGGGAGCCTGCGCTCCGCATCGGCCAGATAGCCGAGGCACGCTTCCGTGGTGATCACGAAGCCGGGCGGCACCTCGATGCCGATCTGCGTCATCTCGCAGAGATTGGCGCCCTTCCCACCGAGGAGCTTCTTGTTCTTGCCGTCCCCCTCGGTGTAGGCGTACAGCCACTTTCGGGGGCCGCCGCCGTTCGTGCTTCGCGGGGGCTCGGGGTCCGTCAGGGGGATCGTGTCACGGGATGCGGTCTCCTGCTCGGTCGATCCTTCCATGTCTCGGGGCCTTCGCTGTCATGACCGGAGTCGGGCGCGTCCTCCAGGGCGGGCGAGGCGCGGACCCGCGCAAGCTGGTAACGTCGTCGCTCGGCCACCGCGGTTCAAGAGCCCCGAGCGGGACCGACCCTCACGGATGACGACCGGAACCCGATCGGCCGTTCTCGCCCGCGAGCCGGCGTTTCGCGCGCCATCCCTCCAATGGCAGGTCATTGGACCCCCGCGGGATCAGTCCGCGAGCGCGGCCATCGCGCGACCGATCCACTCCCGTACGTCCGCCCCCATGCCCCACCGCGCGCCGGCGTCGGGCTCCTCGCGCCACAGGCGGTCCAGGGACTGCTTCAGGCCCGGGTCGCCGCCCGTGAACCCGGCAACCGTCTCTCGAGTCAGCTCACGCCACTCGCGCGCCAGCGCGCGCACCTCGTCGGACTCGGGCTCGAGCCCGTCCGCCATCGCGGCGTTCACGCGCCGCGTGAGGTCCGCCCAGCGGTTCTGGACGTCCCCGATCGCTTCCTCGCCGATCTCCTCGCGTCTCGCCGCGAGCCGCTCGAGCTGCTCCGGCGTGTAGTATTTTTCGATCATCGTCGTCACCTCGATCGTCTCAAGTATCTCCTCGGCCGAAGCAGCCCCTTGCTCCGCGAGGCGCTCGAGCCGTGCCAGACGCTCGCGCAGCCGGCGCATGTGCTCGATACCGTCGTCAAGCCGCTCGCGGTGGAGCGCGAGCGTCCTGGGAAGGGTGTACCGCGGATCGTCCAGACACGCCCCGATCTCCTCCAGCGAGAACCCGAGCTGCTTGAGCGACCGGATGCGCTGGAGCCGGTCGAGCTCCTCGCGTCCGTACAGCCTATGGCCGCTGGGCGTCCGGCGGCCCGGGACGAGCAGCCCGATCTCGTCGTAGTGGTGCAGGGTGCGCACCGAGAGCCCGCTCCGCTCGGCCAGCTCGCCGACCCTGAAGACCGTCTCCTCGCTCACCGTTCCCCTCCGTGGACATCGCCGACCCAATCGTCGATGGCCGCCGCGACCGCGGTGTCGCTCTCCCCATCCAGCATGAACGCCGCCGGGTCGCCGGGCGCCATCCCCTCGTCCAGCGTCTTGTAGAAATGCGTGAGTCCCGGGAGGCGGACCACGCTCGTCGGACCGGTGACGTGCGCGGCCGCCAGTGCGTCCGCGTGCCACGGCCGCACCGATGCGTCGGCCCCTCCCTGCACGATCAGGACGGGCTTCTGGAGCTTCGCGAGCTCCGCGGCGGGATCGACGCCGTCGATCTCCACGACGAAGGGGAGGCTCTCCTCACCCATCCAGGCGAAGCTCCGCGTGGTCGGATCGGAGCCCGTGCCCTCCGGAAGCGGCTCGCCGGCACGCGCCGCAGCCACGGCCGCGTCGAAGGCCGCGTACGCCTCCGGCGGGCTGTCCGGGGGCAGCGGAAGCTGCTCGCGCATGATGTCGAACAGACCGACCGATGGGCCCGATAGCGTGACGAGCGCCTCGATCCGATCGTCGCGCGCGGCCAGGAGCGTGGCGACGACCGCGCCCTCCGAGTGCCCGGCCGCCACGACCGCCGCGGCGATCGCCACCGGCACGCGGGCGAGCAGCGTGTCGAGCGCGACTCCGGCCACCTCCACCCGGGTGAAGAAGTGCCGGTGCCGCCTCGCAAGCTCCTCGTCGATCACCTCGGAACCGGTGCCCGGGCCGAGCTTCGCGAACCGGAGCACGACGTGCCCGCGCTCCGCGAGCTGCCGGGCCAGATCCGCATAGGCGTGCGGGTGCGCACCGAATGCGGGCATGTTCCCGTCCACGTCGAGGAACAGCGATCCCGGGATGAGGACGATCGCGCTCCGCGGCGCCCCGGATCGCGGCCTCGTGATCGCGGCGGGGATCCGGGCCCCGAACGCCTCGAGCGCCAGCGCCTCTTCCACGTAGGGCGGCGGGGGTTCCGCGGCCTGTGTCATCGAACGTCCTCCTTCGTCGCGTGTGTTCCCCCCGGGCGGGGGCCTCCTCCGGGATCGTCCGCATCGCCCGGGTACGTCGCGGTCGGCGGGCAGCGCCCCCGTCGATCCTCGAACCCTACGACCTCACGTAACGTGAGGTGCAAGGGGGCCGTCGCGGATCGGGGGGCGGCGCGGGTGTCGCGTCACGCGCCACGACCCGATCTTCGCTGTCGCCGGCGGCGAGCCGTGCCGGTGGGAGCCTCGACCGGAGAGCACGACACGTGGAGATCGAACCGCGGCATCTGACGATCGAACGGCGCGTCCGCTACGCGGTCCTCGACGGCCGCGCGGGCGAGGTCACGCAGGTGTGGTTCGTCCTCCACGGATACAACCAGCTCGCACACCGCTTCCTGCGGTTTTTCGAATCGATCGACGACGGGTCCCGCCTGATCGTGGCCCCCGAGGGTCTCCACCGGCACTACATCGATCACGGCGCCCGGACCGTGGGCGCCTCGTGGATGACGAGCGAGGACCGGCTCACCGACATCGAGGACTACGTGGCATACCTCGACCGTCTCTACGAGGCGACGTTCGAGGAGACCGGGCTCGACCCCGCGGGCGTGGGAGTGGTCGCGCTCGGGTTCTCGCAGGGGGTCCACACCCTGTGCCGGTGGGTGGCGTTCGGCCGATCGCCCATCGACCGGGCCGTCCTGTGGGGCGCCACGATCCCGCCGGATCTGGATCTCGAGGCCCACGGTTCCGCGCTCGCGGGCGCCGACCTCCACGTGGTGTTCGGCGCCGACGACGAGTACTACGGCGCGGACGCCATCCGGGCGCACGAGACCCGGCTGAAGGCGGCGGGCATCCCCTTCACGGCGCAGGCCTTCGAGGGGGGACACCGCATCGACGCGGGCGCGCTCGGCCGGCTGACCGATCTCCGGGCCCCGGCCGGCTGATCGACCTCCGGGCCCCGGCCGGCTGAACCACCTGGAGACCCGACCGGCGCGCCGGGGAACCAATGCGGCGAGGGGCCGCTCACTCGCGGCAGCGGCCGGGCGCGGCCCGGGCGGCTACTCCGTGCGCTCCCGGCGCCGCGCGAACATGGGGGCAACGAGCCCCGCCACGGTCCCGCCGATGACCGCGAGGATCGCGACGGGACCGGGGTTGGAGAAGAGCGGGTCGCCGATCCGGACGTTGAGCCACAGGCCGACCGCGCCGAACGCGACGGCGCCCAGCGCGAACCCGCAGAGGGTCTTCCGGATCACATCCCGCCCGGGGGCTGGACCGTCGCGATGCACTCGATCTCGACGCGCGAGTCGAGCGCGAGCCCGCTGCCCGCCACCGCGCTGCGCGCCGGCTTGTTCCCGGGGAAGAACGTGACGTAGACCTCGTTCATCGCGGGCCACTCGGCGATGTCGGCCAGGAAGACCGTACACTTCACGACCTCGGCCATCGACGAGCCGTGCTTCTCGAGCGTGGTCTGTATGTTCTCGAGCGTCTGACGCGTCTCCGGTCCGATGCCGCCCGGGATCAGCCCATCGGCGGTCGTCCCGATCTGACCCGACAGGAACAACAGGTTCCCGACGCGGACGGCCTCCGAGAACGGAAGGCCGGCCATCTCAGGGCTCGTGTAGTACTCCACGGAATGCATGAACTCGTGCATCGACTGGGTCTCCTCCTCGTGCTGGTGCTCCTGGGCCGCGAGGGTCCACGGGACGAGGGCGAGAGACACGGCGGTGAGCGCGCTCGCGCGAGCGGCGCGGAACAGGGAGCGGTTCATCCTCGGGTCTCCTCTTCGGTGCTGGGACGCGACCGCGGTCCCGCGGTCGAGGGACGACGTGCGCGGCAAACTACGGCCGGAAGCGCCCGCGGGGCGATGGACTCGGGGGGCCGAGCGGGCGGAGCCCCCAGCGCCGAAGGGAAGGAGTGGCGAACCGACCGACGCTATTCGTCGCCCGGCGAGTCCTCGCGCTTGCGACCCGCCTTCACCGCGCCCATCAGCCCGAATCCAATGACGAACAGGAGCGCGATCAGCGTCCACGTCATCCCCACTCCGAGCTGCCTGAAGCCCAGGAACACGCCGACCGCCACGATGAGGGTACCGATCAGATAGATCGTCACGTTGGACACGATGTCTCTCCAGTGGTCTTCGGGTGAACGACCTCACGGCGTGATACGGGTCATCATCCTCGGGAAGGCGATCGCCTCGCGCAGGTGATCGATGCCGCAGATCCACGTCACCGTGCGTTCGAGACCGAGCCCGAACCCGCTGTGCGGGAACGTGCCGTACTTCCTCAGGTCCAGATACCAGCCGTACGCCTCCTCCGGGAGCCCCTCCTCGCGGATCCGCGCCAGCAGCCGGTCGTGGTCGTCCTCGCGCTGGCTCCCGCCGATGATCTCTCCGTACCCATCCGGCGCGAGGAGGTCGTTGCACTTCACCGTGCGCGGGTCCTCGGCGTTCTCCTTCATGTAGAAGGCCTTCGCCCATTTCGGGTAGTCGTACACGAAGAGCGGCTTCGCGCGACCCTCCACGAGGAGCGTCTCGTCGGCCGCTCCCAGATCCGAGCCCCACTCGATGTCGCCCCCCTTCGCCCGGAGGAACTCGACCGCATCGGAGTAGCTGATCCGGTCGAACGGCGGCTCGATCGTCTCGAGCTTCGACACGTCCCGCTCGAGCGTCTCGAGATCCGCGCTCCGATTCTCGAGAACGCGGCGGACGATCGCGGTCACGAAGCGCTCCTGGAGCGCCATGTTCTCCACGGAGTCCATCCACGCCGCCTCGGGCTCCACCATCCAGAACTCCGTGAGGTGGCGCCGGGTCTTCGACTTTTCCGCCCGGAACGTGGGGCCGAAGCAGTACACCTTCCCGAGCGCCGCGGCCGCCGCCTCCACGTAGAGCTGCCCCGTCTGCGCGAGGTAGGCCTTCCCGAGATCGAAGTACTCGGTCTCGAACAGGGTCCCCGCCGACTCCCCGATCGAGCCGGTCAGGATCGGCGTGTCGACCAGCGTGAAGCCCTCGTCGTGGAGGAAATCGCGGATGGCGCGCACGATCTCGTCGCGAATGCGCATGATTGCCACCTGCCGCGAGCTCCGGAGCCACAGGTGGCGCTGCTCGAGCAGGAAGTCGACGCCGTGCTCCTTCGGCTGGATCGGGAAATCGGGGGAGGCCCCCACGATCTCGAGATCCGAGGCCGTGAGCTCGACGCCGGTCGGCGCGCGCTCGTCGGCGCGGACCGAGCCGCTCACCGTGACGCTCGCCTCGTGCGTGACGTCGGGGAGCCGCTCCCACACTTCCGGGGGCACCTCGCTCTGGACGAACACGCACTGGATGTCGTCCGTCCCGTCCCGCAGGATCAGGAAGGCGATCTTCCCGCTCGAGCGGAACGTGCGCACCCAGCCCCTGAGGGCGACCTCCTCGCCCACGAGATCAGGAAGCTCTCGAATCGTCCGCGGTTCGGTCATCGCTCGTCGTCGGAAGTGCGTGTGCGTGTGCCGCAGGCCACGGGGATCGTCCCCGCGGCCCGCCCCGTCCTGCGCCCAGTTTCGCGGCCGGCTCGGCGGGGGGCAAACCGGCCGGCTCCACGGGGGCTGAACCCGCTGGCCCGGCCGGCGCGCCGCGGACGGCGACGGTCGGGCCGGGCGGGCGCCGCGGCGGCGGTTGCAGCCCGGCCGGTCAGCGCCACACGAAGTCCGCCACGATCGGCAGGTGGTCCGAGGCGCGCGCGCTCGAGCCTGCATCGAGGCCCAGGCCGTCGAGCGCCGCGGCGCCGAGATCCCGGGTCTCGAACACGAAGGCGCCCGCCACCGATGCGCCCGCCCCGCCGTACAGGATGTAGTCGAGCTGTCCCGGCGGGAACGGACCGCCACCCCCGTCCCATGTCGCGTTTGAGGCGCCGTCGAGCTGGAGCGCGGAGACCGGGGTCAGGGCGAGGCCGTCCGGGCCGAGTCCGTCGGCCGCCGTGTCCAGCGGCCGGCGCGATCCGACGAGGTTGAAGTCACCGCCCAGGAGCACCAGTTCGGGTACGTCCCCCGCCGCGCGCGCCGCGGCGAGGGCCCCGCGCGCGGCTCGGTTCACGGCCTCGGCCTCGATGCGTCGGATCCGGTCCTCGACCGCCGCGGCGGAGTTCCCGCAGCACACGAGATCGACCGTGATGGCGAGGACATTCCGGTCGTCCGTCTCGACGCGGGCGCCGGTGGCGGGCACGCCGCCGCCGTCGAGGTTGCGCCGCACCTCCTCGAGATCGGCCGACGCCGGCTGGTCGAGCCAGCCCCGCACGGAGTCCGGGAGCGGTACGTTCTCGAATTCCGGGGCTGGTCGGACCGCGCCACGGGCCGCGATCGCCCCTCGCTGCCCCGCCCCGCTCGTCCCCACGTGCACCGACCAGGGGCGTCCTTCGCGCGCCGGCAGGATCGCCGACACCTCCTTGCCCGTGGCTTCGGGGGGCACCTCGTCCAGGAGCACCAGATCGGGGTCGAGGGCCGCGAGGATCGCACGCACGGGGGCCGGGTCGGCCAGGAAACGGCTCCGGGACACGTTCCAGGAGACCACGCGGAGGCTCCCGGGGGTCCGGCCGAGGTCCGCGACGTCCGCGGGCCGGGACGGCCACGCGGGGTCGTCGAGCGTCGCGTCGGGGGCGGCCGGCGTGAGGGCATGGGTGAAGCGCTCGCTGCGCGTGATCTCGTGACCGGCCGCGTCCACGCGGACCACCCGGCCCGTGATCCACCCACCGCGGAAGGGGTGCGGAGCCGTCACGTCGAGGCGGGCGGCGCGCGACAGCCGGATCTCCACCCGGTCGCTCGTGTGGCGGGGCTCGAACCACACGCCGAGCGCGTGCGGTTCGCGGGCGTCCCTCGGGAGCGTGAACGGCGTGGAGTCCCCCGGTGCCGACGGCCACACCGCGACCCCATGCCGGGGTCCGTCCCCCGCGAGCCGGGTGAAGCTCACGACGAGGTCCGTGCCGGGAACGCCGAGCATCGGCGAGCCGGTCTCCGCATCGCCGTCCGCATCCAGGAAGAGCGCCAGCGCCCCATCGAGCCCCTGGAGGTTCACGGGCGTCGGGAAGTCGAGCAGGAGATAGACCGAGAGCGCGTCATGGGTGACCCGCACGTCGCCGAGCCCGTGCGGACCCGCCGCCGGAGGCGGCGCGTCGCCACGCGTCGGGGGCACGCCGCGCCAGTCGTGGAACGTGCCGTCGATGCGGACCACCGGGCCGGGACGCGGCTCCGGGCTCGCCGCGCCGCCATCCGCCCCCCGACACGCCGCGAGAACCATCGCCAGCAGGACGACCGCCGGCGCGAAATCCACGGCGGTCGCGAGACCGTCGACGCCCCGGCCGCCGCTCCGCCGGCCGTCGGCGCCCCCGGCCCGCCCACCCCGGCCGGTGTGCCGGGCGCCGGCGCGGGTGGCACGCGCCCGGCTGCCGGATGCGCCCCCGGCGCGCCCTTCAGCCCACCTGATAGAGCGCCTCCCGGTCCGCATAGCGCTCGGCCAGCTCCCTGGCCAGCCCGCGGTGCCCGCGCGCGGCCAGCGCGGGATCCTCGTCGACGATCCGGCGCGCGCGCCGTCGGGCCTCGTCGAGCAGCCCGCGGTCGCGCTCCAGGTCGGCGAACCGGAGCAGCGCGACCCCGTGCTGCTCCTTTCCGAACAGGTCGCCCTGGCCCCGGATGCGGAGGTCCTCCTCGGCGAGCCGAAACCCGTCGTCGGTGCCCGCGAACGCGGCCAGCCGCTCGGAGGTCTCGCGGCTCGCGCTGAACGCTACGCAATAGCTCTGCTCCGCCCCGCGGCCCACCCTCCCGCGGAGCTGATGGAGCTGCGCGAGCCCGAAGCGCTCGGCGTCCTCGATGAACATCACGGTGGCGTTGGGGACGTCGATCCCCACCTCGATCACCGTGGTCGCCACGAGCAGGTGGATCTCTCCCGCGAGGAAGCGCCGCATGACCTCGTCCTTCTCCTTCGACGGGAGACGTCCGTGGAGGAGCCCGACCTCGAACCCGGCGAAGCGCTCGGCCAGACGCT
>Ga0299913_10002194_pt1 | contig 15240 bp, 14 predicted proteins | sample RVTome_9_FD_201360 | JGI IMG/M metagenome (GOLD analysis project Ga0299913, IMG submission 201360) | Soil microbial communities from uranium-contaminated site in the Upper Colorado River Basin, Wyoming, United States - RVT155D38 (version 2) ...
CGGTGCGTCGCCTTCGGCGCCGCGGCCGGCCGAGCGGCGGGTTCGATTGCCCATCAGCGAGATTGTGGCAGCCTGCGCCTACGGCCCGCGTGTAACCTACGCTCAACGCCTGTCAAGGCTGAGGGAGGAGAGGTGGACTACTCGCGCAAGATCGGGGCCGGGCCGCGTCCGAGCGTCCTCGTCGGCGGGCGCCCTGCGCCACCCGCGCCACCTACCGGCCCGATCAGCCGCGTGACCAGCAGCCTGCACATGCGCCAGCCGGCGGCGCCGCCAGAGCAGCTCGGGCCGCGCATCCCGTTCGGGCTGCCCAGCCTGCGGCGCAACGTTTGCCCGCACTTCTACATGACCGGGCCGCGCGGCCACATCCCGATCCAGGCCCCGCATCTGCTGAAGGCGCTGATGCGTTCCGACGCCAACGTGGCGCGCTGCCAGCTGCGCGGCGGCGTCCACCTCGAGCAGGGTTACGTGTCCGACATCTGCCTCTCCTCCCGCTTCAACCAGTGCGTCTTCTACGAGGACGAGCTGACCGGCCGCTGAGCGGGTGAACCAAGTCGCCGGTCACTCAGCGGAGTACGCCGATGCCGTCGCCCGGCTGCAGGCGCGCGGGCGTTTCGGCATCCGCCTCGGGCTTGGCCGCACGCGCGCACTTCTGCGCCGGCTGGGCAACCCCGAGCGCGGCGTGCGTGGCGTCCTGGTCGGCGGCACCAACGGCAAGGGCAGCGTCCAGGCGCTGGTGGCGGCCGCGCTGCGCGACTCCGGCCAGCGTGTCGGCCAGACGCCGAAACCGCACCTGGTTGACTACAGAGAGCGGATCGTGGTCGATGGGCAGCCGATCGCGCCAGTCGCCTTTGCCCTGCTCGTCGATGAGGTGCTTGCCGCCGCTGACGAAGTCCCGTCGCGCCTCGGGCCGCCGACCGAGTTCGAGGTGCTGACCAGTGCCGCCTTCCTGCACTTCGCCCGCGCCGGCGTCGACGTGGCCGTCGTCGAGGTCGGCATGGGCGGCCGGCTCGACGCGACCAACGCCTGGCAGGGCGGTGTATCGGCGATCACCAACGTCGCGCTCGACCACACCGAGTACCTCGGCCCGACCGTCGTTGCCATCGCCCGCGAGAAGGCCCAGATCATCAAGCGTGGTGACGCGGCAGCGCTGACCGGCGCCGAAGGGCAGGCCCTGGCGGTCATCGCGCGGCGTGCCCGGCGCGTCGACGTGCCCCTGCGGGCCGTCGAGCCGCTGACGGTGCGCGGCATGGACCGCCACGGCCTCCACGTCGACCTGCCCGGCGGCGAGCCGCTGACCATCGGCCTGCTCGGCCGTCACCAGGCGGCCAACGCCGCTCTCGCCCTCGGCATCCTGCACGCTCTCGGAGCGGCCGGCATCGGGCAGGTGGCGCCGGCCGCCACGCGGCGTGCCTTCGCCGCGGCGCGCTGGCCGGGACGGCTCGAGCTGATCGAGAGGCCCGGCTGGCCGCAGGTCCTGCTCGACGGAGCGCACAACGCGGCCGGTGCGGCGGCCCTGGCGGCCGCGCTCGACGAACTGGGTCCGCACCTGGCCGGCGGCCGGCCGGCCGTGCTCATCGGGGTGCTGCGCGACAAGGACGTCCGCGCGATGGTGGCCTCGCTGCGCAGCACGCGCCTGCTGAGCGACGCGGCGGTGGTCACGACCGTCGTGCCCGACGCGCCGCGCTCCCTCGGCGCCGCTGAGCTGGCCGCCGCCTGGGGGCCGGCCGTGCGCCCGATACCGGATCTTACCGGCGCCCTCGCCGAGGCCGCCGAGCTGGCCCTGACCAGCGGCGGACCGCTGGTCGTCTGCGGCTCGCTGTACCTTGTCGGGCACATCCGCCGCCTGGTGTTCGAGAGCTGAGATTTGGACGACACGCCCTCGGTCGCGCTGCCCGCCAGCGCCGCGCCCGGCATCCCGTCCCAGCCGCCGGTGCCGCTGACGATGCGCGGCCGCACATTCGCCTGGGGCGAGCGCACCTTCGTCATGGGCATCGTCAACGTGACGCCCGACTCCTTCAGCGGCGACGGCATCCTCGCCCGCGCGGAGGGGCACGATCCGGTCGAGCTGGCCGTCGATCAGGCCCGGCGGATGGCTGCCGAGGGCGCCGACTTGCTCGATGTCGGGGGCGAATCGTCCCGTCCCGGCCATGTCGGCGTGGAGGAGGCAGAGGAGCTGCGCCGGGTTCTGCCGGTTCTGCGCGCCGTGCGCGCTGCCCTGCCCGACATGCCGCTCAGCGTCGACACCATCAAGCCGGCTGTCGCGGCGGCAGCGCTCGATGCCGGCGCCGACCTGGTCAACGACGTTTGGGCGGTCGGCGCCGACGACCGGCTGGCAAGACTGGCCGCCGAGCGCGGCTGCCCGCTGGTCGTGATGCACAATCGCCTGGAGGCGCGCTACACGAGCGTGCTGCCGGAGGTGATCGGCGACCTGGAGCGCGCGATCGGGCGGGCAGTGGGACTGGGCGCCGCGTGGGAGAAGCTGATCGTCGACCCGGGCATCGGCTTCGGCAAGACGGCCGAGCAGAACCTGCACCTGCTGCGCGAGCTGGGTGCGCTGCGCATCCTCGGCCGCCCGATCCTGATTGGCACCAGCCGCAAGTCGACCATCGGCAAGGTGCTCGACCTGCCCGCCGGCGAGCGCCTCGAGGGTACGCTGGCCACGACCGCGCTCGGCGTGGCCTACGGGGCCGACGTCGTGCGCGTGCACGACGTGGCGGCCAACGTGCGCGCCGCGCGCATGAGCGACGCCATCGTTCGCGGCGGCTGGCGGGAAGGAGAGAGGCAATGACCGACCGGATCTACCTGCATGAGATGGTCTTCGAGGGCCGCCACGGCGTGACCGACGAGGAGCGGGCCAGCCCGCAGGAGATCGAGGTCGACCTCGACGTCACCCTCGACCTGCGCCCAGTCGGGAGGAGCGACGAGTTGGCCGACACGGTCGACTACGCCGACCTCTTCGCCGCCTGCCGCGACATCGTCGAGCAGCGCTCGTTCCACCTGCTCGAGGGCATCGCCGAGGCCATCGCCAGCGCGGTCCTCGACGGCTTCCCGCTTGTGGAGACCGTCAACGTGCGGGTCAAGAAGCCCGGCCTGCCGATCGAAGGACGAGTGGAGCACGCCGGGGTCGGGATCGAGCGACGCCGCCGACCGGCCTGAGCCGGCCGGCCCGACCGTGGCCCGGCTAGCGGTTGCTGCCCGGTCGCCGCCCGAGGGTCAGCCGGATGCCCATCTCCTCGCCGCTGCGCAGCACGGACAGCAGGACCGTGTCGCCCGGCTCGTACTTGCTCAGCACATCGTCGAGCGGAGTGGTGCCGTCGATCCGCCGCCCATCGATGGCGGTGATGATGTCGCCGTCCTGCAGGCCGGCGACCGCCGCCGGGCTGCCGTCGATGACCGCCGGCTCGTCGCTGCGCGGCGGCGCCTCTATCAACGCGCCATAGTCGATCGGCAGTCCCTCGGCCTCGGCCAGGTTCCTGTCAACCGGTGTGTAGTACACGCCCATCCACGGCCGCTGCAGCTCTTGGCCCGCCAGGGCCTGGGTCATGATCGGCTTGGCGATGTTGATCGGAATTGCGAAGCCGATGCCCTGCGCGTCGCCGGCGACGGCCGTGTTGATGCCCACGACGGTGGCGTCCGCGTCCACGAGCGGGCCGCCTGAGTTGCCCGGGTTGATCGCGGCGTCGGTCTGGATGAGGTTGTTCAGCTGGCGCGGCCGGCCGGTGGTCGGGTCGGTCACCACGATGCGCCGGCCGAGCGCCGACACGACGCCGGCGGTGACGCTGTTGGTGAACGAGCCTAGTGGGCTGCCGATGGCCACGGCGAGCTGGCCGGGGCGCAGCGTCGCCGAGTCCCCGATCGCCGCGAAGGGCAGGTCGGTGCCTTCGATCTTGACGATGGCGAGGTCGGTCAACGTGTCGACGCCGTAGACGTCACCCTCGAAGCTACGGCCGTCCGCGAGCACGACCCGCACGGTCTCGGCAGTCGACACGACGTGGCTGTTGGTCAGGATCCAGCCGCGCTGGTCATAGATGACGCCCGAGCCCACGCCCTCGGGCATCTCGAATGGATCGGCCTCGTCGACGTCGCCGACCGAAATGGTCACCACGGCCGGGCTGACCGCTTCGGCGGCCGCCATGACCACTGTGCGCTGGTCGACCGTCGCCAGCGGGCTGGACGACGCCGCCGGCGCGCTCGGTGTTGCGGTGGCGGCGGTCGTGGGAGCGGCTGCCAGGCGCCCATCGAGTGACAGCCAGCCGCCGGCAGCCAGCAGGGCCAGCGTGCCGACCGACGAGAGCGTGGCGGCCAGTAGGGCGACCAGAAGGAGCGTCATCGCGCCCACGCCACCGCGGCGCTCACGGCCGCCATGCGTCGGCGGCTGCGGGTAGGGCAGCGGCTCGAACCAGCGCTCCGGCGTCTGGCGCGGCCAATCGGCATGGCGCGTCCAGCCCGTGCCGGAGTCGGTGGGCGGGCTGTACGAGGAGGTCGTGAGGTCGGCCGCGTCGGTCGGCCGCTTGTTGAATTCCGTCATCTGGTCAGCAACACGGCAGCTCCAAGCGTGTCACGCGCTGGTTGAGGCCGTGCCTTCGGCGGATGAAGAAACGGACATGTCGCGCGGCAGGCTGATCGTGACCTGGGTCCCCTTGCCCGGCGTGCTGGTGATCGCCACCCGTCCATTGTGCATCTCTACGATGGATCGCACGATCGACAGCCCCAGGCCCGAGCCGGCGGCACGCGATTCGTGCACCCGCGAGCCACGGTAGAAGCGCTCGAAGACGTAGGGCAGCTCGGCCGGGTCGATGCCCACGCCATCGTCGGCGATCGACAGCTCGGCCCCGGCGGGCGTCTCGGCCAGGGCGACGGTGACCCGCCCGCCGGCGGGGGTGAACTTGATCGAGTTGCCAAGCAGGTTGCCCAGCACCTGGCCCAGTCGCTGCGGGTCGTGGCGCTGGCGGACCGGGCGGCCGGGCAGCTCCATGCGCAGCTCGATGCCCTTTCGGTCGGCGGTCGGCTGGGCCTGCTCCATCGAGCTCTCGACCACGGCGCGGAGGTCGTCCGGGCGCAGGTCGAGCAACACCAGTCCGGAGTCGAGCTTCGACAGCTCGAGCAGATTGGTGGCCAGCCAGTCGAGCCGGTCGATCTGCTGGCGGCTCTGCTCGAGGAACTCCTGGCGCGTGGCGTCGTCGTCGGCGGCGCCGTCGGCAAGGAGCTCGTTAAACGTGCGCAGCGCCGCGATCGGTGTGCGCAGCTCGTGCGACACGTCGGCCACGAAGTCGCGGCTGCGGTCGCGGTCGCGGCGGATGAACTCGATCGATTCCTCGAGCCGCTCGGCCATCGTGTTGAAGGCATGGGTCAGCTCGGCGACCTCGTTCGCGCCGGTCGGCGGCGTGACGCGGACGTCGAGCCTGCCCTCGGCCAGCTCCTTGGCGGCGACGGTCAGGCGGCGCAGCGGATTGGTCAGCCGGTCGGCCAGCAGGATCGACACGATGACCGCCATCAGCAGCGCCACGGCCGCTGCCAGGCTCATCACGCCGACGATCGTCTCGAGCGTCTGGGCCCGGAAAGAGAAGGGCTCGGACAGGGTCACGGTCACCAGCCGTTGCGGGGCCGCGGCGTCGGTCTCGGTCCACCACAGGTCGGCCAGGGTCACGCTGACGGCGTGCGAGAACGGCTCGCGTTCCTGGCCCGGCGCCCCGAAATCGTCGGGCAGGTCGACCGCCAGGCGGTACGCGACCGCCGCCGGTCGAGCCGGATCCTCGGCGATCGTGACCGTGACGTTGGCCCGCGCGACGCGCTCGACCAGGTCGCGCAGGTAGCCGGCCTCGGGCGTGCCGAGCGCTTCGCGGACGTAGCGCGAGGCGCGCAGCGGCTCGGTCGGCTCCAGGATCGCGCGTGGCGCTTCGACGCCGGCCGTCTGGGCCTGCACGAGACGGTTGAAGACGAGTGTCTCCATCACGCTCGTCCGCGTGCGCAGGTCATCGAGCGACTGCTGCACGAAGTAGCCGTCGAGCAGGCGGGGCAGCGAAGCCAGCACGAGGGCGAGGGCGAAGGCGACGATGGCCACGAACGCGAGCACGATCCGCGCCCTCAGGCCGGTGAGCACGGCCGGCAAGGACGGGCGCAGGCGGAGCTTCATGTGCCGAGTCGACAGAGTTGGTCTAGCGCTCGGCAAAGGCGTAGCCGGCGCCGCGGACGGTCATGATGAACGCCGGCTCTGACGGGTCGTCTTCCACCTTCTCGCGCAGATGGCTGATGTGGACGTTGATCGTCTTCTCATCGTGCTCGAGGGCCTCATAGTCGCGCACCAGCTCGAGGAGCTCGCGGCGCGAAAAGACCCGGCCGGGTCGCGAAGCGAGGTGGCGCAGGATCTCGAACTCCGTTGCGGTCAGGCTGACCCGCCGGTCGCCGCGCTGGACGCGCCGCCGCTCCAGGTCGATGACCAGGTCGCGGTGGCGGATCACCCGGCCGCCGAGCGCGTCAGCAAGGTCGCCGTAGGCGCGTCGCAGCAGGGCCTTGATCCGGCTCATCAGCTCGCGCAGCCCGAAGGGCTTGGTCAGATAGTCGTCGGCGCCGAGCTCGAGCCCGATCACCTTGTCCATCTCCTCGTCACGCGCGGTCAGGAACAACACCGGCGCCTTGTTGCCCGCGCTGCGCAGCCGGCGCAGTACCTCGAAGCCGTCGATGTCGGGCAGGCGCACGTCGAGGACGACAAGGTCTGGCGCGTGCCGGATGGCGAAATCGAGCCCTTCCTCGCCGGTGCGTGCGACGGAGACCGAGTAGCCCTCCTGCTGGAGCGCGTACTGGATGCCGCGGGCAACCGCGTACTCGTCCTCGACGATGAGGATCGTGGCCGACATGGTCGCCCGATGGTACATCGCAGCGCCCGGCGCGCCGCGTACTGTACCCGTTCGCCACGGAGCCGAGCGCGTGTCTCGTGCTAGGATTTGCCGCGCCCAGGAGGTCCCCACATTCCGATGAGTCGTCCCAAGCTGTCTGCCCAACCCCGCACGCTGACCGGCAAGCAGGTGCGTCGACTGCGCCGCGACGGCGTGCTGCCCGCCGTCGTCTACGGCCACGGCGTCGATTCGCGCGTCGTCCAGATCGACGCGCGCGAGTTCGACCTCCTTCGCCGCCGTACCGGTCGCAACGCCCTGCTCGACCTCAGTGTCGATGGCGATCGTGCGGTGCCGGTGCTCGTCCACGGCGTGCAGGAGCATCCCGTGTCGCGCGCAACCCTGCATGTCGACCTGCTGGCGGTGCGCATGACCGAGGAGCTTACCGTCGACGTGTCGATCAGCTTCGCCGGCGAGTCAACTGCCGTCGACAAGCTGGGCGGTGTGCTGTTGCACATCCGCGAGAGCGTCCAGGTGCGCGCGCTGCCTGACCGTATTCCGTCGCTGCTCGAGCTCGACATCACACCGCTCGAGACATTCGACGACGCCCTGCACGTTTCGGACCTGAAGGTGCCCGAAGGTGTGACCGTCGTCACCGATGGCCACGAAACGCTGGCCCGCGTGCAGCCGCCGCGGATCGAAGAGGTTGCCGTGCCGGCCGAGGAGGCGGAAGAGGCCGAAGAAGCCCTTGCCGCGGCCGAAACTGTCGCGGGCGCGGAGGGCGCCGCCGAGAGCACGGACTCGGAGTAGGCCCCACCGAGGCTCCGACAACGGGGCGGCGGTACTCTTCGCCAATGGCTGGCCGGCGTGTGCTGCTTTCGCTCGTACTCATCGCTGCCTGCGCGGCACCAGCCCAACCGCCCGGCCAGTTGTCGCCGAGCCCAACGCCGGCGGCCAGCACCCTGCCGCCAACAGCTACCGTCGTGCCGACCGCGAGTCCGTCAGCGCTGCCCACGAGCGTCCCTTCGCCGACCGCCGGTCAGACGGCGGCACCGACCGACGGTGCGAGCCCCGCACCGACCGGCGGACTCACGCCAGCGCCGACCGGCGGGGCGCTGCCCGACGCCCTGGCGTGGTCGCGCCTCGACCTGACCGGCGGGCCGTCGGCGCGCGAGGACCACACATGGACACTCTCGGCCGACGGAGCCTCCGCTTACCTGTACGGCGGGCGGGCGCGTGGCGCCGCCCTCGGCGACCTCTGGCGCTACGACCTCGCCACTGACACCTGGAGTCGGCTCGAGCCGGCCAGCCCACCGCCGGCCCGCTGGGGCCACGTGGCCGCCTGGCATGATCTCGTCGGCCTGCTCATCTGGAGTGGCCAGGCCAGCGCAGACGCCTTCTTCGACGATATCTGGGCCTACGACCCGCAGGCTGACGCCTGGCAGCCGCTGCCCTCGGGTGGCCCCTTACCTATCGCGCGCTACGGGTCCTGCGGCGGCATCGGCCCCGACGGCCGGCTGTGGGTCAGCCATGGCTTTACCCACGACGAAGGCCGCTTCCGCGACACGCGTGCCTACGACGTGGCCAGCGGTCAGTGGGCAGACGTGACACCGGCCTCAGGTCCGGTGGAGCGCTGCCTGCACGACTGCTTGTGGACCTCCGACGGCCGGCTCGTGTTGTACGCCGGCCAGACGACCGGCCTGCCCGCACTGGGCGACCTGTGGACGTACGACCCAACGACCAACGCCTGGACGGAGCAGCCGCCCGGACCGCCGCCCGCCCGCCAGCTGTACGCGCTGGCGGGGGCCGGCGAGAGCGCCTATGTCTTCGGCGGGGGCGACGTCGACGGCGGTTACCTGGATGACCTCTGGCGGCTGTCCTTATCGGACCTGGCCTGGACGCAGGTTGCGCTGACCGGCGAGGGTCCCAGCGCGCGCGCCGGGGCCGCCTTCATATTCGACGCCGAACGCGGCCGGCTGCTGCTCTTCGGCGGCCAGCGCCGGGCCGGTGAATTGGATGACCTGTGGGTGCTCGCCGCGGCGGGCGGGTGACTGGCGCCGAACTACGCACGTCCGACTACGGATACTGAGTCCGTAGCGCGGGTCCGAATACGGGCTGCGCCGGATTGTTGGCGGAACCGCTCCGGCCTAACGTGCGTCCATGAGGTCGAACGCGGAGTTCCCCCTCTCCTCCGCGAGTCGATACAGGAGACCCTCCTCTCCTGAAGTGAGGCCGGGCTTGCTGCGCTGGGGCGCGCGCCCGGCCTCGTCATTGTCCAGCGCCGTGAAAGGAAGTCTCATGAACCAGCCCCGTCCGGCCGCCCGCATCGTCACCGCCGCCGGCAGCCTCGGGCTGGCGGCGGTCATTGGCATCTCGGCAGTTGCTCACGGGGCCGTGCCCGTGCTCAGCCAGTCCGTCAATGGCGACACGGCCAAGGTGAGCGTCACCGGCAGCTCGCGCACCGGCGTATGGCGCATCCGCTTCGTCGCGCCAAGCGGCGGAAAGCGGCTCGACCTGATCCTGCGCACGGGCGACGTGGCCTGGTCGGGCGTGGTGAAGGTCAGTCGGAAGGACGGCAACTCGTGGTCCATCGTCGGCCGGCGCGTCCTCGACGGCGCGCTGGCCGGCGGCCAGCAGGTTGGTGGCTGCAACGCCGGCGTGTGCTGGTCGACCGACGACTTTCGACTGCCACGCAACGGCGATGCCAAGTTCGGCGTGACGGTCAAACTAACCAGGGCGGGCGCCTACCGCATCTCGGGCGCCGTGCGCCAGGCGAGCGAGGCGTTCATCTACGGCCCGTGGATCAGCAGCGGTAGCTTCTCCGTCGCGCACTGATCGCTCGCGCACGGCCGAGCCTCACTTGTCAGCGTGGGGTTTGGAGCCGACACTCGGATTTGAACCGCGGACCTGCGGCTTACGAAAAGAAGCAGGTTGCGTCAGCATACGTCAGGATGGTCACGCTGACGGCCGCCGGCCACTGTACTGGTCAACTGGCGGACAGTCGAACCAGTTCGGCGTCGATCGCGGCCGCCGCGTCGTCCACGTTTGCAAGCCGCAACTCGATATGGGCGTCGGCCGCCCCGATGAGCATCGCGTTGTACGGGATGTCGTCAGCGTCGCCGGAAACACGGGAGTCGCTGCGGAACAGGACGACCGGCTTCTTCGTGGCGTAGGCGTAACCGCACTCCCAGCAGGTGCCTGAGTCCGGGTCGGAGCCGTCCATGATCGCGACCACGCCCTCCGCCCAATCCAGGCCCTCGAGGTCCTTGACGAAGATGGCCTTCCCGGTCGGCTCCGAGGCGGGGTTCTCCTGGGGCACGAACACCTCGTGACCGGCGGCACGCAATCGCGTGGCGAGCTGCACGTTGAACTCGCGCTCCGGCGTCGTGAACAGGGGTCCCGCCAGGTAGATCTTCACGACAGGTCACATCGCTCCCACGGTCGGCCAGGCGGCCCCCTGCCGCGCGGCGCATCAGGCACCATTGTCGACGAACGCGACCCGGCCGCGCGAGGCCTGGGCCGGACGCCGTGTCCTTGGGAGTCTCGTCATGGGTGACCAGCCGCGGATCGCCGTCGTCGGCAGCACGATGATCGACCTCATCGCGTACACGACCCGCGTCCCGCACGCCGGCGAGACCATCCAGGGCGAGGACTTCCAACTCGGGTTCGGCGGCAAGGGCGCGAACCAGGCGGTCATGGCTCGCTTGCTCGGCGCGGACGTCACGATGGTGAACTCTCTGGGCGACGACGTCTTCGGGGACATGACGGTACGGAACTTCGAGACGCTCGGCATCGACACGACCTTCCTCACCCGCGTCCCAGGCTCGAGCGGGGTGGCCCCGATTTGGGTGGAGCCCGACGGAACGAACCGGATCATCTGCGTGGCCGGTGCCAACGATGCGATGATCCCGGCCGATGCGGCCCATGCGATCGAGTCGACGGCCCCGGCCGTGGTCGTTGGCCAGTTCGAGGTCCCGCAGCCGGTCACGACGGCCGCCTTCACCGCCGCCCGGGCGTACGGCGCCATCACGGTGCTGAATCCAGCCCCAGCAGCCGACATGGACCCGCGCCTCCTGGCGGTGTCGGACTGGGTCATCCCGAACGAATCCGAGTTCGCTCGCCTGGCGAACGCGTCCGCCGAGGCCACCGACGCCGAGATCGCTGCGTTCGCCGCGCGGACGGGGACTCGCGTGGTCGTGACGCTGGGCGCCCGTGGCGCCGGCCTGCTGGGTCGCGATGGCATCGTCCATCGGCTCGCTGCCCCGGCCGTCAAGGCCACCGACACGACCGGCGCTGGCGATGCGTTCGTCGGAGCGTTCGCCTACGGCTTGGCGCGCGGTCTCGATGAACTCGACGCCGTTCGGCTCGCGATCCGCTGCGCCTCGGACAGCGTGCAGCGACCCGGGACCCAGAGCTCGTTCCCACGCGCGGGTGCCGTGGCGGAGTTCCTCACGCGCGACTGATCAGGGCCGCGCGGCGGGCGGGACCGTTGGGGTCAGCGGGAGGACGAGCGCCCGTGAGCGGGGGGCGAGTGCCCGTCAACGGGCGAGGGCGGCCTGTGTCGCGGTGGCGGCGGGCTTGTCCACGGTCCGGGCGAACTGGGCGCTCGCTTTTGCTGCACACAGGCGAAGACCACGATCAAACAGGTGGAGCCGACACTCGGATTTGAACCGAGGACCTGCTGTTTACGAAACAGCTGCTCTACCGCTGAGCTATGTCGGCGCGAACGGGATTATAGGTGATGCTCAATACGCGCTCCCTCAAGTACCTCCTGGAGCCCCTCCTCGCTGTCATCGATGTTGTCCAAGGACCCCCGTCGGGTTGCAAGCTGGTCGACCCGCCAAAATAGGCAACTAGACGGGGTTCAGGGCGCTCCAGCGCTCCTTTCCGCTCGGCGGGCCTTCACCAGGTTGTGCTCGTAAGCGTATGCCGTCGCCGCCGAGCGTGACGAGATCCCGAGCTTGGTGAAGATGTTGCTCAGGTGCCGGGCGACGGTTTTTTCGCTGAGCACGAGCTCCGTCGCGATCGCTCGGTTCGTGATGCCGGAGGCTACGAGGCGAAGCACCTCAGTCTCCCGCGGCGTCAGGCCCCCCGGCGGTGGCTGCACGGACCCGGCGGCGAGCGCCTCGACACGCGCCAGATCCGGCCCGGCCCCAAGGGACCTGAACGTCCGACGCGCGGCGTCCAGCTCGAGTGCCGCGGTGTCGGCGTCGCCGAGGTCCCGACAGGCAAGGGCGACGAGCACACGCACGCGCGCGACCTCGAACGGCGCGTCGAGCGCCATCCACGCGGCATGCGAGCGACGAAGCGGCGAGAGTGCGCCACTCGCGTCGCCCTCCGCGAGCCGCACGGCGCCGTCGCCCCGTCCGGCCATCGCCTTCAGCAGCGGCGAATCGAGGGCCGCGGCGATCGAGCCCAGCTCCGCAGCGGCGTCGCGTGCTGCTTCGACGTCGCCCGCCGCCAGGGCGATCTCGACGAAGGGCTCGAGGAGGCGGGCCCGCGTGGGCCGGTCACGCGCCTCGCCAAGCGCCCTGCGGATGATCGCGGCGGCAGCCTCGAGCTGGCCCTGCCCGAGCCTGAGCTGGGCGAGGCCCGGCTCCGGCGACCGGCCGAGTTCGCTGGCCTGGCGATAGGCCGCATCGGCCTCGGCGAACGCGCCGCGTAATCGATGCAGCTCGGCCTGCTGGTAGACCGCCTGGCCGACGGACGGATCGGGCCGGGGCAGCGTCAATCTCTCGCGTGCGCGGTGGGCCTCGTGCTCGGCGTCGTCCCACATGCCGCGCAGCTGCATGAGCTGGGCGCGGTGCAGGAGGCACTGGCCTCGGTAGGGCACCATGTCGGGCTGCCGCGCGCACCACTCGGTCAGGGCCGTCGTCCACTCCTGCGCCCGGCGCAGATCGAAGACGTCCTGGCAAGCCTCGATGACGCCGCAGTAAACGATGCCGACGATCATTGGCGAGACCTCGTTGGCGAGCACGGCGACCATCGCCTCGTCGAGCTGGGCCATCGCCCGCTGCGTCTCGCCGAGCTCGATGAGCGCTTCGCCTCGACCGACTCGCCCGAGCGTCACAAGGTCCGGGTCGCCGAACCGTTCCCCGATTCCCGCGACCTCGCCATATGTCTCGAGCGCAGCCTCGGGTTCGCCCTCGTGGATCTGTTGGAACGCCGTCGGTAGAAGCAGGTAGCCGCGCTCGACTGTGTCGAGCCCGCCCTCGTCCAGCTCCCGCTGGGCCCTGGCGAACCAGCCGCTAGCCCGAGCCCATTCGCCGCGGTCGCCCAGGTTCATCCCGATCCAGAACGCGGCCCGGGCGGCGCGCGGCACGTGACCGCCTCGCCGCGCCTCGCCGTGGGCGCGCTCACTGATGTTGACGGTGTCGTCGTCGCGACCGAGCATGTGCGCCGCGATGGCGAGTCGCTCGAGATCGTCGAGATCCAACGGCTGGCGGCGATCGGCCTCAGAGAGGGCATCGAAGGCGGTCTTCCAGTCCAGGCGATCGTAGGCGTCTCGGCCCCGGTCGACCTGCTCGGGTGGCGTCGGTTGCGGAGGTCGCGTCGGCATAGGTCCGAACGGCAGCCTACATGTTTCTACCCATTCCGCCGCTCATCGAAGTTGCACGGTTCGGCCGATGCGAGGCCATCGCGTCCCGTCTACGGTCGGGATGGCGATCGGTCCGCCGGTCGCCTCCGCAACCGGACCGGTGAGTGGGGTGATAGCCATGAACGACGACGCACTCCGTGACTGCTACGACGTGGTCGTGATCGGCGGGGGGCAAGCGGGCCTGGCGATCGGCTACCACCTGTCCCAACGTGGCCTCGACTTCGTAATCCTCGATGCCGCCGACCGGGTTGGCGACGCATGGCGAAGCCGCTGGGACAGCCTCCGCCTGTTCACCTCCGGGCGCTATAACGGGCTTCCCGGTATGCCGTTCCCCGGAGCGCGGCTGGCGTTCCCGACGAAGGATGAGGTGGCCGACTACCTCGTGGCGTACGCGACGCGGTTCGGGCTGCCGGTCCGGTCGGGGACGCGCGTCGAGCGGATCGCGAGGCGGAACGGCGACGGGGCCGGCTTGATGGTGACGGCCAATGGCCAGCGCATCGAGGCCCGCAACGTCATCGTGGCCAGCGGGGCCTACCACGACCCGCTGGTGCCGGGCTTCGCGGACCAGCTCGATCAGTCGATCCTGCAGCTCCACGCAAGCGAGTACCGGCGGCCGTCGCAGCTCCGCGAGGGACCGGTCCTGGTCGTCGGCGCGAGCAACTCGGGCGCGGAGATCGCGCTCGATGTCGCCGTCGAGCACAGGACGACCCTCGTGGGTCGAAATACTGGCGAGATCCCCGTCGACCTGGACGGGCGGTTAGGTGCCCTACTGGATCCGTTGATATGGTTCGCTGCCAACCACATTCTGACCATTGACACCCCGATGGGCGGCAAAGGTCGCGCGCTCGCCCGCTTTCACGGCATTCCGGTCGAGCGGGCACGGTCCAAGCGGCTGCGCGATGCGGGCGTCGAGCGCCGGTACGCGCGGGCCGTGGGCGTGCGCCAGGGCCTGCCGCTGCTCGACGACGGCGACGTCGTTGACGTGGCGAACGTCATCTGGTGCACCGGCTTCCGGCGCGACTACTCGTGGATCGACCTGGCCATCGTCGGCGACGATGGCTGGCCGAAGGAGGATCGCGGGGTCGTCGCTAGCGTGCCCGGGCTGTACTTCATCGGGCTGCCGTTCCAGCGGGCGATGGCGTCGTCGCTGCTGGGCGGCGTCGGTCGCGATGCGGCGGATGTCGTCGACCACCTCGCCGCTCGGCTCCCGGCGGCTTCGAGCGACAGTCGGGCCGATCGAGACCGCGAAACGATCCCCGGGCTCGGCGGCGCCTGACCCTGTGGCAGAGCAGTGCTACGTCGACGCGCAGGATCCGTCGGGTAACTCAGATGACGCCGGCGGCCCTCAGTTGGGCGATCTGGCCGGCGTCGTAGCCGAGCTCGGCAAGCACGTCGGCGCTGTGCTCGCCGAGGAGAGGCGGTGGGGAGCGGATCGACCCCGGCGTCGTCGATAGCTTGATCGGCCCGCCCACCTGAGTGATGTTGCCCAGCAGCGGATGGACTACTTCGACGGTCATGTTGCGGGCGCGCGCCTGCGGCTGGGCGAAGGCGGCGAGCACGTCGTTGACCGGACCACACGGGACCTGCGCCGCGTCGAGCCGGCCCAGCCAGTGGGACGAGTCGGCGGTGGCGAACCGCTCGGCCAGGATGGGGCGCAGCACGGTCCGGTAGCGGACGCGGGCGTCGTTGTCGACGAAGCGGGGGTCGGCGGCGACGGCTTCAAGGTCGAGCGCCGCGCACAGCCGCGGCCACTGCCGCTCGCTGCCCACGGCGACCGCGATCTCGCCGTCCGTGGTGCTGAACGTTTCGTAG
>Ga0299913_10002195_pt1 | contig 15237 bp, 16 predicted proteins | sample RVTome_9_FD_201360 | JGI IMG/M metagenome (GOLD analysis project Ga0299913, IMG submission 201360) | Soil microbial communities from uranium-contaminated site in the Upper Colorado River Basin, Wyoming, United States - RVT155D38 (version 2) ...
ACGCTCGAGGAGCGAGGACCCGAGCGGACCCTGCTGACCATCTCGGCCGACATCTCGGGGCTCGATGACCCTGAGGCGGCGCAGTTCGTCAAGACCATGATGGGGCGGAGCCTCGCCAACATGAAGGCCATGATGGAAGCGGAGATCTAGCGTCAGGATCCACTGTCGCTTCCGAACGTGGCCGACCAGATGAGCGAGGAAGGAACGCCCATGGCGGCCCGTGCCACCGGCAAGGAATGGATCGGCCTGGCGGTCATCTCCTTGGCGTGTGTGCTCTACGTGATGGACCTCACGGTTCTGCATCTCGCGATACCCGCCATCAGCGCTGATCTCAAGCCGAGCAGCGCTCAGCTTCTCTGGATCATCGACATCTACGGGTTCCTGGTGGCCGGATCGCTCATCACGATGGGCACGCTGGGTGACCGGATCGGACGTCGTCGGCTGCTGATGATCGGCGCCGGAGCTTTCGGTGTCGGCTCCGTGGCGGCCGCCTTCTCCACCAGCGCTGAGATGCTCATCGTCACGCGGGCGCTTCTGGGCATCGCCGGAGCAACGCTCGCGCCCTCGACTCTCTCCTTGATCCGCAACATGTTCCTCGATCCGCAACAGCGGACGGTTGCGATCGGGATCTGGATCACCAGCTTCTCGGTCGGAGGGGCGATCGGACCGTTGGTGGGAGGCGTGGTCCTCGAGTACTTCTGGTGGGGAGCGGTGTTCCTGCTGGCACTTCCGGTGATGGCGGTGCTGCTCGTGATGGGCCCGAGGCTCCTTCCGGAGTTCAAGGATCCCAGCGTCGGCCGCCCAGACATCCTCAGCGCAGCGATGGCTCTCGCCGCGGTCCTGTCGGTGATCTACGGCCTCAAGCAGACCGCCCAGGATGGGCTGGACTGGATCTCGATAGCGTCGATCTCGCTTGGCGTGGCATTGAGCGTGGTTTTCGTGAGACGACAAGCGACGCTCGAGGAGCCGTTCATCGACCTCAAGCTGTTCCGGATCCCCTCGTTCAGCGTTTCACTCGCTCTCTACGGTTTCGGCATCTTCTTGGTGTTCGGCGGCTTCCTCTTCCTGCCGCAGTACCTCCAGCTGGTGGTCGGCCTGACGCCTTTCCAGGCTGGTTTGTGGACGCTGCCTTGGGCCCTCGGTTTCGTCGTCGGCTCCAACGTGACCCCGATCCTGGCGAAGCGTTTCGCTCCATCGACCCTGATGCTTGCAGGGTTCGTATTCGCCGCGATCGGCTTCGCCATGCTCACTCAGGTGGACCGGGGATCGGGGCTCGGCATCCTGGTTGCCGGATCGGTCATCTTCTCGCTGGGCACCTCCCCGATGTTCACATTGACGAACGATCTCATCATCGGTTCCGTCCCGCCCGAGCGCGCCGGCGCGGCCGCGGGACTCTCGGAAACCTCGGCCGAGATGGGCGGCGCAGTGGGGATCGCGGTGTTCGGCAGCATAGGGGTGGCGATCTACCGGGGCGGCGTCGAGGTTCCGGCCGAAGTGCCGGGCAACGTTGCGGCAGTGGCTCGGGACACTCTGGGCGGCGCGCTGGACGTGGCGAACGGACTTCCCCCTGACGTCGCCTCGTCCTTGGTCCAGGCCGCGCAGGCCGCGTTCACCGAGGGCATGCATGTCGGGGCCATCATCAGCGCGGTGGGGTGTCTCGCTCTGACCGGTCTCGTCGTTGTGATCCGCTCGAACGAGCGGAGCAGGCACGGCGAGGGAGCCGATGCTTCCGAGATGGAGACCCACGCGGCATCGCCGAGCGGTGTCATCCAGCCCGCCGGTCCGGACTCTTGATCCGAGGCCGTGCGACGCTACTGCCCGTCGAACGCGAGCTGGCAGGTTGAGCGCTGCGTATCGTGAGATCCACCTGGAGGTCATCACCGTCCGGCTCGTGCAGCCTCACAGCCGGGATCTCAGCACGTCGAACTCGCAGCCTGGCGAGGACGGGTCGAAGCCGTGCTCGATCAGCCAGCGGGCCGCCCGCAGGCTTCGAAGCGACCACCACGCGCGGATCACGTCGAGGTCGACGTCGGCGCCGTAGCCGGCGACGACGTCGGCAAGGCGCTCCTCGTGTCCGAGCGTCAAGCTGGCGAGGTCGTACAGGGCATCGCCCTGGGCCGCCTCGGACCAGTCGACCACGCCGGTGATCTCGTCACCGTCGACGAACACGTGGGTGATCTGCAGGTCGCCGTGCGTGAACACCGGCGTCCACGGTCGGAGCGCAGCCTCGGCGATCCGGCGGTTGCGCGTGACCATGTCGGTGGGAAGGACGCCGTTCGTGACGAGCCACTCGCATTCGCTGTCGAGGTTCGATGCGATCTCGTCGTTGCTCCGACCGGGCCATGGCGGCAGTGGCGCGTCGTGCAGCATCCGTGCGGCGGCGCCGGCCGCGGCCCACGCCGCCGACGACGCGGTCGACGGTTCTCCGAGGCGGCCGAGTGCGGTCCCTGGGAGGGCGGCGAGCGCGAGCACGGGCGGCTTCCGCCACAGGACCTCCGGAGTCGGGATCGGCGCCATGGCCATCGCCTCGACCTCGACGTCGGTGCGCGTCTGATCAGTGTCGATCTTCAGGAACATGTCGCCGACGCGCAGGGTCGCGCGCTCCTGATGGGCGACGACAACCTTGACCTCTTCCACGTCGGCCATTGTCGCGGGGATGACCACCGACGTCACCGGGCTTATCGCGTGCGACCGCGTGTCCGAAAGATCCCCGGCATGGGTGACCGGTCTCCGACACCGAAGCCGACGAGAGGGAGGAGCACCTCCGGGGCCTCGGCTACATCGAGTAGCGGACGTTCGACCCGCTTTGCTCGGGCCGGTCGGCCCTCGTGCGGTGGCTCGGCCGCCGATAACCTCGGAGCGATGGTGCGCTCCGATGATCGCGTCGCGTCTCCCAGGACGGGTCGACCATGAACGTCCTGGTGATCCTGAACGATCCGCCGTACGGGACGGAGCGGTCCTGGAACGGACTCCGGCTTGCGGGTTCGCTCGCCCGGCGCGACGGAGTCGCCGTCCGCGTCTTCCTGCTGGGGGACGCCGTCGGCTGCGCGATGGCGGACCAGAAGGTGCCCGACGGCTACTACCACCTGGACCGGATGATCCTGGCGGTCGCCCGCCACGGCGGGGATGTCGGCTGCTGTGGCACGTGCATGGACGCCCGTGGCATCACCGAGGAGATGCTGACGAAGGGAGCGCGACGCTCTTCGCTCGAGGAGCTGGCGGATTGGACGCTGTGGGCCGATCAGGTCGCGACCTTCTGATGGCCATGATCTCAGCCCCGGCAGGAGGAGGCTCGTCATGCACAACGTGAGGGTCGACCAGATCGAGACGACGAAGGAGGCGGCGGCCGAGGACCCGTCGGCCGCGACGCTCGACGTCAGGCTCGAGGGCGCGTGGGCGACCGACGACGCGTTCCCACAGTTCGCGGGTGTCGTGAAGTTCCCGACGGGGGAGGTCACGTTCGAGGCCGACTTCCCTCCGTTCCTCGGCGGCGAGGGACGCGCCCCGACGCCGCTCGCCTACTGCTTCTACGGGGCGATGTGCTGTTACGGGGCGACGTTCGCCACGCAGGCGGCGATGGCCGGGGTGGAGCTGCGCGCCCTGAGGATCGGCCTCGCGTTGACCGTCGACTTCCACGCCGCGCTCGGCCTCGGGGACGTGCCGCCCCTCTCGCCTTTCGAGTTCCAGGTCGAGGTCGAGACCGACGACTCGGACGAGGACGTGCAGCGGGTGAAGACGCTCGCGGACGAGCGGTGTCCGGCGATCTGGGCGATGAGCAACCGCGTCGAGTACACGACGGCGGCTCGCAAGGCGTGAACCCCTGGTAGCACGAAGCCACGACCCTGCAGCGTTAGCTCGCCTCCGGGGCCCCGGCTACATCGAGCAGCCGAGGCCCCGACGATCTCGCTTCACCTCGCTAGCGCTTGATCGCGGAGAAGATCTCCGTGATGGCGCCCGTGAGGATCGCGCCCGCGATCGGGGCAACGATCGCCGCGATCGGAACCCGTGTGGGGTCGCTCCCCGTGATCATGACCGGCGTGTAGATGCTCACCAGCGTCACCGCCAGCCAGACGCCCGCCACCATCAGCGCGTAGACCCCCCAGCGGCTCGTCCCGCCGAGGCCGTGACTGAACGCCCTCACGACCGATCTCGTCGCAGCCAGTCCTGCCAGCAACGCGACCACGAGGGCCACCGGGAAGTGGTCCTGGGTGCTGCCGGTCACCATGTCCGGCGCGAAGATGCTCGTGAAGACGACGGCCAACCAGATCCCGACGAGCGTCAGTCCGCCGAACACGTACCCGGTCCTGCGCTCGTCACGCTCCTCGGTTGGTCCCCTCCCGTTCAACTGCGGAGGCCCGATCCTCGTCTCGATCTGCATGTTGGTTCACCTCCAGGTTCACGCTACCGACGGGCTGCTCCGTGGACGAGAGGCCGGGGGCCTGCATCGAGTAGGCCGTACGGCCCGGATCCACTGTCGTCTCAACGATCAGGAGGATGGCCACACCGTCAAGGCGGCAGCGGATCCGAGTAGCCGTCCGTCACCTGGGAGGCGGGCCGAACGACCCATTCCGCCCACAGCCGTGAACGCCAAGCTTCCGATAGGTCCCCGAAGGAGGCGGTGGCGATGCGGTCAACCAGCTCGAGGGGCGTTGGCACGTTCCGGATCGTGGTCGGGGCCGTCGCGCTGGTGACGATGCTCTTCCTGGCAGGCTGCGCCCAGACCCCCGACCCCCCCAGAGCGACGACCCCGTCGGCGTCGCCCTCCCTCACACCCTCGCCGTCGGTGACGCCCACGCCGCCGGTGACCCCGGCGTCGTGGCGGCGGATCGCGCCGCTGCCGATGCGCGGGTTAGGGATCGACTCGACCGTCCTGGCCGACTCGGAGGTGCTGCTCTTCGCCAGGAAGGGACTCGTTCAGGAGCCGTATTGCCGATACGTCACGTTCTCCTACGACATCGCCAGCGATGGATGGACCCGCCTGCCGGGCGCGCCCGGGCCTGTCGGCTGCTACGAGGGGAGCGACCGAGCAGTCTGGACCGGCACGGAGGCCCTGCTCTGGGGCGTCACGAACACCGCGTACAACCCCGCGACGAACACGTGGCGGAAGCTGCCGCGGCCGCCCGCGGGATGGGCCGGTCCCTCGGTGATCGCGTGGACCGGCACGGAGATGATCGGATGGGGCGGCGGGTGCTGCGGTGGCGCCGAGTCGACGGGCGCAGCGTACTCGCCCGCGACCAACTCGTGGCGGCGCCTCCCGCCTTCCCCATTGTCCGCCAGACACACGACCGGCGTCTGGACGGGCACCGAGCTGATCATCGCCGGTGGCGAGGGACCCGACATCGACAGCGCGCCGATCTACGCCGACGCGGCGGCCTACGATCCGGCTGCCCGCACGTGGAGGTCGATCGCGCCCATGCCGGCGCCCCGATACGCGAGCTCGGCCTGGTGGGACGGGACCGAGGCGTTCTTCCTCGGTGGCCGCCGACGCATCGGCCCAGACTGGAGGTACGGCCTGCTGCCTCGCGGTGTCGCGTATGACCCCAGCGCTGACCGCTGGCGCGGGATCGCTCCCATGGAGGAGCCCCGTCAGGACGAGGTCAGCGTCTGGACCGATGATGAGCTTCTGGTGTGGGGGGGCATCGGAGAGGGAGGAACGATCCCCCGGCACGGCGAGTCCTACGGGCCGGCAACCGACACGTGGACGCCGCTTCCTCAGTCGCTGCTCCGAGCTCGCGTCGACGCGATCACCGTCTGGACAGGCTCGGAGATGCTGATCTGGGGCGGGATGGATGCGAGATTCGACTGGGAGGGCACCGGATCGCCCGGCGACGCATACCTCTCCGATGGTGCCGCCCTCACACCTTCGGGGTGACGCCGCGCGCAAGGTCTACGACATGCTCGGCCTGCACGGGAAGGTCTCGCTGCCCCAGTCGGTGAACTGGCCGAAGACGAAGGCCTTCACGACGATCCGCTCGACCGGAGAAGGCGTCTCGATCAACCCCGCCGGCCGCGACATCGACGGCATCGTCGACCCGGGCGACTACGAGAAGGTCCGCGACGAGGTGATGGACCGGCTGGGTTCATCGACCGACGGGTGGGTGACGTGCTCCGGTCGTCGCGGTCGGGATGCAAGATCACGCCGCCGATGGTGTCGGCCCAGGGCTAGGTAGGGGCCTCGCCAGCCCTTTTTGACCATCTTTACGTTGTTACCTTTCGGTCCGCCCCGGGCGGCGAGTTCGTCCGGCCTCCGGGCCGGCCGGCGAGTTGTTCGAAGAGAGGATGAACGCGAACGGTGCGGCGCTGGTGGGTCGGCGGACCGCCCCCTCGTTTCCTCCGAGGACGGCAGACGCACCTTCTACCCGAGCGGCGCCAGCAGGTTCTTCCTCCCCTTGAACGCGAACAGCAGCAGGTCGACCATCCGGAACGTCGAGTTGTTCGGTCCGAGCGAGGGTCGCCACGCGGCATTGCGAACGATCGACACCTTGCTCCCCTCCATCGCCCGATGGAAGGTCTCCGCGACGATCCTCGCCCCGACGCCTTTCAGCTTCCCCTGATTCAGCTCGGCCTCACGGAGGATGTAGAACCACAACGGGGTGTCCTTCACGAGCGCCGATCGTTGCGTCTGGGTCAGATCCTCGAGGGTCACACCACCGTTCCCCTCGCGGATCTGCGCGGCGGTGAGCTTCGTCAGCGTCACGCCCTTGTTCTTGAGGAACGAGGCCATCTGCTGACCCGTGGCGAGCCGGACCATCTTCGCCCGGATCAGGTTCCGCAGGGCGAGGTTCGGCTCATCCTCCACGCCGGCGGCGGGGAGCGTGCGCAGCGCGTCCGAGAGCTTCGTATCGATCCGCATCGCGGGGTTGAACTTCGCCGCGGGAACCACGAGATCGGCCCGACCGGCCTCCGAGAAGTCGTAGAGGCGTCGGAGATCCGCTACCCAGGTCCCCGCGAGCCTCAGGCCACCGCCGAGGTCGCCGCTGCCGGCCGAGAAGATGAACAGGTAGTCGAGCGTCCCGGTGCCGTTGTCGAAGATCTTGTTCCAGTTGTAGGCCCGGCGGATCATCGAGTGCCCGAGCCGGAACGCTGCGACCGAGAACTCGATCGGCATCGTCGGCACGTCGGTCGGCGTGACCCCGACCTCGAAGGCCTTCCGGCCGTTGTTGAAGACGCTGTTCACGATGCTGGCCGCACAGATCCGGGGCAGGTAGTCCGTGCGCAGCATCCACTGGTAGTGCCTCGTCACCATCGCGCGCGCCTTCTGGAACCGCTTGGCGTCCGGCACCGAGGCAGGAAGCGTGTCGACGACACGGTTGTGGAACCGGATCATCGCGAGGTGCGTCTGCGCGACGGCGAGGTTCTCGTCGTTCCTCGGGTCCGGGATGATCGCCTTCCGCCTCGCCTTCGTCGTGCTCCCGGCGCCGCGAGGAAGATCGAAGCCGTCCAGCACGCCGAAGCCGTCATCGAGCGTCTTGCCCATCCGCAGGTGGATCCCGTCCGCCTCATAGAACTTCTCCGAGGCGGGATCGTTCGGACCGGCACCGTAGAGCGAGTCGAGGTCCAGGCTCGGGGAGCGCGCCTGGACGAGCTCGGCCGGTGTCACGTTCTCGCCGAGCATCACGGCGGTCTTGTCGAACGTGAGGTCGTGATCGACGAACTGGCCCAGGTAGGTGAACCCGGCGGGGATCTCCGACGGGCCGCCGCCGCCGGAGACCATCACGGCGGCCAATCGCTCGCGCGCCCCGTCGCCGATCTGATGGCCGATCCCGCTCGGGCCCATACGCGAGAAGCGGAACGGTGGGGTCAGCGCTTCCTCGGGCGCCGACAGCGTCCGCGTTCGCCCGCCCACCGTTTCCCCCAGGAGGCCCTCGCCGATCACGAAGTAGCTCTCGGAGCCGTGCTTCTCCATCGCGATCCTCCCTTCCGGTCGGCCTCGGCCTGACCACGCCGCTCGCCAACGGGTGGAGCGACCGTAGCCTGCGGGGCGGGATGCGCGTATCCGTTATCCACCGTCGGATGAACGGCCGAGTTCGGTGGAGGCGATCCTGAGGGGAACCCGCTGTCGCCTTCGCTCACCCGTCTGTACTCCTCCGTGATCCGCGCGTGGAGTATGGAAGTACACGAACCGCCCCCAGGTGCCATACGTAGACCTTCTCGATACGTGACGGTCCGCACGGGACGTGGAACGAAGAGGAGGGCACTGGCATGGCGGAGCCGAGCTTGTACGAACGATTGGGTGGCGTGTTCGCGATCGCCGCGGTGATCGAGCACTTCAGCGATGCGGTCGTCCAGAACACCGAAGTCGGCCAAGCATCGAAGAACCCCGATCTTCGTGAGTGGCATACCAACCAACTGGACAGGCTGCCGGGGCTGAAGTTCATGCGCACGCTGTGGGTCTGCAACGTCGCCGGTGGACCCCTCTCGTTCTCGGCCACGAAGCCGGGAAGCACGCCCCTCGGTTTGGAAGAGGCCCATCGCGAGCTCCACATCTCCCCCGAGGAGTTCGACGAGGTCGCGGCTGAGCTGGGACGCTCACTCGATCATTTCGAGGTCCCCCAGCGCGAGAAGGACGAAGTCCTGGCGGCGTTCGCGGCCCACAAAGGGGAAGTGACCGAGGGATCGATGGCTCCGGCCTGAGAGGTATACACATCCGATCGTCGCGGAACAGGTGCACTCACTTGTAGGCGGTCGCTCGAGACACGCCCATGGTCGCGTTGACGTCTTCTCCAACCGCCTCATAGGCTCGAGCTCACTATCGGTCGACCGCCCCCCGGTCTCCGGCGACCCCGGCCCCCAGGCGGGCACGAGAGGAGTGGTGCACAGATGCCACGACGCATCTGCGGCCTGGTAGCGGTGACCCTGCTACTGGCCGTGCTCACACCCGGGGCGGGCGCTCACGCCGCCACCAAGAAGGTGAAGCGGACCGTCGACGTAGGCGTCCGTGAGGTGGCGCCGAATGAGACCGCCAACCTGAAGCTGAACGCGCGGGCGGCGAGACAGGATATCCGTCAGGCGGCCTCGGCAAGTGCGGCGCCGGTCACGGCGCAGTCCACCGTCGGCGAGGAGAAGTTCTGGCTCGCGATCGACTTCCAAGAGGGGGCCTTGCAGCTCAAGGAGTACGAACTCCGCGCGATCGGGAACAACATCGAGGTCTGGGTCGCCAGCGACGAGGACGAGGTGTCGAGCGGCACCAACTTCCCCGAGGGCGATTGCCGCAACGGCGAGCGGACCGAGATCACCGACGAGCAGGTCGCGTACCTCGTGGATCAGTTCGACAACAACATCCTTCCGAAGGAGTCGGAGGCGTTCAGCGTCGCGCCGGACCGCGACGGATCGAACGCGATCCTGGACGACATCGTCGGCCTGCCTGCCGACTACTACACGGGTGACGGCGACGACACCGTCGCACTCATCGACAACGTGCGGGACGAGAACTTCTACGACACGAACAACCAGAACGGGTTCTCGTACGTGGCCGGCTTCTTCTCGTCGTCGTACGGGCTGTACCTCGATCGCAACGTGATGACGATCGACGCGTTCGACTGGCTGCACCGCACCGGTGCGACGCCGCCGCACGAGCCGACGACCGATCTGTGCACGAGCGCTCCGGCCCGCCCGTTCCTATACGAGAGTGTGTTCGCGCACGAGTACCAGCACCTCCTGCTGTCCTACGTGGACCCGGCGGAGACGACCTGGATGAACGAGGGCCTCTCCGACTGGGCGCAGACCCTGACCGGCTACGTCGACCCCTCGACTCCGGTCACGGAGCTGGGCTACGACAGCCACGTCCAGTGCTTCCTGGGATGGCTGGGCGTGCAGACGGATGTGAATCCGATCCCACGGGACGGCGGTCCCGAGAACTCGCTCAACCTGTGGGGAGACCAGAACGACTTCGAGTGGGAGATCCTGTGCGACTACGGGGCCGCCTACACGATGATGGAGCTCTTCGCCGACCGGTTCGGTGAAGGGTTCATGAGCGACCTGCACCAGGACGGCGAACACCAGGGCTTCGACAGCGTGGATGCGCTCTTGAACGCCCACGGGAGCAGCCTCGACGCCCGCGGGATCATCGATCAGTGGGCTGCTGCGGCCGCGTTGGACGGCGTGCTGGACGACGGGGCGCGCCTGAAGGGCGGCGACAAGTCGGACTTCCAGGTGTCGACGCTCGACGCCACGATCAACTGGGACACCGCCCAGACGTACAGCACTCCCGGCGCTCCGCCGAACGGATCGGACTACGTCCGGCTGCGCGACGGCCAGGGCTCGTATCTCTCGGCATCCCAGATCGGGCGGATCGCGTTCGACGGCGTCAACACGTTGCCGCCCTTGCCGATCGACTGGGTCGTGGATCCGGATCCACCTGGACAGGCTGGCGACCCCGCCCTGCACTCGACGGACGCCGACAGTAGGAACTCGGTGATCGTGCAGGAGGTGGACGTCCCGGCGGGTTCGCCGCAGCTCACGTTCGACGCGGCATGGGATCTGGAGACGACCTTCGACTTCGGGTACGTCCAGATCACCGACGACGGAGGCGAGACCTACACGAGCCTCGAGTGCACGGACACCGTCGACGACACGGATCCGGAGCTCAGCAACGTCGGTCCCGGCTTCGGACACGGGTTCAACGGCTTCGACGACACGCCGACGTTCGAGCCGCAGGCCTGTGACCTCTCGCCGTGGGCCGGCCAGACCGTGGGGCTCGCGTTCCGGTACTTCTCGGACTCGAACACCCACGGGGACGGCTTCTGGGTCGACGACGTGATGATCGACGACACGCTGATCTCCGACGGCTCGACGCTTGCGGGCTGGGAGTCGGCGACGCAGTTCAACAACGTCGAGGTCGAGGCGTACACGGTCCGAGTGATCGCGTACGGCGGCCGCGGCAACAGGGCCTTGATCGCCGAGGTGCCGCTGGACGAGGACATGAACGGCGTCCTCACCCGCGGGGTCCTTCGCAAGGCGATCGGGGTCAATGCCGACGTGGTGGCCGCGATCGTGACCTACCACGACTCCACGGAGTTGGTGCAGCAGTACGCGCCGTACACGCTGCGCGTGAACGGCGTGGTCCAGCCCGGCGGATAACCGACGGGGCGTCACGTCCGAGAGGGAGCGGCGTTCGCCGCTCCCTCTCGCACGTGCGACTTCGCAAAGACTCGAACGGATAGGCGGTCGCGCGATGGGGAACGAGTACTCGCAGGAGCTGATCGATCTGGCCTTCGCGGCCCTCGATCACGGTATCGACTCCGTCCGTGAGAGCGGCGGTCCACTCATCCCGTTCGTCATGAGCGAGAGCGGTTCGGATCGGGGCCTGAACCGGTTCGCTGCGGAGCTGCTCGAAGAGGCCCTCGCGCAGGCCATCGCTCACGTCCAAGCCTTGAGGAACGAGCCCGGCACCCGGCACGTCTTGGCCTATGACGGCTACATCAGACTCCCGACCGGGGAGCGGTCCGACGCGATCTACGCGGAAGGGGTCGAAGCCGACAGCGCGGTGGTGATGGGTCTCGCGCAGAGGTACCGCCCGAAGCGACCCCTCCGGAAGTTCGAAGCCGTCGGCAAACCCATGCTCCTCCCGCCAGGTTCGGCCAAGCTCGATCTCTGACGTGAGCGGTCTCATCCACCGCGGCTGATACCCCCGCGCCTGGAAGAGTCTCTCGACCGAGAGTGTCGCCATGCGGGTGCTTCTCGGCGGTGTTGTCCGCCGCTGTCTCTCGATGCTCCCCCAGCGAGCGGTCGCTCGGAGAGCCTCGAGCGCTCCGCCTCGAAGACTCCCGACTTGACATATCGTTTCTCGATGGTATCGTTCTTCGATAATATCGAAGAACGATACAGAGGAGGCTCCAGATGGATCCGATGCCGTCACGTGCCGCTCGTACCGCGTACCTCGTGCTGACGGTCATCTTCTGGATCACCGTGGTCGTCGGCCTGATCCTGGTGGCCCACCGTCTGGTCGGGTTCGGGCAGGATCCCGGGACACTCACCCTCCCGGCGAGCATCTCCGTCAACGACGTCCGGCTCCCCGAGGCGTTCGAGGTCGCGGGGCCGTTGCCGGTCAACGTCGACGTCGCCGACCCGAGCCTCTCGCAACGTTTGATCGCCACGGTCCCCGTGTTCGTCTGGTGGGCACTGGTGCTCGTCGTCTTGTGGCTCGTGCGGAAGGTGGCACGGTCCGCCGCGCAGGGAGACCCGTTCCGTGCCTCGAACGTCACCAGGCTGCGGTGGCTCGGCGCGCTCTTCCTGGTGGGCTTCCCGCTGGCGACGATCGTCGCCGGGTACTTCGCGGACCTGCTGTTCTCCCCGGAGGTGTGGACGGGTGGACCACTGCCCGCCGGCGGGATCGAGGGCGGGTTCCAGCTGGTGGTGTCCGCTCCCGCGATCATGGGGGCCGTCTGCCTGTTCGCGCTCGCAGAGGTGTTCGCGTACGGTGCCCGGCTGCGCGAGGACGTCGATGCCACGATCTGAGCCAGATCCGCAGCCCGATCACCGGATCGCCGTGCATCTGGATCGGGTGCTCGCCGATCGAGGGATGACCCTCACCGAGCTCGCGGAACGCGCGGGGGTCACGGTCGTCAACCTCTCCGTGCTCAAGAACGGTAGGGCTCGCGCGGTGAGGTTCTCGACGCTCTCGGCGATCTGCGACGTGCTCGGATGTCAGCCGGGGGACCTGCTCAGGTTCGAGCCGGGCTCGGCGCGAGGTGGCCGCTGAGATGCTTCGAGCTGCCTGGGGCTACGGGCATAAGCCCTCGGCCGTCCTCCTAGGATGCAGTTCGTGGACAAGCCGATGAGCGTCGAGGAGTACCTGGCGGCTCTGCCGAAGGACGCTCGCGCGACGCTGGAGAAGATCCGGCAGGCGATCATGGCCGCCGCGGCGACCGCGACCGAGAAGATCGGCTACGGGATGCCCGGGTTCTCCTACGACGGTCGATACCTCGTCTACTACGCGGCATTCAAGGATCACTGCAGCTTCTTCCCTGCGAGCACTGGGGTCATGGAGGAGTTCGCGAAGGACCTCGAGTCCTACGACGTAGCGAAAGGAACCATCCGATTCCCGATCGGCAAGCCGCTGCCCGGGACGCTCGTCAAGAAGCTGGTCAAGGCGCGGATCCGGGAGATCGACGCACTCAGACGTCGTTGAGGGCTGGCGAACGAGCGCCGCGAGCGCGTACCGTGTGGTGATGGCGACCTACGAGCATCTCTGCCTCGCCTGCGAGCACCCGTTCGAGGAGCGGCGGCCGATGACCTCCGCCCGGTCGACCGCGCCGGCGTGTCCATCGTGCGGGAGTGACCGGGTGCGCCGTCGGTTCTCGTTCTCCGCGTCGACCGGGAGCGCAGGCGCCACCCCGAAAGCCCAGCCCGCCAGCGGTGGCTGCTGCGGCGGTGCCTGTGGCTGCAGCAACTGACGGATCCGGGGACGCGAACGGCCTCCGCGGTGGCGTAACCGAGCCCGCTCACGTCGGGGACGAACGCACCACGCTGCTGGGGTTCCTGCAACGACAGCGCGATCTGGTCGCGTGGAAGATGCGCGACGCGTCCGACGAGACACTCGCCTCGGTTCGGATGCCGAGCGGCCTCACCCTGCACGGCATCGTCCGGCATCTGGAGAACGTGGAGCGGTCTTGGTTCCGGGAGTTCTTCGCCGGCGAGATAGGTCTGCGCTTCGACTGGACAGACGAGGATCCCGACGCCGACATGCGAGCAGAGGGTGTTCCGATGGCTGCACTTCTCGCCGCCTACGCGGCGGAGACCAAGCTGTGCGACGAGGTGATCGCGGCGGCTCCCTCGCTCGACGCCACCGCTGTCGATCCGGACGGCACGTACTCCCTGCGCTGGGTCATCGTGCACATGATCGAGGAGACGGGGCGGCACCTCGGCCACATCGACCTGCTGCGTGAACAGGCGGACGGCGCGGTCGGCGAGGGGCCACCGGCGGACGCGTAAGTGGTCCGACACGGGGTTGTGACCGACCCCTCGTGGATAACGTCATGCTGTGGAAGGGATCGCGGGCTATTTCACCGCGCTCGGGCTCTCGACGGCCGCTGGGCTCAACGCGTACATCCCGTTGCTCACCGTCGGACTGCTGAACCGCTACACGGACCTGATCGACCTGCCGGCCCCATGGAACAACATCGGCGATCCCCTCGTGCTCGGGATCGTCGGGGTGGTCGGGCTGGCGGATTTCATCGGCGACAAGGTGCCGGTCGTGGACCATGTGCTCCACGCGATCGGGACGGTGGTCGCACCGGTCGTGGGGGGCGTGCTTGCGTTCGCGTCTGCGACCGCGTTCGACGTGAGTCCCGGTCTCACGGTCCCGCTGGGGGTTGCGGCCGCGCTCGCGACGCAGGTCGGCCGGACCGCCGCCCGCCCCGTCGCCACGGTGACGACGGGCGGGGGCGCCGATCCCGTCGTGAGCTTCGCCGAGGACGGCGTCTCCGGTGCGCTCTCGGTCACGGCAGTCATCTGGCCCGCCGTAACCGCCGTCCTCGCGGTGGTCGTGCTCGTCGCGGTCTTCGTGATCTGGCGGAAGTGGCGCACGTTCCGCTCGCGCTTCCAGACACGTGATCGTTCGGTGGGACCCGGCTTCGTCGGCTAGCGCGTCCGAGCCGGCGCATAGACTCCGGCTCCCATGGAAGCTCCGGAGATCGCACGGCGACGGATACGCAACTCGCGGCTCACCGGGGATGGGTTCGGATCGGCGGACGAAGCCGTCCGGTGGCATCTCGCGATGCAGGCGCAGGACTACGGTCCGGCCAAGTGGTCGATCGGTCAGCGATCGACCGGACTGCACAGCGACGACCTCGATGAGGCCCTCGCGAGCGGCTCGATCATCCGCACGCATGTGCTCAGGCCGACGTGGCACTTCGTCGCTCGGGACGACATCCGCTGGCTGGTGGCGCTCAGCGGCCCGCGGGTGCAGCAGGGGAACGCCGGCCGATACCGGCAGCTCGGGCTGGACGAACGGACACGGGCCCGTGCGCAGAAGGTGATCGTCTCCGCGCTCGAAGGGGGGCACCGGCTCACCCGCAAGGAGATCGGCGCCGCCCTCGACGACGCGGGGATCGACCGGGAAGGCCAGCGGCTGCCGTACATCCTCATGCATTGCGAGCTCGAGGCCGTGATCGGCAGCGGCGGGCTCGCGGGGAAGCAGCAGACGTTCGCGCTCCTGGACGATCAGGTCCCCGCCGCCGGACGGTTCGATCGGGACGACGCGCTGGTGGAGCTGGTTCGCCGCTTCCTCACGAGCCA
>Ga0299913_10002196_pt1 | contig 15235 bp, 6 predicted proteins | sample RVTome_9_FD_201360 | JGI IMG/M metagenome (GOLD analysis project Ga0299913, IMG submission 201360) | Soil microbial communities from uranium-contaminated site in the Upper Colorado River Basin, Wyoming, United States - RVT155D38 (version 2) ...
CCACCTCGAGAGCCGGGTGATCTTCGGCTCCGGCGCGTTGCCGCACGACGAGAAGCCCGAGGAGTTCGAGGCGCTGGTGCGCGAGTGGCTCGGGCGGGTCGAGCGCATCTGAACTGCCCTCAGTCGGGCTGCTAGCGCAGCCCAGCGGATCGAAGCAACCGGGACCTTCCAGAGACGACGGCCTCACCCGGGCCCCTGCCTCGAACCGCCGCCGCTGAAACCGTGTTATAATCGGAAACCGCCTTGGCGCGCTAGTGCCAGCGGTCTGTTCCAACAACTATATACCCAAAGGAGGCTAGAACAGCATGCTTCATGATACTATTCTAGAAGTTCGGCGGCAACAATCTAGCAAATGGGTTGGACTGCTCTTTGAAGAGGACCTCGCTCGACTATTCATTATTCTCGTGGTGCTTAGGAAGATAGGACGAGCTTACAATTTTGTGGTAAGCGATCTGACACTAAGAGCCAACACCACCGAGAGTTACGGATATCGAGGCCCCCTATACTGAGGTTAACTGGCACCAAAAACGCGGCTTCAGGTGTAGTAGAATTTCACACGTACATCTCGCGCGCAGAAAGCCACAAAAGCCCGGCATACACTTCACCATTAGTTCCGACAAAGGTACGACGGAGCTATTGGGGTACATAAACAGCTCGATGAAATGTCGGCTGGAAGTTGACCCTGGCGAGTCCATCTTCTGGATACGACTGGTTGATTTCAGACAACTCACGCTTTCTTCGCCCGAATAGCTATGAGTTCGTTCGCATAGCGCGCAGATCAAAACCATAAACGCGCAGTTCAAATTCAAAAAAGGCCCGGCGGATGGCGAATCCGCCGGGCTCGGAAGGCAGGACCGGACGGTCCGGTCCTGGCGATGCCTGGGTTGGTGCTACGTCTCCACTGACATGGACCTCAGTGGACCTGGACGTTGCCGCTCGAGAGCGTCGAGTCGGCGCTGTGGACGAGGGCGCCGGTGGCGCTGCGGACCTCGAGTGCGAAGCGGTCGTTCGTGCCCGGCTCGCCGTGGTCCTCGACGACCGCCCGGTAGCCGCAGGTGCCGCCCGAGTAGGTGCACGGGCCGGAGAAGGTGGCCATCGAGCCGTCGACGGTCAGGGCGGTCACCGTGCCGGAGAGGTCGAGGCCGCCGCTCCCCCGGTCGTAGGTGATCCGGCCGTCGGCGCCCGCCGCCTTCCGCTTCGCGTTGAAGCCGAAGCTCACGGTGCCGCCGCCGGTCGGGCGCGGGATCGAGCCGGCGCCGCTCGCCTTGTCGCCGCCGCCCCCGCCGCCCTGGCCCGGGGTCACGGTGACCGTCACCGCGGCGCCGTCGCAGGCGCCGTGCGGATCGCACGCCTCGTAGGTGAAGCCGTCGGTGCCGCTGAAGCCAGCGTCCGGGCCGTAGGTGAGGGTGCCGTCGCCGTTGTCGGTGACGGTGCCGTTCGCGCCCTGACCGAAGCTGCCGACCGAGAGCGCCTCGCCCTCGGGATCGGTGTCGTTGGCGAGCACCGGGACGGTGACCGGCTGGCCCTCTGCGGTGGTCGCCGCATCGTCGGCCGCCGTCGGCGGATCGTTCGGCGCCGCGTCGACGGTGACGTTCACCGTCGCCGTGCCGCAGGCGTTCTCCGGGTCGCAGACCTCGTAGTCGAAGCTGTCCTCCCCGGTGTAGCCGGCGTCCGGCTGGTAGGTGATCGTCGAGTCCGGGTTGACGGTCGCGGTGCCGTGCAGCGGGTCGGTGGCGCCGACCACGGTCAGCGGGTCGCCGTCGGGGTCGGCGTCGTTCGCCGTCACGTCGATGGTGACCGCCTGGCCCTCCTCCGTCGTCGCCGCGTCGTCGGCCGGCTCGGGCGCCCGGTTCGTCGGGCACTGGCCCGGCACCAGGGTGTCGGTGAGCTCGACGTCGTCGATCCACCAGGAGGTGCCGGGCAGCGAGCCGATCACCAGCGGGTCGGCGACCAGGCGCCAGCGGACGAGCACGTCGCCGCCGGCGTACGCGCCGAGGTCGACCTCGACCGGCGTCATCGCGTCGATGAACTGGCTCGGGCCGGTCCAGGCGTCGCGGCCGCCGATCGCGCTGCCGAAGCCGGGGTCGATCGCACCGTCGTAGCCGCCGGCCACGAACGAGCCGCCGCCCGCGACGACGTCGACCCAGGTCGAGCCGCCGTCGGTCGACACCTCGAGGACGCCGCCGTCGAAGCCGGCCTCGAGCTCGTAGCGGTGCATGAAGCGGAGGCGGCTCGTCGCCGACAGGTCCTGCGGCGGAGCGATCAGCCGGTCGTCCTTCTCGTCGAGGGTCGCGGCGTCGCTCGAGTACGAGTTGCTCGGGCTCGAGGCGAAGACGTCCACGCCGACGGTCCAGGGGTGCGAGATCGGCAAGTTGTTGACCGCGGTCGCGACCTGCCAGCCGGGCTCGGCGCCGGGCTCGAAGTCGTCGGAGAACGAGCCCTCGGGCACCGGCGGACAGCGCGGCTCGACGGCCACCGTGACGTTCGCCGAGTCGGTCAGCCCCGCCTCGTCCTCGACCGCGTAGGTGAAGACGTCGACGCCCGAGAAGCCCGGGTCGGGCTGGTAGGTCACCGTGCCGTCGCCGTTGTTCGCGGTCGCGCCGTTCGCCGGGTCGGAGACCGAGGTCACCGTCAGGGCGCCGTTCGAGCTGGCGTCGTTGGCGAGGACCTCGATGACCACGGGCCGGTTCTCGGTGGTCGACGCGGAGTCGTCGTTCGCCTGCGGCGCGCCGAGACTGCAGCTCGCGTTGGTCCGCACGAGGTAGCTGCCGGGGCCGGCGCTGTCGCCGGGCGAGAGCAGGCCGGTGCAGGCGGCGCCGAGGAAGACCTGGGTCCTCCCCTCGACGCCGGCGAGCGACTGCCCGCCGTGCGCCCCGTCGGAGATCCCGACGAGCGCCTTGTCGACGGTGATCGTGATCGTGCCGTCGGCGGCGAACTCGCAGCCCTCGGGCTCGCCCTGCGAGGAGAAGAGCGTCCCGTCGAAGGTTCCGTAGCTGCAGGTCAGCCCCGCGACCGGGTTGCACGACTCGAACGAGACGAAGTACTGCACGTTGTCCGGCGAGCGCCACAGCGCCCGCCACGCCGCGCTCGGGTGCGGCACCGAGAGGTCGTCGACCTCGATCGTGACGACGAGCTTCTCGGAGCCGTCGGCCTGGAACGGCTCGGCCATCGAGATCCTGGTCAGGTCGAGCGACGGGTCGCCGCCGGCCTGGACCGTGGTGTCGCCGGTCGGATCGGTCGCGACGGTGATCCCGGACGCCTCGCAGTGGGTCTCCGGGTCGGGCGACTCGCCCTCGGCGACGGCGAGCACCTCGCCGCACGAGGCGCCCTCGCCGAGCGCGTTGACCGCCCGCACCCGGTAGTAGTAGTCGAAGCCCGGGACGGTCGAGGCGTCGTCGTAGGAGCGCTCCGCTCCGCCGACGCTCGCCACGAGGCCCGGCGAGGGCTGGTCGGCCCGCCGGCGGTAGACGTTGTACGAGGTGATCGGCGAGTTGCCGTCGAACGGCTCCTGCCAGGAGACGCGGACGAATTCCCCCGGCTCGCCGGCGTCGACGATCGTCGCCTCGACGAGCGGCGAGGCAGGCACGTCGGTAGCGTCGAGCGCCGCGTACATCCGCTTGCCGGTCGTCTGCCGGGCGATCGTGGCGACGTCGGTGCCGCTGTTCGGGCCGGCCTTCTCGCACGAGCCGATGCAGCCGTCGGCGTAGGCGAACAGCACCCGGCCGTCGCGGTCGATCGTCATGTCGTTGAAGTCGAGGAGGTTGCGGGTCGCCGAGCCCTGGGGCTGGAAGCCGCCCGCGTAGACCGTGCCGCGCTGGATCGGGTCGCCCGGGTCGATCGACACGGTTGTCCAGGTCTGCCCGCCGTCGTAGGTGAAGGCGACGTAGGCGTACCAGACGTGCGGCGAGGCCGGATCGTCGGCGCCGCCGTTGCCGCCCTCCTCCGCGCCGAGGAAGCCGAAGGCCGCGCGGTCGCCGTCGCCGGCCACGACGACCGGGAACGCGGTGTTCTGGACGTCGCCGCCGTTCGGCCCGGCGCCGAGCCCGACGTCGGTCAGGTTCGTCCAGGTGAGCCCGCCGTCCTCGGACCCGGCGACGAACGGGTGGCCGCCGTTGGTCATCCCGAGGTAGATCGTGCCGTCCTCGGCGATGCCGACCGACGGGTCCCAGGTGCCCGACGAGGTGCCCGGCACCCGGCGCACGTCCCAGGTGATCCCGTTGTCCTCGGAGACGACGACCGCCTGCTCGCCGTTGCACCCCTTGTTCGGCACGTAGACGGTGCCGTCGAGCGCGACCTTGACGTGGCCGTGCAGGCCGCCGCACTCGGTCAGGTTGTAGATCGGCACGGCCGGGCCGAAGGTCAGACCGCCGTCGTCGCTACGCGCGCACTGGGCAATCGCCGCGTCCTGCGAGCAGTAGTAGACGGCGTTCGGGTAGAGGAGCCCCTCCGGGTCGCGGGTCAGCGGCGCGTGGAAGCGGCCGCCGCCGACCGACTGGTGGTCGACGCCGGAGTTGATGCCGCAGCCCTGCGACGGCGTCCAGCTGGCTCCGTCGTCGTCGGAGAAGGCCATCAGCGAGCACTTCGGCCCGAGCTGGGAGGAGAAGGTGCGGCCGGTCTCGCGGTCGGTGAACAGGATCGGGTCGAGGGTGGTGATCGAGGTCGTGTCGAACGAGACGTCGGTCCAGGTGGCGCGGGCCGGCGAGGTGCAGTCCTCGAAATCGACGCGCAGGGTCTCGAGACCGGAGATGTACATCGCGCGGCCGCTGTTCCAGTTCGAGCCGATCGACGGCTCGGCGGCGCTGCGGCCGAGGTGGTCGGGCGCGACGTGGATGGCGAACGACGGACCCGCGGACGGGTCGCCGGCGCCGCCCCCGCCGAGCTCGAGAGTGGCCGACGCCGAGTAGGCCTGGAGCGCCGCGTAGTTCGAGACGCTCACGGTGTAGGTGCCCGAGGCCGGGTTGATCAGCAGCACCGACTCCGGCTGGCCGGGGCTGTTGCCCGAGTCGTCGACCAGCGCGCCGTCGGGCCCGTAGACCTCGATGTCGTAGTCGTCGCTGAGTTGCGGGACGACCTCGATCGCGACGGTGAAGGGATCCGAGGGGGCGAGGATCGTGAGCTGGAAGTTGTCGCAGGCCGCGTTGCTCGGTCCGTTGCAGGTCGCCGACGCGGTCGGCGGCTGCGGGTTGCCGGTCCAGGCGAGCGTCGGGGCGTCGGTCGAGACCGTGCCCGACGCCGGGGTCGCCGCCGGGGCGGGGGCGGCGACGAGCAGGGCGAGCGCCCCCGCGAGAGCGGCCGGAGCCGTCGCGCGGCGGAGCGCCGTGGAGTGCATCGCGTTCATCTCATCTCCTCCTCGGATCATGTCGACACGCTGGGCGGCGGCGGCTGGGCCGCCGCGCACCGCGAGCCTCTCCCGCCGCGCTGCGCCGGGGAACCGGGGAAATCCCTCAGCTCGGCTGGGGAACTTCCCTCAGGCGGGCCGGCGCCCGGCCGAGTACAATGGCCGACCGCCCGGCCCGCCGAGCCGCCAAGCCCGCCGACCGGTGAACCGCCCGAGGCCCGACCGAGACACGGAGCCGACATGCGACCCTCCCGGACCCGCCCCTCTCGCGACCGCGGCGCCCGCTTCCCGACGGGGCTCCCCGCTGTGGTCCCCGTCGCGGCCCCGGTGCTCGTTCTCGTCGTCGCCCTCGCTGCGCTCGCCGCCTGCGCGACGCCCGGTCCGGCGCCGGCCGCGCCGCACCCGGGCGGCGCGGGCGCGGACGCGGCCCCGGCGGCGGCCCCGGCCGTCTGGGCGCGGGCGATGGGCGGGGTGAACCGCGAGTACGCGAACGGGATCGCCCCGGCCGCGGACGGCGGCGTCTGGGTCGCCGGTCACTTCACCGGCGGCACCGAGCTCGGCGAGCCGGGCGGCGGCGGCGCCCTGCGCGGCGCCGGGCAGAGCGACGCCTTCGTCGCCCGGCTCGATCGCGACGGCGGGCTCGCCTGGGCGGGCCGGCTCGGCGGCGCCGAGGCCGACGAGGCGAAGGCGGTCGCCGCCGCGCCGGACGGCGGCGCCTACGTCGCCGGCTACTTCTCGGGCAGCGCCGACTTCGACCCCGGCCCCGGCAGTGCCGAGCTGACGACCGCCGGCAGCGGCGACGCCTTCCTCGTCCGGCTCGACGCGGGCGGCCGGCTGGTCTGGGCCCGCCGCTTCGGGGGACGGTTCGGCGACGTGGCGCTCGGGGTCGCGGCGGATGCCGCGGGCCGCGTCTACGTGACCGGCTACTTCCAGGGCCGTGCCCGGTTCGGGGAGGGGGCCGAGGCGGTCGAGCGGACCGCCGCCGGCGGCACCGACGCCTTCCTCGCCGCGCTGACCCCCGAAGGCGAGCTCCGCTGGACCGTCCACTTCGGCGGGCCCGAGGACGACGAGGGGCGGGCGGTCGCCGCCGACCGGGACGGCGCGGTCTTCGCCGGGCGGTTCGGCGGCGAGGCCGCGGAGCAGATCGGCCCGGCGGGGCGCGCCCCGGCGACGGCCCGCGCCGCGGGCGGCACCGACGCCTTCGCCGCCCGGGTCGGTGAGGGCGGCGAGATCGGCTGGCTCGCCCGGGTCGGCGGCCCCGCGGACGACGTCGCCCACGCGGTCGCGGCCGACGGAGCGGGCCGGGCGTGGGCGGCGGGCCAGTTCGCCGGCGACGCCGAGCTCGGGCCGGCAGCGAACGGCCGGGTGCTCTCGAGCGGCGGGCGGACCGACGGGTTCGTGGTCGAGCTCGGCGCGGGCGGGCGCATCCTCGAGACCCGCAGCTTCGGCAGCCCGGGCGACGACTTCCCGTTCGGGCTCGCCGCGGCGCCCGGCGGCGGCGCCTACCTCGCCGGCTTCTCCCAGGACGTGCCGCACCCGGACGAGGCGCGCGGCCCGCGACCGACCGGCTCGTGGGTGGTCGCCCTCGACCCCTCGCTCGACCAGCGCTGGCGCCGCACCTTCGATGCCGACGGCGGCATCCAGGTCCTCGGCCTCGCGGCGCCCGCGGGCGAGGGCCCGCGCGTCGCGGGGATCTTCGAGGGCCGCGCCACCCTCGACCTCGGGCCCGAGCGCGCCGAGATCGTCCACCGCCGCAAGACCGACGCCTTCGCCGCCGCCCTCGCTCCGTAGTCCACGCGGCCGGGCGGGCGGGCGCTCAGGCGACCGCCGGGGCGACCTCGCGCACGACCTCGCGCAGCGCGGCCAGCCCGTCGAGGAGGCGGGGCGAGGGGCGGCCGACGATGGCCTCGGGGACGAGGAAGACGCGGCGACGGCGGACGAAGAGGAGGTCGCGCCACGCCGGGTTGCGGTAGACGACGTCGGGGCGCACCTTGTCGGGTGCGACGCCGCACCAGGAGAGGACCACCGCGTCGGGCGCCATCTCCCGCACCTCCTCGTCGGGCACCGGCCGGCTCTTGACCGGCTCGTGTCCGAGGGGGTTGCGCCCGCCGGCGAGCTCGATCAGCTCGGACGCCCAGGAGTGGCGGCCTGGCGCGATCACCGGCTTGGGCCACCACTGGAGGAGGACCGTGGGCCGCCGGCCCGCCGGCGCCTCGGCCCCGCCGGAAGCCTCGGTCCGGGACGACGGTGCGAAGGCGGCTTCGAGCTCCGCCGCCAGCTCCTCGCCGCGCGCAGCGACCCCGAGGCGGGCGGCGATCTCGCGCACGTCGCGGGCGACGTCGGCGAGGCTCGTCGGCTCGGGCGCCACGTAGGGGAGCCCCGCTCTGTCCACCGCCTCGACGACCGCCTCGTGTCCGGGCACGGTGAGCGAGGCGAGCACCAGGTCGGGCTCGAGCGCCGCGACCCGTCCGACGTCGACGGACAGGTCGGGGCCGACCCGCGGCAACCGCGCCACGACCTCGGGTGGGAAGTCGGAGTGGTCGTCGACGCCGACCAGCATCTCCGCGCAGCCGAGGGCGGCGACGATCTCGGTGTTCGAGCAGGTCAGGGAGACGACGCGCACCGGCCCACCCTATCGCCCCGGGCGGCCGCGGCGATGCAACCGGGGTGCCCGGCCGAAGCAACCCGGCTGCCGTTCCGCTCGACGCGAGCGGCCGCGGAGGTAAGCTGTCCGCATGCTCTTCGAACGCTTCACCGACGACGACCTGTCGCACTACTCCTACGCGGTGGGCTGCGAGCGCGAGGGGACGCTGGCGATCGTCGACCCGCGCCGCGACGTCGACGCCTACCTCGACTTCGCCGACGAGGAGGGGATGGAGATCGCCTGCGTCCTCGAGACCCACGTCCACGCCGACTACGCCTCGGGGGCGCGAGAGCTCGCCGAGGCGACCGGCGCCGAGGTCGCGGTGTCGGCCTACGACGAGGGGGAGACCTACCAGGTCGCCTTCCCCCACCGCGACCTCCGCGAGGGCGACGCGATCGAGCTCGGCTCGGTGCGGATCGAGGCGCTCCACACGCCCGGCCACACGCCGGAGCACCTGTCGTTCCTGGTCTTCGACGGCTCGCGCTCGAAGACGGTGCCGATGCTCGCCCTGACCGGCGACTTCCTGTTCGTCGGCTCGCTCGGGCGGCCGGACCTCCTCGGCGAGGAGGCGAAGCCGGGCCTCGCCGAGCGGCTGTTCGCGAGCGTGCGCGAGAAGCTCGCCGGCCTGCCCGACGGGCTCGAGGTCCACCCGGGGCACGGCGCCGGCTCGATGTGCGGCTCGGGGATAAGCGGCCGGCCGCGGTCGACCCTCGGCTTCGAGCGGATCGCCAACCCCTACCTCGACCCCGCCCTCTCCCGCGACGAGTTCGTCGAGAAGATCCTCGGCAGCGCCCCGCCCTTTCCGCCCTACTACCGGCGGATGAAGCGGCTCAACGCGGACGGACCGCCGTCGCTCGGCGAGCTCCCGGGGCTCGACCCGCTGCCGGTCGACCGCTTCCGCGAGCTGGTCGACGGCGGCCGGGCGGTCGTCGTCGACCTGCGGGACCAGCACGCCTTCGGCGGCGCCCACGTGCCGGGCGCCTTCGGCATCGGCGCCGGCGGCAAGCTCTCGACCTGGGCCGCGTGGGTCGTGCCCTACGGGCGGCCCATCCTCCTCGTCGCCGAGCACGAGGAGCAGGCCGAGGGCGCGGTGCGCTCGCTGGTGCGGGTCGGGCTCGACGAGGTCGTCGGCTACCTCGACGGCGGGATCGCGGCCTGGCGCGAGGAGGGGCTGCCGCTCGACGAGATCCCGCAGGTCGGCCCGCGCGAGCTCGCCGCCCGCCGCGCCGAGGGGGAGGAGGTCGTCGTCCTCGACGTGCGCAGCGACGACGAGTGGGCGGCGGGCCACGTCGAGGGCGCCGTCCACGTGATGGGCGGCCGGCTCGCCGAGGAGGACGGCGACGCCGAGCTCGACGGCCGGCTCCGCGACGGCGAGACCCCGGTCGCGGTGGTGTGCGGATCCGGCTACCGCTCGACGGTGGCGGCCAGCGTCCTCGCCCGCCGCGGCTTCGACGACGTGTGGAACGTCACCGGCGGGATGACCGCCTGGAAGGCGGCCGGGCTGCCGACGGTGCGCTGAGGCGCTTCCGGGCGGCAGCCGGGCGGAAGACCGCGGCCCGGCACGCCCGTTGTAGGTACCCGAGGTGCGAGCGCTCCGGACCGCCGGTCCACCGCCTCCTCACCGCCTTGCGAACCCCATGACCCTCCCCCGACCCAGGAGCCCACGCGGCGGACGCCGGACGATGCGCGCGTCCGCCCGGGCCGGTGCGCGCCGAGCCCTTCTCGCCCTGCTCGCCGCCACGGCGCTCGCCGCGGCGCTCCCGGCCGCCGCCTCGGCCGTCTCCCCTTACGGGATCAACGTCCACGCCCCGGCGGGCAACGACCTCGACGATGCGCTCGACGCGGTGGAGGGGGCCGGCATCGGGTGGATCCGGGTCGACCTCGTCTGGGCGGCGGTCGAGCTGGCGCCGGGGGTCGACGGCTGGCACGTCTACGACGCGATCGTCGCCGGGGCCGCCGAGCGCGGGGTCTCGGTCCTGGCGACGATCGCCTACACGCCCGCCTGGGCGACCGACGGCCCGCCGCTCGCCGGGGTGCCTCGCGACCCGGCGCAGTGGGCCGGCTTCTGCTCCCGCGCCGCCGCCCGCTACCGGGGGCGGATCGCCGCCTGGGAGGTGTGGAACGAGCCGAACCTCGACAAGTTCTGGGCCGGCAGCCGCCAGGAGTACGTCGACGTCGCGCTGAAGCCGTGCGCCGACGCGATCCGCGCCGCCGACCCCGCCGCCCGGATCGGCGCGCCCGGCCTCTCGCACACCAACGACGGCGACGCCGACTGGTACCGCTGGCTCCGCGTGACCCTCGACCAGGCCGCCGACCGTCTCGACTTCGTCAGCCACCACGCCTACGACCACGACGGCCCGCGCGACCTCACCGAGAAGCTCGACGACTCGACCCCGTTCCGCGACGACCCGGTGCTGTGGGACGCCTTCCCGCCGTCGCTGCGCGAGGTGCTCGAGCACGCCGGCTGGAGCGGGCCGGTGTGGCTCACCGAGACCGGCTGGGCGAGCGACCGGGTGGGCGAGGGACGCCAGCGCGACTACCTGACCTGGTTCCTCGCCCGCTGGTACGACGGCGACCCGCACCGGAGCTGGCTCGACAAGATCTTCGTCTACGAGCTCGAGGACGACCCGCGCCCCGGCATCCCGCGCTACGGCCTGCTCGCCGCCGACGGCCGGGAGAAGCCGGCCTACGGCGCCTACCGCGACTTCATCGCCGAGCACCCGGCCGACGAGGGAGAGGCGCTCGCCCTCGCCGACGGCCGCTTCGAGGTCCGCGTCCGCTGGCGCGACCCGCGCACCGGCGCCGAGGGGTTCGGCTGGCCGATCCCCTACTCCGCGCGGACCGGGTTCTTCTGGTTCTTCGCCGAGTCCAACGTCGAGCTGGTCGTCAAGGTGCTCGACGGCGGGCCGGTCAACGGCCACCACTGGGTCTTCTACGGGGCGCTGACCGACGTCGAGTACTGGCTGACGGTGACCGATACGAAGACCGGCGCCGAAGCGGGCTACCACAACCCGCCCTACCTGATCTGCGGCCGCGGCGACACGGCGGCCTTCCCCGCTCTCCCCGCCCTCTCCACCGGCGGACCGGCCCGAGGGCCGGCCGGGGCCGCGGCCGCGGCTCCGTTCGCCGTCCCGCTCGCGGACGCCTCCATCACCGCCGCGCCGGGCCTCTGCCTCGACGGCGGTCCCGGTCTGTGCCTGGCCGGCGGTCGGTTCCGCGTCGAGGTCGCCTGGCGCGACCAGCGCACCGGCGCGACGGGTCCTGGCGGGCCGGTGGCCGGCACCGACCACACCGGCTACTTCTGGTTCTTCCGTCCGGACAACCTCGAGCTGGCGGTCAAGGTGCTCGACGGCCGCGGGGTCAACGGCTGGTGGTGGGTGCTCTTCGGCGGCCTCTCCGACGTCGAGTACGAGGTCGTGGTCACCGACCTCGCGACGGGCGTCGCGCGCGACTACCGCCACGCCCCCGGCACGATCTGCGGCCACGCCGACACGACCGCCTTCTGAGGCGGGACCCTTCCCACCCTGCTACGAGCGCGGATCGCTCTCGCGGCGCGGGGTGAGAAGGGTCCCGCCTCGCAGGTGAGTGATTCCGCCTTTCCTGAAGCCCTTTTCCCGGTTGCCGGGCGGTGGGCGCTGTGCTACCTTGCCGGGACGGTCAACCAGCCGGACGCCCCGCGCCCGTCGATCGGCGCCGGGGTGCCCGATCGGAGGAGGAGCGATGAAGAGGTTTCTCGGTCTCGGGTTCGTCGCCGCCGCGCTGCTCGCGGGCAGCGCGTCCGCTCAAGAGACAGGCAGCATCGCCGGCACGGTGCGGATGAGTGACGGCCAGCCCGTTCCCGGCACCACCGTCACCGCTCGATCCAACGTCCTGCCCCAGGCGCGGACCACCCGGACGACGGGCACCGGGGACTTCCTGCTGCCGCTCCTGCCGCCGGGCACCTACGATCTGACCTTCGAGCTCGAAGGGATGCAGGCCGAGACGCGGCGGGTGGCGGTTCCTCTCGAGCAGCGCGTGACGGTCGACGTGACCATGGGCATGGCCGCCGTCGAGGAGACGATCCAGGTCGTCGGCGAAGGGCTGATCGACCCGACGTCCTCCGAGATCAAGTCGACCGTCGCCGAGGACGTCATCGAGGGCGTGCCGACCGGCCAGGAGTACCGCGACCTGGTCAAGCTGATCCCCGGCGTCCAGTACACCGAGGACGCGACGCGAGGACCGAGCGCCGGCGGCAGCGGCCAGGACAACGTCTACAAGTTCGACGGGGTCAACGTCACGCGGCCCCTCTTCGGGACGCTCTCGGCCGAGCCCTCCTCGCACGACATCGAGCAGCTCGCGATCGTCAAGGGCGGCGCCGACGCCACCGACTTCAACCGCTCGGGCGGCTTCACCATCAACTCGATCTCCAAGTCGGGCACCAACGAGTTCAACGGCGAGGTCAGCTACCAGGTGCAGACCGACGGCATGACCGGCGACCGCGACACCGGCAGCGGGGCGGAGTTCGAGGAGGACCGCGACTGGACCGTCGCCGCCCTGGGCGGGCCGATCGTCCCCGAACGGCTGTTCTTCTACGCCTCGTACTACCGGCCGACGATCTCGCGCGACAACCGCTCGAACTTCTACGGCGAGGTGCCCGACTTCGACAGCGAGCGCGACGAGTACTTCGGCAAGCTCTCCTACTCGCCGACCGACACGGTGCTGCTCCGCGCCAGCTACCGCGACTCCGACCGCTCGGGCGTCGGCGAGAGCGTCGGCGAGGCGTTCGACGCCGGCAGCACGGCCGAGAGCAGCGCAGCGCAGCTCGAGGTCGCGATCCTCGAAGGCACCTGGGTGATCAACCCGGAGAGCTTCCTGTCGTTCGAGTACACCGATTTCGCCGAGGAGAACGCCTCGGTGCCGGATCGGCTGTTCGGCTTCCCGGTCGGGGTGAGCCAGCGCCTCGACGTCGCCAGCCTCGACCAGCAGGGACTGTTCCGCGTCCCGACGCCCATTCCGGGCAACGATGCCTACAACGCGTTCATCCAGCCGCTGATCGAGCGTTACGGATTCCTGCAGGACGGACAGCGGGTCGGCGGCGGGCTGGTCGGCGGCGCCTCGACGATCAACGACCAGGACTTCTTCCGCGAGAGCTTCGCGGTGGGCTACGACTACCTGTTCGACGGCAACGTCTCGCACGAGGTCCACGTCGGCTACCAGCGCTACACCGACGAGGAGGACCTGGCGCGCTTCTCGAACGGCTGGGGGCTGATCTCCGTGCCCGACGATCCCGACGTAGCGGGCGCCGCGTTCGTCGCCTCGATCGACCAGATGAGCCTGTCCGGCGAGCTGGCGCCGCCGATCAACTCGCAGTTCGAGTCGCAGAACTTCGAGATCAACGACACGATCCGCTGGAACGACTTGACCTTCAACGTCGGCGTGCTCGCCTCGAACGACGAGCTCTTCGGCCAGGGGCTGCGGCCGAACAGCTCGAACGTCTCCGGCTTCGAGCTCGCGCCGGGCCACCGCTACAAGATGTACGAGATCGACTTCGAGGACCAGATCCAGCCGCGGCTCGGCGCCACCTGGGCCTACAACGGCCGCGACACGGTGTTCGCCAACTACGCCCGCTACCACCCGGCGGCGAGCTCGCTGCCGCGGGCGGCCTCCTGGGCGCGCAACCTGCGGACCACGATCGAGGTCTTCTTCGACGACCAGGGCAACGTCCTCGGCACCGAGCCGATCGCCTCGTCCTCGGGCAAGTTCTTCCAGCCGGACATGAACCCGCGCTCGATCGACGAGTTCCTGGTCGGCACCGCCCAGCAGTGGTCGCGGGCGCTGACGCTGCGCGCCCACGCCCGCTACCGCTACGCCCACAACTTCTGGGAGGACACGAACAACACCGCCCGGGTCGCCTTCGAGCCGCCGTCCGGCGTGCCGCGGGAACCCTACATCCCGGACCTCGGCATCTTCCGCGACGAGGTCGGCGGCTCGTCGTACGTCATCGCCGAGCTCGACGGCGCCTTCACCAAGTACTGGGAGGCGAGCTTGGACGCCGACTGGCGGGGCGACGGCCGCTTCGTCCGCGCTTCCTACGTGTGGAGCCACTACTACGGCAACTTCGACCAGGACAACACGACGACCGACAACGACGCCGACGTCTTCATCGGCTCGTCGTTCCTCGCCGACGGGGCCGGACGGCAGATCTGGGACAGCCGCTACGGCGACCTGCGCGGCGACCGCCGCCACCAGCTCAAGCTGTACGGCTACCAGCGGCTGCCGTGGGACGCCAGCGTGGGAGCGTTCGCGATCTACCAGTCCGGCCAGCCGTGGGAGGCGTGGAGCGTGCTCCCCTATCGCCACCTGACCGGCAGCTCGAGCAACACCAGCCGCTTCGCGGAGTCGGCCGGGTCGCGGCGCACCTCCGACCACTACCAGCTCGACCTCAACTACACGCAGAGCTTCTTCTTCGGCGGCGGCGCCTACGAGATCGAGCTGCGCGGCGACGTGTTCAACGTGTTCGACAAGCAGACGGGCTACGACGTCGAGCCCGTCGTCCCGGAGGCCGGCTTCGGACAGCCGCGAGAGTTCTACGACCCGCGGCGGTTCCAGCTCGCGGTGGCGTTCCGGTTCTGAGGTAGGACCCCCCACGGCCGCCGCGGCTGGGCGTGGCTGTGGGCGGGCGGCCGCCGCGGCCGGGCGGGGTGCCCTCGGGGTACCGGCGCGCGCTTCTTGGATTGCGGCGGGGGGCGCGCGCCTGCGCGTCGCCGGCGGCGGGCGGCACGAGGACTGCGGCGGGCGGTGCCCTTCCGCCGGCTCCGAGCTACCCCGAGGGCACCCCGCCCGGCCACGGCTCCGGGTTCCTAGGCTCGGATCGGCCTCTTTTCCCTAGCCAGAGCTTTCTTCTGTCGGTGTCTTTCGGAACAGCCGTTCCCTCTCGATTAGCGGCCGGGTGACGGCATCGGCGTGCTCTCTGGCGGCCTGAATCCTCCGGCCGCTGTCGGGCTCTCCGAGCAGCACCGCGACCTGGGCGCGTTTGAACAGGGCCATGGGGTAGTCCGGGTGATCGGGCGGCACGCGGTCGAGGGCGGCGCGGGCGGCCGGCAGGCGGCGGGCGGCGAGGTAGAGGACGCCGAGCTCGAGGTGGTGGCGGAAGGCCGGGCCCTGGAGGGCGCGGGCGCGCTCGAAGGCGGCGAGGGCAGCCGCGGTGTCGCCGAGGGTCAGGCGCAGCTCGCCGAGACGGACGAGGGCCGCGGCCGAGGTGGCGTCGACGGCGA
>Ga0299913_10002197_pt1 | contig 15231 bp, 14 predicted proteins | sample RVTome_9_FD_201360 | JGI IMG/M metagenome (GOLD analysis project Ga0299913, IMG submission 201360) | Soil microbial communities from uranium-contaminated site in the Upper Colorado River Basin, Wyoming, United States - RVT155D38 (version 2) ...
CAGGCCGTGGATAGCCCGACAGTGCTCGTCCCAGACCAGCGCCCCTGTGCGCAAGTCCCAGTCCCAGGTTCCCTGGCCGGCGCCGGCCAGGGCCAGACGCAGCCGCTCCTCGCTCTCCCGGAGGCGCTCCTCGCTCCGGCGCAGCCGGGCCTCCGCCAGCTTGCGCTCGGTGACGTCGCGGATGACGGTCGACACCCCCGTGACGGCGCCGCCGACGCCGCGGATCGGCGAGGCGTGCAGCGCGACCTGCACCCGCGTGCCGTCTCTCCGGAGGCGCTCGGTCTCGAGCGCCCGGGCCTCGCCGCGGGCGACGGCGGCCAGGATCTCGGCGAGCACGTGGACTCGCTCCGGCGGCACCAGCACCGAGATGTGACGGCCGGTGATCTCGCGGCTGTCGTAGCCGAACAGGCGCGCGGCCGCCGGATTCCAGGTCTCGATGACACCGTCGAGGGAGTAGCTGATGACGGCGTCGCTCGACGACTCCACGATGGCGGCCAGCCGCCCCTGCGTCTCGTCCCGGGCGCGCACCACCGCCGCGGCCTCGTCCAGCACCCGGGCGAGATCGCGCACCTCCGCGACCCGGGCGCCTCGTGGAGCCGCCCAGGCGTCTCCCCGACCGACCGCGCTGGCGGCCGTCGCCAGCGCGGTGATCGGCATCGCGATCCGACGCGCCAGCAGCAGGGCCAGGAACGTCGCGGCGCCGGCGGCCACCAGCGCGCCTACCGCCAGCGTGCCGATCGTGCGCCAGGTCGCCGCCCCGACCGCCGACGCCGGGATGCCCATGGCGACCGTCCACCCGCTGAAGGTGGAACGGTTGTACGGGGTGTAGACCTGGCCGCCCTCGATCGTGCTCCCGCGAAACCACCCCTCGGGCCCGCGGGCGAGCGCAGCCCGCAGGCTCTCGGAGGCCAGCTGTCCCACGCTGCCCTCGGGGTCCACCGTGCGGGAGACGATGCGCTCGTTGCCGTCCAGCACGACCCCGACCCAGTCCGTGGGCAGCCGCTGGGCCGCCAGGATCTCGGCGATCGCGCGGGGCGTGACCACGGCGGACAGCACGTACTTCACGACGCCGTCCCGCACGACCGGCACCCGGACGGCGAAGCCGGGCTCGCCCGTCAGGGCCTCGACGACGAGATCGCTGACGGCCGGCTGCCTTGTCGCCAGAACCCTGGCGAAGCTCGGCTGCTCCTGCACCGGGGGCAGCGGCCGGCCGGATGGACGCAGGGCGTTGGCCACCTGCTGCCCGGACGGCAGGGCGAGATTGATGTTCAGCCAGTCCGACTGGCTCCCCAGCCTGCGGTGCGCCTCGGCATGGAAGCCAGGCACGTCGCCGGCATCGAGCGTCGCGGACGTGGCCAGGGCCTCGAGCGTGGAGACGGAGCCGCGCAGCTCGGTGTCGAGCGCGGTGAGGAGCGCCAGGGTCCGCTCGGTGGCCCCGCGCTGGAACGTGGCGCTCTGGTAGCGGACGAAGAGCACGGCGGCCACCACGGCGAACGCCAGCATCGGCATCAGCGTCGCCGCGATCAGGACGAGCAGGTGCGAGCGGAGCGTCATCGACGAGGCCCCAGGGCCCGGCAGGCTGTCGGGGTCGAGCGCACGGCTGTCTCGCGCATGGCGGGAACCACGCCCCATGGTAGCGGGCGACCGGCCGTCTTCAACCCCAAGATGCGGGGGCGAACGCTTTGCCCTGCCGACGCGCGGATGGACGGGGCGCGGTGTTCGGCGTTAGGATCGGGGGCACGAGGTGCGAGCGATGACGACCTACACGCGGATCTCGGCCGACTGCCACATCGACATGCCCTGGGTGCCCGACGACCTGTTCACGAAGAACGCCTCGGCCGCGCTGCGCGACCGCATGCCCTACGTGACGGACGGGCCCGACGGCCCCCACTGGACCTGCCGGAACGGCACGTCGTTCGGCCTCGTCGGCGGCGTGGGCCCGTCCGGGCAGAAGCTGGTGCCCGGACAGAACTACCGGGTCGACAAGATGGCCGAGACGGGGCTCTACGAGGACGGCAAGCGGGGCGTGCGCCGGCCGACCGACCCGCATCTTCGCCTGAAGGACATGGAGCGCGACGGCGTGGACGCCGAGGTCATCTTCGGCATCCTGGGGGCGGCCACCCGGCTCGGCGACCACGAGGCGGCCCGCGAGATGTTCCGCATCTACAACGACTGGCTCGCCGATTTCTGCCGGCACTATCCCGACCGCCAGATCGGCCTGGCCTGCCTGCCCTACGGCGACATCGACGCCGCCGTGCAGGAGGTCCACCGCGTCGCCAGGCTCGGCCTGCGCGGACTCGAGCTGTCGTGCTCGTGGGACATGGAGCCCATGTGGCATCCCGTGTGGGAGCCGCTCTGGCAGGCCGTCAACGAGGTGGACCTGCCGCTGCACTTCCACACGTTTCCCAGCACCTCGCCGGCGGCGCGCGAGAAGGCGACCGGCCTGAGCAAGCGGGCCGCGCTCTTCGTCGGCGTGTCGGGCTTCCAGATGAACCTGGTCAACATCCTGGCCGCGGTCATCGGCGCCGCGGTCCTGGAGCGCTACCCCCGGCTGCGGATCGCCTTCGGCGAGAGCGGCATCGGCTGGATCCCCTACGCGCTGGACCGCATGGACTTCGAGTGGGAGGACCGCTTCCGGGACCTCGGGCTCACGATGAAGCCGAGCGACTACTGGCGCCGGCAGTGCAAGGCCACCTTCCAGTTCGACCGCATCGGCACCCGGCTCATCGACGAGATGGGCGCGGAGACCCTCATGTGGGCCTCCGACTACCCGCACACCGACGGTGTCTGGCCCGAGTCCGACAAGTACATCGAGGAGCAGTTCGGGCACCTGCCGGCGGACGTGGTCCGCAAGATCACCTGCGAGAACGCCGGCAAGTTTTACGGCCTGCTCAAGTAGGCGGATCCGATGACGGAGCGCGTCACCTCGGAAGCGCAGCTGCGGGAGCTGTACGGGCCGCCGGGCGCGCGGGCGGTGGCCAAGGAGCAGGCCGCGCTCAACGCGGACTGCCGTGCGTTCATCGCCCACTCGCCGTTCCTGGTCCTGGGCACGGCCGGGGCCGACGGCCGCTGCGACGTCTCCCCCAAGGGCGATGCCCCCGGCTTCGTGCACGTCCTGGACGACCGGCATCTCGTGATCCCCGACCGGCTCGGCAACAACCGCCTCGACGGCCTGCGCAACGTCCTCGAGAACGGGCACGTCGGCCTGATCTTCCTCATCCCCGGGCGCGAGGACACCCTGCGGATCAATGGCCGGGCCCGGATCGTGCGCGACGAGGCGCTGCTGGAGCGGCTGGCGGTGAACGGCAAGCGGCCGGTGACCGCGCTGCTCGTCGAGGTCGAGCAGGCCTTCATGCACTGCGCGCGCGCCTTCAAGCGCGCGGGGCTGTGGGAGCCGGCGCGCTGGCCCGACACCGGCGGCGTCCGCTCCATGCAGCGCATGATCTGGGACCTGCTGCCGGAGAGACCGGCCGGCACGTCGGTCGAGCAGTACGAGCGCGAGTCGAACGAGAAGCTGAAGACCCTGTACTGAGGAGCCGGCGCGTGGACCTGGCCGGCACGCGGCTTGCCCGGTGAGCCGACGTGGGACATTTTCTGTTCGACGGCTGGCTCGGGCTGCTTCGCACCGTGCTCATCGGGACGCTGGCCTACGTCGCGCTCGTCGCCCTCCTCCGGGTCTCGGGCAAGCGGACCCTCTCGAAGATGAACGCGTTCGATCTGGTGGTGACGGTTGCGCTCGGCTCGACTCTGGCCACCGTCCTGCTGAGCAAGGACGTCGCCCTGGCCGAGGGCGCCCTGGCATTCGCCCTGCTCATCGGCCTGCAGTTCGTCGTGACCTGGTCCAGCGTACGGTACCGGTGGATTCGCCGGCTGATCACCGGGGAGCCCCAGCTCCTCCTGTATCGCGGCGATCTTCTCCCTCGAGCGCTCCGGCAGGCCCGGGTCACCGAGGACGAGGTTCTCGCGGCGGTCCGCGCCGCCGGGCTCGCGCTGCGCGGAGACGCCGAGGCGGTCGTGCTGGAGACCGACGGCTCCTTCAGTGTCGTCCAGCGGCCCGGTGGACCTGGCGCCTCGAGTCTCGGTAGTCTCGGGCCGCCGGGGCCCTCGTGCTGACGCTCGCTGCACCCGCAGACCGACGCGGGCCAGCCCCAGCCCGGGGCCCCCGTGTCGGCGGGTCGCGGTCGCCGGCCAGCCTCACAGGCGGGCCATCACCCGGTCGGCGAAGTCCTCGATCACGCGGTACTGCCGGTTGAGCGGCGGGTAGAGCATGATCTGCCGCAGCCCCTGGCGCTCGAGCTCCCGCACCCGCTCGACGAGCTCCTCCGGCGTGCCGCTCAGCGTGCTGCCCCGGATGAGGTCGGCGCCGAGGAAGCGCGCTTCCGTGGGATCGAGGAAGCTGTAGTGGCTGCCGTGCAGCCGCTGGTGGCGGACCGCCGGCGGCGCCTCGTCGAGCCAGCCGAGGTAAGCCTTCCAGATGGAGCGCGCGTAGTCGGGCGGGTCCTCGCCGGTCTCCAGGTGCCGGGCGACCAGGTAGTGCAGGCCCGACAGCACCGCCGCCCCGCACTCGGCCACGATGCGCGGGGAGTCGAGCGCCTCGCCCGGCTCCCGCATCACCAGGGTCACCATCGCCGAGGTGTAGAAGTCGGCCGGCAGCGCGCGGCCGGCCCGCGCGGCCCCGCGCCGGGCGTTGGCCAGCATCGACGGCAGCGTGCCGCCGCGCGGCAGCCCGGAGATCAGCCCGTCGGCGAGCTCGCCGGCCAGGGCCTGGGCCCGGGGGCCGAAGCCGGCGACGTAGACCGGGATCGGGTGCGCCAGGTCGATGAACCGGTGCTCGCGCATCTGGAAGCGGATCGGGTGCGTCTCGCCCTCGAGCGCGTAGTCCACCTCGTCGCCGCGCAGGAGCCTCTGCACGACCTCGACGTACTCGCGGAACGGCCCCAGCCGCATGGGCGGGCGGCCGAGGAGGCGCAGGCCGGTGTGGCCGGTGCCGAAGCCGATGAAGCAGCGGCCCGGCGCCAGCCGGGCGATCGTGGCGATGCCGTTGGCGGCGGCGGGCGCCAGGCGCAGCGCCGGCACGTTGACGCCGGTGCCGATCCGCATCGACCGCGTGGCCTGGGCGGCCAGCGCCAGCACCGCCCAGCAGTTCGAGCGGATCATCGGGCTGTCGGTCACCCAGCAGTGGCTGAAGCCGAGGTTCTCGGCGTGTGTGATGTAGCCGATCTCGTCGATCTTGGCGGTCATGATCCCGAAGTCCATCGCTCGCCTCCTGGCCGGCGCGGTCATCGTACGCGAGGCGGTCTTGGCCCGTTTGCTAGAATCACGTCAAGTCATGGCTTCGCTCCGGATCGGCGTCGTGGGCTCCCGCTTCGCGGCGCAGCTGCACGTGGCCGCCTATCGTCGCGTCTACGGAGTCGACGCCCGCCTCGCCGGCGTGACGTCTCCGACCGCCGAGCGGCGCGAGGCGTTCGCGCGCGCCGCCGGGGCCACGCCCTACCCGAGCCTGGCCGCGATGCTGCCGCACGTGGACGTGGTGGACGTGTGCGCGCCGCCCGCCCAGCACGAGGCGGCGGCGCTGGAGGCGATCGAGGCCGGCAAGCACGTCGTCGTGGAGAAGCCGTTCACGGGCGCCTTCGGGCCACCGGGCGCCGGCAAGGAGGCGCTGCTGAAGGAGGCGCTGGGCAGCGCCGACCGCATCGTGCGCGCCGCGCGCCGGCGCGGCACCACCCTCGCCTACGCCGAGAACTGGGTCTACGCGCCCGCGATCCAGAAGGAGCGCGAGATCGTCGAGAAGACCGGCGCCCAGATCCTGTGGATGCTCGGCGGCGAGTCGCACAGCGGCTCGCACTCCCCGGTGTACGGCGTCTGGCGCCACGCCGGGGGCGGCTCGCTGGTGGGCAAGGGCTGCCATCCCCTCTCGGCCTGCCTCTATCTCAAGCAGGTCGAGGGCCGGACCCGCCAGGGGAGGCCGATCCGGCCAGCCAGGGTCTCGTGCCGCGTGCACGCGATCACCCGGCTGCCCGGCTTCCAGGACCGCGGCCATCTCCGGACGGACTACGAGGACGTCGAGGACTACAGCCAGCTGCACGTCACCTTCGACGACGGCACCGTCGCCGACGTCCACGCCACCGAGCTGGTCCTGGGCGGCGTGCACAACTGGCTCGAGGTGTTCGCCAACAACCACCGCACCACGTGCCGCCTCAACCCCGTGAACCTGCTCGATACCTACAACCCGGCGGCGGCGCAGTTCGAGGACGTCTACGTCGTCGAGAAGATCGGAACCAAGGAAGGCTGGAGCCATCCCGCCGCCGACGAGGAGTGGCAGCAGGGCTTCTACGGCGAGATCCAGGACTTCCTGGAGTGCTGTCTCAGCGGCCGCGCACCGCAGTCCGGCGCGATGCTCGCGCACGACACCGTGGCGACACTCTACGCCGGCTACGTTTCGGCCGAGCGGGCGGGCCAGGACGTGGCGGTGCCGGTCGCGCCGCCTGCCGAGCTCGAATCATGACGACAGGAGCAGCATGACGGCCGAGGACGCCATCTTCGAGCTGCGCACGTATCACGTCCAGCCCAGCGCGCTGGACTCCTTCGCCGAGCTGGCCATCCGGGCCGCCAAGGCCGCCAAGAAGCACGCCGAGCTGGTCGGGCACTGGACCACCGAGCCCCGCGAGGTGGGCCGTCTCGTCGAGCTGTGGAAGTTCATCGACTTCCATCACCGCGCGGCGGCCCGGGCCCGCATCGCCCAGCAGGCGGTCTGGAAGAAGTTCCTGCTGCAGGGCCAGCCGATGCTGTCCAGCACGGAGTCGCTCATCCTGCTGCCGCTGCCGGACTGGCCCTTCTCCCCGCCCGCCCACTCGGCCTTCTACGAGCTCCGCGACCACCGCCTGCACCCGGGCACGACGGCGCAGTGGCTGGAGGCCTGGCGGAAGGGAATGAGCGTGCGGGAGAAGTTCTCGCGGCCGGTCGGGGTCTGGCAGTCCGACATCGGCGAGCTCAACCGCATGGTCTCGCTGTGGCCGTACAGCAGCCTGCAGCAGCGCCACGACGTCCGGCGCGCCGCCAGCAAGGATCCGCTCTGGCGCGACATCGTGGCGTCGCTGGCGCCCATGATGCAGCGGATGGAGGCCACCATCCTGCTGCCCACCGAGGCTTCCGGCCTGCAGTAGGCCGGCGGGCCCGGCCCGCGTGGTTGACAGCCCCTGGCCCTCGCCGCATGATTCGGCCCGATCGCTCGCCACCCCGGCCCCGTGGGCCACCGATCGAAGGGAGCTCGGTATGGACGTCGTCGACTCGCAAGTGCACCTCTGGGCGGCCGATTCGCCGGCCCGCCCGTGGCCGCCCGGCCGCGCCCAGGAGGCGCAGAAGCCCTATCCCATCAGCAAGGAGACGATGCTCTTCCAGATGGACCTGGCCGGCGTCCGGCGCATCGTGGTGGTGCCGCCCTCGTGGGAGGGCGACCGCAACGACGTGGCCCTGGAGGCCGCGAGCGCTTACCCGGATCGGTTCGCCGTCATGGGCCGCCTGGCGCTGGGGGACCCCGCCAGCCGGGCGCTGGTGGCCGACTGGCGCAAGCAGCCCGGCATGCTCGGCCTGCGCTTCACCTTCCACAACGAGCACTACCGCCACTTCCTGACCGAGGGCACCGGCGACTGGCTCTGGCCGGCGGCCGAGCGCGCCGGCATCCCGCTGATGGTGCTGGTGCCGGGCATGCTCGACCACCTCGATCGCATCGCCGCCACCCACCCCGGCCTCAAGCTCGTCATCGACCACGTGGGCCTCGACGTCCGCGGCAAGGGCCCCAAGGTCTTCGAGGATCTGCCGGCGGTCTGCGCGCTGGCCAGGCATCCCAACGTCGCCGTCAAGGCGTCGGGGATGCCCTCCCTCTCCACCGAGAAGTACCCGTTCCGCGACCTGCACCCGCACATCCGCGCCCTGGTCGACGCCTTCGGCCCGAGGCGGACGTTCTGGGGCACCGACCTCACGCGCATGCCGTGCACCTACTACGAGTGCATCACCCTCTTCACCGAGCACCTGCCGTGGCTGAAGGGCGAGGACCTCGAGTGGGTCATGGGCCGTGGCGTGTGCGAATGGCTGGGGTGGCCCCTGACGAAGGCGGCCTGAGCGGGGTGGCCACGGTCGTCAGCTTCGACATCGACGGCACGCTGGAGATCGGCGATCCGCCCGGCATCATCACCATCGACGCGGTGCGCACGGCCCGGCGCCTGGGCTACGTGGTCGGCAGCTGCTCGGACCGGCCGCTCGCTCACCAGCGCCAGCTCTGGCAGCGGCTCGCGCTGGACCCCGATTTCACCGTGCTCAAGCACCGCCTCGCCGAAGTGCGGTCGGCGTTCAGCGCGGTCGCGTATTATCACATCGGCGACACCGACGTCGACGAGCACTTCGCGGGCCTGGCGGGGTTCCGCTTCCTGCGCGCCGACGCCGCCTCGTTCCGCGCCTGGGGCCCCGCGCTGCTCGGCCCCCTGACGGGCGTATCGAGGGGCGCCACGGCTCCGCCGGGGCGGCCCGAGTGAATGGGGGTCCTGGGGGCCATGTCGGGGCCCCCAGCCCCATAGGAGGACGTACCCATGAGCGCAGACGGCATCCGTCTCTACGACCCGACCGCCCAGCCCCGCACGATCGTGGCGCAGCTGGCGCCGCGCCTGGCGAGCCTGGCCGGCAAGCGCATCGGCATCCTGGACAACAGCAAGGCCAACGCCGGCACGCTCATGCTGGCGGTGGCGAGGACCCTGCAGGAGCGCCACGGCGCCGGCGAGATCGTCAAGCGCGACAAGCCGGTGGCCGGACCGCCGTCGCCCGAGGCGCTGGCTGCGCTCGCGGCGTGCGACCTGGCGCTGGTCGGCAGCGCCGATTGAGGGTCCTGCACGTCGTGGAGTATCCACGGCTCGATCCTGCTCGAGCAGCACGGCGTTCCCACGGCCACGATGGGCACCTTCGAGTTCGAGGCGCTGGCCCGGCTGGAGGCGGAGAACCGCGGCATCGCGGACCTGCCGCTGGCCCTCATCCCCCATCCGCTCGGCGGCATCCATGAGGACGAGGTGGTGCGCAAGGCCGACCTCGCGCTGGAGTCCGTCCTGAAGGCCGTGCTGCGCTCATGAGCACGCTCGGCCCCGCCGCCACCGTTTTCACCTTCCCCGGCGCCTGGGACGAGATCGACGCGCACTACCAGGAGCGCGGCTGGACGGACGGGCTGCCGATCGTCCCGCCGACCGAGCCGCGAGTGCGGGCCTGCCTGGCCCGCACTCCGCGCGATCCGCGCGAGGTCGTGGGCGTGCTGCCGCCGCGGCAGGGCGAGGCCACGATCGAGAAGATCGCGGTCAACGCGGTGATGGCCGGCTGCCGGCCCGAGTACTTCCCGGTCGTGCTCGCCGCCATCGAGGCGCTGGCCGACCCGCTCTTCAATCTCGACTCCGTGCAGGCCACCACCCACCCGGTGGCGACCCTGCTCGTCGTCAACGGGCCCATCGCGCGCGCCATCGGGCTGCAGGCCGGCTACAACGCCTTCGGCCAGGGCTTCCGGGCCAATGTCACGATCGGCCGCGCCGTGCGGCTGGTGCTCATGAACGTGGGTGGCGGGCTGCCGGGCTCCGGCGACCGGGCCACCCAGGGCAGCCCCGCCAAGATCGCCTACTGCGTGGCCGAGAACGAGGCGGAGAGCCCCTGGGAGCCGCTGCACGTGGAGGCCGGGCTGCCGGCCGGCACCAGCACCGTGACCGTGTTCGGCTGCGAGGGCCCGCACAACATCCAGGACCATTACAGCAACACCGCGCTCGGGGTGCTGCTCACCGTGGCCGGCGCCATGGGCCAGGCCGGCAGCAACAACCTGCTCGGCCGGGGCTGGCCGCTGCTGTCGCTCGGTCCCGAGCACGCGGCGACGATCGCGAAGGAGGGCTACACCAAGCAGAAGGTCAAGGAGTTCCTCTTCGAGCACGCGCGCTATCCGCTGGCGCGCCTGGGCCGCGAGTACCGGCAGCAGCAGATCGAGCGCTGGGGCGTCGTCGATGCGCCCGACACGATGGTGCCGATCGTGCGCCGGCCCGAGGACATCAGCGTGATCGTCGCCGGCGGCGCCGGCAAGCACTCGTCCTGGCAGCCGACCTTCGGCGACGGGACCCGCTGGACCCGGCGGAGCATCGCATGACGGGCCGCGAGCGCGTCATGGCGGCGCTGCACGGGGAGGCGGTGGACCGGGTGCCGCTGTCGTTCTGGATGCACCACTTCGCCGCCGAGAACACCGTGAAGGACTTCGTCGCCGAATCACTGCGGCTGGCGCGGCTCTTCGGCTGGGACTACCTCAAGCCGCAGTCGCGCGCCCAGTGCTTCGCCGAGGCGTGGGGGCTGCGCTACCAGGCCTCGACCGATCGGGCGGTGCCGTACACGCGCACCCACGCGCCGTGCGCGGACGCCGCCGCGCTCCGGCGGCTGCAGCCGGCCGATCCGGCCGCCGGCGCGCTGGGCGAGCAGCTCGAGGCGCTCCGGCAGATCCGCGCGGGCCTCGGCCCGGACACGCCCATCATCTGGACGGTCTTCTCGCCGATGATGGTGGTGCCGTACCTGCTGCCGGGGGGCCTCGAGCAGGCGCTGGCGATCGCCCGGCAGGAGCCGGCGGCGCTCGACGCGGCGCTGGCCGCCATCGCCGAGACGCTGGCGGGCTACACGCGCCTGGCCCTGGCCGCCGGCGCCGACGGCCTCTTTTACGCCACCAACGTCGCCCGGCAGGGGCTGCTCACGGCGGCGGAGTGCCGGCGGATGCAGCGGCCCCACGACTTGCAGGTGCTGGCCGCTGCCGCGCCCGGCCCCTTCAACGTGCTGCACGTCTGCGGCGAGGGCGTGCTCTTCGACGAGTTCCTCGACTACCCGGTGCACGCCCTGTCGTGGGCGCTGGCCGAGGGCAACCCGTCGCTGGCCGACGGCCGCCGGCGGACGGGGCGCGCGGTGATGGGCGGCTTGCCGGCCAAGCCGCTGATCGCGACGCTGACGTCCGACGACCTCGCCGCCCGCACCCGCGCGGCCGTGGACAGCCTGGCCGGCCGCGGGCTGCTGCTGGGCCCCGACTGCTCGATCAACCCCGACACTCCCGAGGCCCTGCTCCACGCCGTGCGTGGCGCTCGCGACGAGCGCGCCGGCGCCGCGTCGCGGGGCTGAACCAGCCGGTGGCCATCCGTCCCGCGGCGGTGGTGTGGACGATCCTCCTGGTCGGGGCCGGCTCCGGCGGCGTCTACGTGGCGGACCGCCTCATCCTGGCGCCGGGCCGCGAGATGGAGCGCAAGCTGGCCGAGCGTGACGCCCGCATCCAGGCGCTCACGGAGCGCGCCCAGGCGCTCGAGGCGGCCGTACGGCTCCTGCGCCACACCGAGCGCCGCGCCCGGATCGTGGTGCTGGACCAGGGCCCCGGCCCCGAGGGGCACCTGGTGACGCGCCTCCGGTTCAGCGAGCTCGATTCGCGGGGCGAACCCATCGGCGAGTCGCGGGAGCTGTCGGTCACCGGCGACGAGGTCTACGTCGACACGCTGGTCATCAAGTTCGAGGACGAGTTCGTCAGCGCCGGCGACGCGCTCAAGGGCCGCTCGCTCCTGCTCTTCCGGCGTATCTTCGGCGACCGTCACCGCCCCGTCGACGCCCACGTCCTCGACCGGGAGGGGCAGGTGCCGCACGCCTACGCCGCCGAGAAGGCGCCGAGCGCCTTCGAGCGCGACCTGTGGGCGCAGTTCTGGACACTGGCCAACGATCCGGCCGAGGCCAGGCGCCGGGGGGTCCGCGCCCTGCACGGCGAGGCCGTGTCCACGAAGCTGCGCAAGGGCGGGGTGTACGCCGTCACGTTCCGGTCCACGGGCGAGCTCACGATCCAGCCCGCCCCGTAGCCCGGGCGGGCCGTCCTCGCCGGCGCCATGGGGTGACCGCGGCGCTCAGCGGGGCGTGACGACGATGCGGACGCGCGCGCCCGGCACGTAGTAGCGGGCGAAGGCCTCGCGTACCTCCGCCGCCGTCATCGCGGCGTAGCGCGCCCGCGCCTGCATCACGTCGTCCAGGCGCAGGCCACGGTAGTCCAGGTGCGCCAGCCGCTCGGTCCAGAAGTCCGGCCCCGCCAGCATCTCGGCCAGGGCGTTGTCGATCTGTCCGCGGGCCACGCGGATCTCCTCGTCGGTCGGCCCCTGCTGGCCGAAGGCCGTGAAGAGCTCCTCGATCGCGGCGGCGAGCGCGGCCGTCTTGTCGGGATCGGTCGGCGCCTGGGCGACGAACAGGCCGTAGCCCGGATACTCGGCGGCCGGCCGGGAGGAGGCATGGATGCTGTACACGAGCTGGCGCTGCTCCCGCACGATCCGGTTCATGCGCGTGGACAGCACGCGCGCCGCCAGGGCGAGCAGCCGCGTGTCGCGCACGTTGGCGATGTCGGCGCCGAAGAAGCCGTCGAGCACGACCGCCTGGCTGGTCACCGTGCTCACCGAGCGGGCGCTCACGATGGGCCCGGGCGGCCGCGCGATCGCCCGCAGCGTGCCGAGGGTCCCGGGGCCGATGCGGGCGCGGGCGGGAAGCGCGCCGAGATAGCGCGTGACCAGGTCCAGCGCCGGCTCGTACCCGAGGTCGCCCACCACGGCCACCTCCATGGGCGCCATGGCGATCAGGCGCGCGAGCCAGACCTGGGCGGCGTCGGCCGTCACGGCGCGCACCTGCTCGGCCGTCAGCGGGCGGGTGCGCAGCTCGGCCGGCGGATAGATGGCGTCGGCCAGCGCCTCGCCCAGCATGCCGGTGGGGCGGGCCCGGCGGGCGGCGATCGCCTCGACCTCGGACTCCCGCCACTGGGCCAGCGCCGCCGCCTCCACCGCCGGATCGGTGAGCAGCCGGTACGCGAGCTGCAGGCCGTGCTCGAGCTCGGCGGGGTCGCCGGCGACCTCGAGCGTCAGCGCGTCGGCCGCGACGGCGCCCCGCACCCGCACGCGCCGTCCCGCCATCAGCTCGCGCACCTGGGTGCTGGTGAGCGTGGAGGTCGCCGGCCGCTGCCAGGCAAGCGCGGCGGCGCGCGTGAGGCCGCGCGTGGCGGCCGTCTCCTCGATCTCGCCGCCGGCCAGCGTGATCCGCACGCGCGCCTCGTTGCGCCGCTGGCTCACGAAGTGATGGTGCACGCGCACGCCGTTGTCGAGCCACACCGAGCGGACGCCGCTGCCGGCGTGCTCGTCCTGCGCCACGACGCGGCCCGGCCGCGGTGGCGCCTCGAGCAGCCGGGCGTCGGCGGCCACCTCGGCGGGCGCCTCCACCCCGGCCAGCAGGACCGTCCGCCCCAGGGCGGCCAGCGCCGCGTCGTCGGGGACGCCCTCCCCGGCCGGCAGCGTGGCGACGACGACCACGTCGGTGAAGTCGAACGTCGCGGCGAAGACCCGCGAGACCTCGGCGGCGTCGATGCCGGCCAGCAGCCGCTGCAGCACGGCGCGCCGCTGCTCGGCCGACGACAGCGGCTCTCCGCGCGCCACGGCGGCGTTGAGCTCGCGGAGCACGGCGCGGGCGGGCTGGGTCGGCTGCCGCTGCACCGCCTCCTCGGCCTCGGCGAGCAGCGCGCGGCGCACGATCTGGAGCTCGCGCGCCGTGAAGCCGTGCACGCGCGCCTGCTGGACGGCGGCGCCGATCTCGCCCAGCATGGCGCGCCAGCGGTCGGGCGGGCCCGCCGCCCGCACGGAGACCAGGCGCACCGCGCGCGCGGTGTCGCCCGCGCGGCCGGCCGCCTCGAGGAAGCTGGCCCGGCCGGCGGCCAGGCGCGCGTCCAGGCGGCGGTTGAAGGCCTGCACCCCGAGGGTCTCGACGAGGTCGCGCCGCGCCTGCCCCAGCGTGGTCACCGGCGGCCGGGGCGGCTCCACCCGCGTGAGCGCCACCGTGGCCCGGGTGAGCTCGGGGTCGGTGGCCACGATACCCCGCACCCCGCGGGTCGCGGCGACGGCGACGACGCGGGGCGGCGGGCGCGGGGCCCGGGGAGCGCCGTCGAACTCCTGCCGGATCCGGTCCACCACCAGCGCCGGCTCGCAGTCGCACACGGCCAGCAGCGTCATGTTGCCCGGCACGTAGTGCCGCGCGTAGAAGTCCCGGAAGTGCTCGGGCCGGAGGGTCGCGATCGTCGCCTCGGTGCCGATGGGCAGCCGGCGCCCCAGCACCGGCACGAGGCGCTCGAGGACGGCGTCGCCGACGCGCTGGTGGGCGCCGGCCCGGACGCGCTTCTCCTCGAGGACGATCTGCCGCTCGCGGTCGATCTCCTCGGGCGCCAGGGTCAGACGGGTGGCGACGTCACCCAGGTAGAGCAGCGCCTTGTCCAGGGTCTCGGCGCCCGGGTCGGGCACCGCGATCTGGTAGACCGTCTGGTCCAGGCCCGTGAACGCGTTCTGGTCGCGGCCGAAGGCCAGGCCGAGCGACTCGAAGTACGGGATGAGCGCCCCGGGCGGGAAGTGCTTCGAGCCGTTGAACGCCATGTGCTCGAGGTAGTGCGCCAGCCCGCGGGTGTGCTCCTGCTCGTCGAGCGAGCCGGCGGCCACGTGCAGCCAGAACGCGGCGCGGCCGGCCGGGTTGGGGTGCCGCTTGACGACGTAGCGCAGGCCGCTGGCGGCCGTGCCGACGACCAGCTCGGGATCGCTCGGCAGCCGCTCGGTCCACGGCTCGGCGCCGGCCGGCGGCCCCTGCGCGGCCCGGGGCGGCGACGGCGACGGCGCGGCGGTGCACGCGGCCAGGAGCGCCACGGCGAGGGGGCCGGCGGCGCGCGCGAGGGTGCGGCGGATTGTGCTCAGCATGCAGGCGTCGCCCGCGATCATATCGCATCGACCAAGCCACGGTCGGATCCGCATGCCGCGCTTGCAGCGAGCACGCGCGTGGCCTACCCTCCTCACGGGCCCGCGCCCGAAGGGGGACGAGGAATGAAGATCGCGCGCGTGGAGGCGCTGCACTGCGACGGAGGCTGGCGGCCGTGGACGTTCGTGCGCATCGAGACCGACACCGGGCTCGTCGGCTGGGGCGAGTGCAGCGACAACCGCAGCCCCTACGGGATCGCCGGCAGCGTCCGCGACCTGACCCCCCTGCTGATCGGGCAGGACCCGCGCCCGGTGGAGCGGCTCTACTGGGACATGCTGCGGGCGACCCGCCAGAACTACGGCGGCGTGTCCTTCAAGGCCATGGCCGGCATCGAGCTGGCGCTGTGGGACGTCAAGGCCAAGGCCCTCGGCGTGCCGGTCTACGAGCTCTTCG